>ERZ1034719.1178-NODE-1178-length-12713-cov-34.572207_pt1 | contig 12713 bp, 10 predicted proteins | sample MGYA00520703_ERZ1034719 | MGnify/ENA primary metagenome ERZ1034719 (study PRJEB33766, sample SAMN09781716) | gut metagenome | biome: gut microbiome | host: Homo sapiens | place: Madagascar | study: EMG produced TPA metagenomics assembly of the PRJNA485056 data...
TTTCTTTCCTTTTGTTTTCTGTTTTTTGACGGTAACGACAAGTATTATCGTCGCGATAACAATCAACCCGATGCCCGTGGACAATGTTATGATGATTTTGGTCACCTTTCCAAGCGGCGGCTTGTACCTTTCGGGTTTTTCGGACGCGCAAATGAAAAGCGTAAGATCGCCGTCGGGCAGTTTTTCAAAATACGCCTCGTAGATTCCGCCGTTCTTCGTAAAATCGACGGTCTCACCCGTTATGTTAACCGAGCCGTCCGGATTTGTCACGCTCTTTCGCGTTTCGCCCCTTAATAAGTACATGTCCGTATATATCCGTATCGTAAGGTTGTTGAAGTCTGCCCAGCCCGCCGCGGGACTTAAAAGATAAGTGTACGAATACACCGGCGGCACGTAATTGCGGGTTGCCGACGGATAAAGCGGCGCGGATACAGTGTTGACAAGCGTTTCTTCCGGCGCGAACGTAAGAGTGTAATCGTACCATCGGAACAAACACGTGCTTAGCGAATGTTCCCACTTTTGAAACACCGTCGACGTTCTGCTTTTAATCAGCGCAATCGTCGCGTTGTACCAGTCTACGTCGCTGACGTCGCTTCCCGCCGGTCTGAATTTCAGGGCGTAATCTTTGAAATTATACTCGACCTTCTTCCCTTTGACGACGCTTCCCCCGACGCTTTTCCACTTGTCGTCAAAGAAACTGAATTTGCTTTCGATATCAGTAACGTCTTCCCCGACAAACGCCAGCGTCAGCTGCCCGCCTTTCAGGCCGTCCTGCCATGCGACAAGTTCCATTAAGTCCCCGTTTTTTTCGTACTTGACGTAATTATCTACCACTATGTATTTAAAGTTTTTCACGTTGTCCGAAAACTTGACGTACGTCGGTAATTTTCCGTTTGCACCTTTAACGTCCAAAACGTATTCGTAAACCGTCAAATCTGTTGAAAGAGTATCGTCGGCGATAAAGTCGTCCGAAAAGTATCGAAGGTCCTCTTCAAGGTCGAATTTTTTAAAGGGATCCGCCTTATAAGTATGGCGGATTGTTTTGTCTAAGTCTTTTCCGTTTGTTTTTACCTTAAAGTATTCCTTGTCCGCCTCGGTCTGCGATTCGTCATACGGAACGAATCCGAAAGGAAACAGACATCTTGTTTCGACAGTCAGGTTTGTCGGATTGCGGAAAGTGTATTCGGCTGTAACTATGCCCCGCCTGACGTATTCCTGCACGGGAATAAATCGGTCGGCGGAATAAATATGAAAAGTCAGATCTTCCTTGTCGACGACTATCGGGCTGTTTTCGGTCTTAACGATAACCCCGCTTGAATCGTAGCCTATCGTTTCTCTCGGCGCGGAATTCGCTTCCGAGACGGCGGGCGACGAGAATGCGACCGACGAAAACAACGTCAACGCTATGGTCAGAAGAAGAATTATTGTCTTTGTCCGGGTTTTCATTTTTGTCCTATTTTATTTCGGAAAACAATTCTTTTCCGACTCCGCATACGGGACAGACGAAATCGTCGGGCAAGTCTTCGAACTCGACAAGCGGGATCCCGTTTTCTTTGCAACTTTCTTCGTCGTATACCCAACCGCATACTTCGCAAATGTACTTTTTCATTTTCTTTCTCCTTTCGGTTTATTTGTATTTGATTTATTTCATAAGTTCAAACGCCGACGCGTCGTGCTTGCATATCGGACAAATGAAGTCGGGCGGCAGTTCTTCGCCCTCGAAAACGTAGCCGCACACTTTGCAAACATACGATTTCTTCTTTGGCACGACGGGCTTCGGCTTCACGCTTTTCTGATATTCCGTATAAGTCAGCGTGTCGAGATCGGAAAACACCGCCGCTTCTTCGACGGAACAAACGAACATGTCGTGCGTGCCGAGGTCGATTATCTGCTCCGCCGCAAGAGATATGAACGCGTTGCAAAACTCCGGCATTACGACAAGCCCGTTTTCGCTCCTTTTCGGCGTTTCTCCGAAAAACTTATCGACGTTTCTGCCGCTTTGGAAACCGAATCTTTTGAAAACGTCAAAGGTCGCGTCGACCGACAGGCAGTTGACGTTCATTTTCAACGTTTCCAGAATCGTCCCGCACGAGTAATTCTGTTTGTTTACGCAAACGGCGACTCTCAACGGATTGCTTGTGACCTGCATTACGCTGTTTACGATGCAGCCGTTGTCTTTTCTTCCGTCGTTGGTGGTCAGAACGTACAGCCCGTAGCCGATTCTGAACAATGCGGAAAGGTTAATTTTCTCTTTTTCGTCCGTCATATTTATTCTCCTTTGTTTAATTCTCGTTGTTTGTTCGCACCGTATGCAACCGCCGCCGCGCCGCACAGGGACGCATAGTATCCAAGCCCCGAATATTCGATTTTGACGGTTTTATCAATCGGAAGAAACAGTTTATCGTTGATTTCTGCGATAAGGTCGTCTTTGAACAGGTCAAGGCTTTGGGATACTCCGCCGCCAAGATAACATACGTTCACGTCAAGAAGTGTCGCGGCATTCGCTATGACCGCACCCAGTGCTTTTGCCGCGCGCCTGTATGCCGCCGCCGCGATTTCATCACCTTCGTTTGCAAGCGCGCCAATCTCTTTCGCCGTCCTGTCCTGCCCCGTTTTTTCCTTGTAATAAGCGGAAACCGCCCGTCCCGACGCCACCGATTCCAGACAGCCTTTCTTCCCGCAGGTACAAGCCTTTCCGTTTTCTTCGACTCTGATATGCCCGAATTCGCCGGCGCAAAAATTCGCCCCGACGTAAAGGCTTCCGTTCAGATACAGCGCGCCGCCCACTCCGTTGCTGACGGTAATCCACATAAAATCGTCGACGTCCGCCGCCTTTCCGAAAACTTTCTCGGCAACGGCGCAAGCGTTCGCGTCGTTTTCGGCATACACAGGGACGCCGAGAATTTCTTTGAGGTCTTCCGCCGCGTGCCAATCCCTTATTCCCAAAAAAGGCGCGAGCGGACATACGCCCGTATCGCCGTTCACCGGCCCCGGCAACGAAACGCCGCATATTTCGGGCTTGTATTTTTCCATATACGGCGCAGCCATTCGTTTTACGTCCGCATACAGCGTTTCAAGCGAATACGCCGACGAATATTCTTTGCGATCGTATTCGACGACAATGCCCGTTTCGTCAACGACGCCCACCAGAACTTTTGATCCTCCGATGTCGATTGCAAGACACTTTTCCATTTTTCTTCTCCTTTCAGATTCCTGTCAAAAGATAATCCGTACTTGCTTTTCAAGGACTTTTTCGGTTTTCTGCAACAAAAAAGCGCAAGGAAATAAAATTTATTCCGATTGCGCTTTAATAATTCTTTTCATAGGCGGTTACCTCCGTCGCGGAGTTAAAACTTCCGATTAAAAATTATTGTCGTTTGCTCCTTCCTGTTTTAGGTATGAATATTTTATCACAAAACTTCGTTTTTGTCAATTTGTCGCGGTCTTCCGAAAAAGACGTTGCTTTCGCATCTCAAAGGTGCTCGCGGTTCTTTTTACCGTTTACGTTTCCGAGCGTTATTTCGACAACCGCCCCGTTTTCGTTGCGCGCCCGGATTTCCCCGCCGTGCATTTTGATTATTTCCTTTGTGAGAGCAAGCCCTATGCCGGTATTTCCCTTTTTGCCCGTGTAAAACCTTTCAAAAACGTGCGGAAGATCGTCCTTGTCAATGCCGTCGCCGTCGTCGGAAATCGCGATTATCGTTTTATCGTTTTCGTTTTTGCACGCAACGGTCACCGTCGTTTTGCAGTATTTGAACGCGTTGGATATGAGATTTGAAACGGCTTTTCGTATTTGCTTCTCGTCACACAAAACCACCGCCTCGAAGGAAAGTTCGGTTTTAAGCGTCTTATGACTGTTTTCAAAGACGGGCGCAAACGAATTTGCGACGCTTTTTATTATTTCGGTTACGTCGGTTTCCAGAAACTCCGGCTTTGCCTGTGCGGAGTCGATTTTGGACAACGCCAGCAGTTCTTCGATAAGCTCCGTCATTCTGTCGCTTTCTTCCATAATAACGCCGGCGGATTCTTTTACCGGGAGAACCCCCGTCTGTATTCCTTCCGCATAGCCCTGAATCGCCATGAGCGGCGTTTTCAGTTCGTGCGAGGCGTTCTGGAAAAACGACTGCCTTATCTCTTGCGCCGATTCGATTGTCTTGCCGAGCTTTAAGCCGATGGCGCATATCACCGCACCCACGATTATCACCGCGACGCAAAACAACAGGTTGAGCCAGCGGACGTAATTCAATATTGATTTTATATCGACGTACAAAACGTACTCGTATTTATCCGTTAAGTCGGCGTCGGACGAATAAACCGCCAGAACAACGTCGCGGTTTTTGTCTTTCATTCTGTAAAACTCGCCGCGGACGGGCTTTTTATCGTTGCAAAACGCCAGCACTGCTTTTTCCGTTTCGGTGAGATACACAAGGTCTTCGTTCGTCCCTCCGATTTCCAGATACGAAACGCCGGAACTCAGAAAATTCATGCCAGACTTTTCGTCGTCGTGATTTTCGCCGATTTCTTGTTCAATCGCCTTTTTCGCCTGATTTTCCAAACTTTTCGGGACAACGACGTTTACGACGACAAGCAAAGTGCAAAGGATAAGCGCGACCGAACATAAGCACGTCAACACTATTTTCAGTTTAATTTTTGTCATTCGTCTTTCACCGCCGCGCTTAATTTGTATCCGTATCCCCACACGGTTTCTATGGTTACAACGCTTTTTGCCGCGGATAATTTTTTTCTTATCCGCCTTACCGTTTCGTCAATAGCGCGCGTTTCGGTGTCTTCGTCAAACCCCCAGATTTTGTCCAGCATGCTATCGCGTGAATGGGTTTTCTGCGGTTCTTCCATCATAAACGCCAGCAGACTCATTTCGGTTTTTGTCAACGGAACGACGGTTTTATCGGCAAAAACAGAATGTTCATCTTCCGAATACGTCAAATCAGCATGTTTCAAAACCTTGCCTTTCGACTTTTTGTCGCCGCTCATTTCAGCCCTTCTCAAAAGGGCTTTCACCCGCATTAAAAGCACGGTCGGGCGGAACGGCTTGGTAAGGTAATCGTCGCTGCCGAGCGTTATCCCGTTGACGTAGTCAAGCTCGCCGTCTTTGGCGGTAAGAAGGATTATCGGTACGTCCGAATACTTTCTTAATTCTTTCACGCACTCGATTCCGTCGCGCCCGGGCATCATAATGTCAAGAATGACAAGGTCGGCAGGCTCCCTTTCAAACGCGGCAAGAAGAAGGTCGCCCGTGTCATACGCGCTCACTTCGTACCCGTCGCTTTGAAGGAAGTTTTTCAATAGTTCCCTTATGTTTTTTTCGTCGTCGGCAACGTAAATTCTGTACGCCATATTCCCTCTCGCGCGCAATCGGCATCGCTTTTCGCGATGCCTTTTGCAAGATGTGTTTTGGTGGGTTTTATTTTTTATTTTCCGCAGTTTTCAGCGAAACAATTTTCATCGCATTCGATAAAAAGCACGTCGTACTCGCCGCATCCGTTTCCGGAAAAGCCGCAGGAGCCGTCCTTGCAATCGTTGTACATAACGTCCTCGTCTTTATCATACAGTTCATCGTACAGCTTGTCAAGTTTCGCGTCGAGCGCGTCAAGCGCGTCAACGTTTTTCAAAAGCGCGGTCTTTTCGTCGTCGGTGAGAGTTTTCAATTCTTTGATGAACGTCCTTTCGTCAAAATTTTCGGGAATTTCGTCAAGTTTTTGGAACTCTGCAAAGTACTTTTCCCAAAGCGCGGCGTTTTCGTCAAACGATTTCTGATATTCCGCCTCCAAACTTTCGATTTGTGAAATCGTCCGTTCGATTTCGGCGGTGTTTTTTTCGTTCCCCGTTGATGCTTTCGTGACCTTATATTTCGGCAAAAGAACTGCCGTAAGCGTGATTGCCACGGCGGCGATCGCAACGACGGCGGAAAGTAAAGTTATCTTTTTTGCTTTCATTGTTTTTTCGGTTTTCATCGGTATTTGCTCCTTTTTGATTATTTGCAAGCCCGTCGCTTACAATTTAATCATATCTTATCCCGAAAGCACAAATCCCCGAAAACCTGCGGCTCTTTTGCAACAATATTGCAACATTTTCCGTCGCACGGCGCATATAAAACGCGCCGCACTCCGAAAAACGTTATATAAGGATATAGGAAAAGAATTGGTATAAAAAAGAATTGTTTTTACTTGGTTTCGCCGCCTTATGCCGCAGCAGCGGTTATTTCAAATTCGAACATTGCTTCGCCTGCATTGTAGTTCATGCACTCGGCAACCATGACTTTGACTTTGTATTTGCCGACCTCCTTGGGGGCTTCCGCCTTCCAGGCTTCTTCGCCGGCTTTCTGGAACATGAACGTTACTTCGCCCATTCCCATCACGTTGAACTTATCTTTGGTGATTTGAACAGCGGCTCCGTCATGAGTCTTGCCAAGCGTTGCGCCGTCTTTTAAGGTTATCATGTTGTCGCCTTTTTTGATTTCGAAATCGAATTCGGCAACGCCCGCCTGATACATTTCGGTTTCGGCAACCATGACTTTCACTTTGTATTTGCCGACCGCCATGGGGGCTTCCGCCATCCATTTGCTTTCGCCTGCCTTATACATGAAAGTGACCGCGCCGTTGCCCTTGAACTTGAATTGGTCTTTCGTGAACATCACGGCTTTTCCGTCGTACTTCTTGCCAAGCACAACGCCTTCTTTCAAAGTTACGGGATTGGCTTGAAGAGCGGCGATCTCTTCTGTATGTTTCTTTTTGCAGACGGTGCAGTAACGGGTTCTCGTGCCCTTTTCGGTTGCGGTGGGTTTTTTCGTTACTTCCCATTTGCCGTAGGTATGTTTCGCCTTATCTTTCACTTCCTTGCAGTCCTTATCGGTGCAAGCGTGCCAGTGATACTCGTTGTCGTAGGTATAGGTTTTTGAGAAGTTGTGTTTCTTCCCGCATGCCGCAAAAACCGCCATACATATCGCAAGTACGGAAACCAGCGAAATCGTCATAATAAATGTTTTTTTCATTTTGTTACTCCTTTTGTTTTATTATTTAAACGCCGCACGGCGATTAAATCCGTTTTTGTGCTTTCCGACCGCACACGATAATTTTATCAGATAATAAAACCGACTTCCCCGAACGATTGCGTCAGAATTGTCACAAATTTGCAACAAAACGTCTTTTTGCTTACAAATTCTTCTCGGGCGAACGGCGGCGTTTTTGACAATGAAAAAACGGAGATTCGTTTTTACAAATCTCCGTTTTCGTTGCTTTTTACGCCGTCGGTTTATCTTAACGCTTTATCTTCCTTATGAATGATTCCGCCGTTCGTCGCGTCGATGCGATAAGTCCACTGCGTTTGTCCGTCGTTGAACACGAGATTGAAATACGGGGTTTTGATTCCGCCGTCAACCAGCTCTTCCACGGTGAAAACGACATTTGCGTTTTCTTCGATCGCGGCGTCCTGCAAAGCGGTTTCCTTTGCTCTTTCGATATTGACATATCTGCGGTTGTAAATCACTTCGCCGGTCTTTGCGTCGATTTTATAACTGAACTGGTACTTTTCGATGTAAAATTCCAGAACCCAGCACGGACGTCCCATATTTCTGCTCAACACTTCTGTGGTAAACACGACTTCGACTCCTTTCGGAATTTCCGCGTCCGCCATTGCAATCTCTTTTGCCTTGTCCAAAGAAATCATAAGGGTTTCCGCATTGCTGTACATAATGCTGCCGTCCGTCGCGTCGATGCGGTAAGTCCACTGCGTTTTCCCGTCGTTGAACACGAACAGATAGTACGGGGTTTTAATGCCGCCGGCAACCAGTTCTTCCACGGTGAAAACAACCTTGCTGCCATCGGAAAGATCCGTATCTTGCAGCGCGATCGTTTTGGCTTTCGCCATGCTCACGTAGCGGCTGCTGAATACGATTTCTCCAGTTTCGGCGTCGATGACGTAGGAGTATTGATAATTTTCGTTGTAAAACTCAATAATCCAGCACGGGCGTTCGGGAGATTTGTTCAGTTCTTCCTTTGTGAAAGTAACTTCGTTTTCGTCCGTGATGCCGGCGTCGTTCAACGCGATTTTTCTTGCCTTCTGCAACGAGATAGGTAACGCGACCTCGCTCTTGTCAAGCACGTGTCCTAAGGTTGCGTCGATACGATAAGTCCACTGCGTGTTTTTGTCGTTGAACACGAGGTAGAAATACGGAGTTTTAATGCCGCCGCCGACGTATTCTTCAATGGTGAACGTGAGCTTTGAAAATTCCTCAAAGACACCGGCGTCTTTCGCTGCGATTTCTTTTGCTTCCCTTATGTCGATATGGTATTCGAAAAAGAACACCTCGCCGGTTTTGGCGTCGATTTTGAAAAAGTATTGGAACTTTGTCGTATAAAATTCCAGAACCCAGCACGGGCGTCCCGAATTGCGGCTCAATTCTTCTTTGGTAAACACGACTTTTTCTTCGGCGTTATCGGCAAGCCCCGCGAATTTCAGAGCGATGCTTTGCGCTTCTTCCAAAGATATGAACAAAGCCACTTCGTTTTTGTCAAGAATGTCGCCGTTGATTGCGTTGATAAGGTATGTCCACTGCGTGTGTTTGTCGTTGAACACGATGCGATAATAAGGATATTTCGCGCCGGTATCGAAAAGCCTTGCTTCGGTAAACTCCACTCTCGTTGTGCAGCCGGCGTCACTTAATGCGATCTCTTTGGCTTTTAAAAATCCGATATAGTCGGAACCGATAATTTTGGAATTGATATCTTTCTGCAATCCGACAAGCTCGTCGAGGGGCAGATTTGCAAGTTCTTCTTCGGACATGCTGGTGTTTTTCTTTGCGTCGGCGATAAGTTGGGCTTTGCCTTGCGATACGCCGTACTTTTTAGCGATTTCGGCGGATTCTTTACTTTCCGCCTCGTTGACGAACACCAAAACTCTCACGGCGTCGGTTTCTTCAAGGGCGGACTGCACGTTCTCGGACACCGATTTTTGCAGTTTTTTGTTTTCGCTAAGTTGTTTGTTGAACGAGACCAAAACGGTGTCGTTTCTGTCCATATAACCGCTCGCCTTGTACGCCGAGATTGCCAGCGCGACCGCGGTTCTCAAATCTTGTCCTTTCAGCGTTAATGCGCCAAGGGCGTCTTCCGCGTCGTCGTTCAAAAAGCGCACCGCTTTTACGCTACCGTTTCTTGCGATCGTGAACTCGACGCCCGGGTTGATTTCCATCGTGACTTTGCCCGCTTCTTTGTTGCCGAGCGACAACGGCGTCACGATACTTATGCAAATCGCCAACACCAGACACGCCGCCAACAGCGCAAACCATTGAGGTTTAACCTTTTTTCTTTGCACCTTCGCTTCGGGCTTTGCTTCGGTAATTAAATTGTCGTCAATCTGACCGATTGCGTTCAGTAATTTTTCTTTTTTCATAGGTAGATTTCCTCCTTTTCGAGATTTGTTTTGAGTTCGACGCGCATACGATACAAAATGGATTTGACCTTGCTTTCGCTCATATCGTGCATTTCGGCGATTTCGCGAATGGGATACATATACCAGTATCTTTGCACGAATAAGTTGCGTTTCGTCTTGTGCTGGGCGTGCAAGAAGCGGTTTATCACTGCCACCAAATGCGCTTCGTCCACGGCCTCCTCGATGCCCTTAATATCGGGAATACAGTTTTCAAGCTCGGACAAAACGATTTCGACCTGTCCTTTCCCGCGCTTTGCAGCCGATTGCCGCTTATAGCGATTGATGGCGAGATTGCGGGCGATTTTTCCGAGAAAAGCCGTCAGGTTGCCGGGCTTTTGCGGGGGGATACTGTTCCAGGCGCCAAGGTAAGTATCGTTGACGCATTCTTCCGCATCGAAATGATTGAAAAGAATGTTGTAAGCGACGGTATGGCAGTATTTCCCGTACTTTTCCGCCGTGACGGATATCGCGCTCTCGTGCCGCTCCCAAAACAATTCGATAATTTTTTGGTCGTTCATTTTGCTTCTCCTTCGACGTCGAAAAACCGTTTGCGATTTGTCGACGATCAAACGCTGCGTCTACCTATAAAGACAACAAAAAATCCGCGTCGTTGCGTGAAAGTTAAAAAATCTCAAAAACTTTTCACGCGGCGCGGATTATAAAGTGGATTAAATTTGTTTTCGCTTTTAACTTTCCGTTTATATGCCAAATAATAAAATAATACAAGCGTTGCCAAACCGCCGATATTTTCTCGTTTCACGAGAAGATAAGGCGGTTATTCTTCAATCGGCGTGAAATCGAATTTAATCACGTCAAAAAGCCCGCGCGTCGTAATTTTCAGTTCGGGAATTACCGCAAGCGACATAAACGACAGGCACATGAACGGTTCGATTTCTTCCGGCACGCCCGCGTCGCGCGCTTTTTTTCGCAGGATTTCGGTTTTTTCAAAGACGTATTCCTGATCCTTGTCGCTCATAATCCCGCCGACGGGGAGTTCCAGCGTTTCTTCGATAACGCCGTTTCTTGAAAAGGTCATTCCGCCGCCCGCGCGAATAATTTCGTTGACGGCAGCCGCCATATCTTTGTCATTGTCCCCGATTGCGATGATATTGTGGCTGTCGTGCGCGACCGACAACGCGACGGCGGCGTTTTTAAGACCGTATCCTTCCATAAGTCCCAGTCCGATTTTCCCCGTGTTTTTGTGTCTTTCGACAACGCAGATTTTGTTAAGCCCGTCGGTTTTGGCATATTCGCCGTTTCTGACGTTGACTTTTTTCTTTTTGTTGAACGTAACGACGTTGTCGGGCATTAAACCGATGACTTTTACGTTGTCCGACTTTAATTTTATTTTCAGTTTGTCTTCGGAAATATAATCCGTATGCATCGTGTTTCTTACGGCGGCGTCGAAAACGCTTTCCGCGTCGAACAGGGCTTTCCCGTCTTTTGCGACAAGCACGCCGTTTTTGTAAACTTCTTTCGGTCTGAAATCGTACAGGTCGTCAAACACCACAAGGTCGGCGATTCTTCCCGGCGCAATTGCCCCGCGGTCGTCGGTTTTGTAACACTCGGCGGCGTTCAAAGTCGCGGCGGTCAGCACGTCCACAGGGTTTTTCCCGGCTTTCACAAGCATTCTTACGTTATTGTCAAGGTGTCCTCTTTCTTTCAGATCGCTCACCTGCTTATCGTCGGTGCAAAGCAACAGCCTGCGTTTCGTTTTGTCGGTGAACGCCCCCGCCAGCGCGTTTATGTTGCGGGTTGAGGAGCCTTCTCTCATCTGAATGTAAAATCCGCGTTTGATTTTGTCCAGGACGTCCTTTTCGCAGACGTTTTCATGGTCGGTTTTTATCCCTTTGAGCGCGTATGCGTTGACGTCGTCCTCGTTTGCGGTTACCAGATGCCCGTCGATTATTTTGCCCTCTTCCGCGCAGCATTTCAGTTTTCTCATCGCTTCTTCGTCGCCCGCGCGGACGGCAGGACTGTTCATAAATTCGCCAAGCCCGTATATGTCGGGGTTTTTTATGAATTTTTCCGTGTCGGACGCATTAATCGTTGCGCCGTTGTCTTCAAAAGGCGTCGCAGGCACGCAACTCGGCAACATAAATCTTATGTCCATCGGGACGGTTTTCGCCTCTTTTATCATATATTCGACGCCCGCTATCCCCGAAACGTTGGCGATTTCGTGCGGATCGGCTATGCACGTCGTTACGCCGTAAGGCATCACCGCTTTTGCAAAGTTTGCGGGCGATAACATCGTGCTTTCAATGTGCAGGTGCGTGTCGATAAGCCCCGCGGAAACGTACGCGCCGTTAAGGTCGATTTCCTTCTTGCCGTCGTATCGCCCGACGCCCACGATTATTCCGTCCGAAACCGCTATGTCGCACTCTTCGATTTCGCCGATAAATACGTTCACGGCTTTGCAGTTTTTGAAAACCAGATCCGCTTTTTCTCTGTGCGTGCATTGTTCGATATGTTTATCCATTTTCCGCTTACCTGCCTTTTCGATTTTTTATTTATATTTGTCTTGTCGTTTTATATTCGTCGCGACGGCTTTCCGCTGAATACAAAAAAACGCAAAGGAACGTTTCGTTCACTTTGCGCTTTCGGTCGTATTGTTTTTCATTTTCATGGTCGGATACCTCCGTGCCTTTCTGATGTTGAAACCATTCTATCACAAATAATTTTTTTTATCAAGTCTTCTTGCGCCCTGTTGCGCCCCGTTTTTCGTCAAACGAAAAACGCTCGCCTTTTTCTTTTCTTCGTTTGCGGGTAAATTAACGAGCCGGGGTTCACGCCGCAGGCGGTACGATGCACCGTGTCGTGCAAAATCCCGTTTCGAAGCATAACAAAAACCCGACGAATATCGTCGGGTTTTTATGGCGGAGTGTGTGCTTCACTCATTGAACTCTTGATTGAGTTTTAAGTACGGGCGACAATATTTTTTGTTCTCTATCATCAAAAACTTAAAAACTTAATACAAACTTGCAAAACTCATTTTATTTACAACTTTAGGCGTTGGATGCTGATTTTAATAAATGAATTATACTTATGTTAAAATGAATAATTGGAATATATCTTATAAAACGCCACTTTTACTACATTTACAAAATGTGAAAGTTCTTTTTTCAATGTAAATATCCTTTTTTATGGTTTATCTAAAAGAAAAATAAAAAGAATATTTTAAAAACATAAAGATTTTTTCAAATTTTACTTGACAATGTATTTATTTCATTGTAAAATAAAAGAAAATATATAAATTTGGAGGATTATTA
>ERZ1034719.1179-NODE-1179-length-12709-cov-4.701754_pt1 | contig 12709 bp, 11 predicted proteins | sample MGYA00520703_ERZ1034719 | MGnify/ENA primary metagenome ERZ1034719 (study PRJEB33766, sample SAMN09781716) | gut metagenome | biome: gut microbiome | host: Homo sapiens | place: Madagascar | study: EMG produced TPA metagenomics assembly of the PRJNA485056 data...
GACCAAGGGCATCCGCTCGGTGCGCAGCCGCGTGACGAATGTTGCCGAGCATCTTCCCGAGCGCGTCACGCTGCCGGAATTCCGCCGTATCCTGCTGGAAAACATTCTGCGTGAGAACCCGGGCGAGGAATATCCGCTGACGCCCGACGACCTTGCGGCGGTGGAGAAGCTGCGCACGGAGCGCTATGTCACCTGGGAGTGGAACTATGGGAGGTCTCCCGCCTGCACGATGCTGCGCCGCCGCCGCGTGGACGGCTGCGGGCTGATCGAGGCGTACATCACGGTCGAGCACGGCCTCGTCTCGGCGGTCACCTTTAAGGGGGATTTCTTCAGCGCGGAGGAGCCGGAGGAGCTGGCGGCGCGCTTTGTCGGCCACACGCCGGACCGCGCCGGCTACACGGCGGCGCTTGACGGTGTGGAGGCAGCCCGCTACTTCGCGGGGCTGCAGGCAGACGAGCTGATCGATATCCTATGCGAGGCGTGAGCTGCGGTGGATGCCGCTTGACAGAGGTGCAGGGGCAGAGTAGTATAATAAAAGTGGTATCTCTGCTATGTGCAGTCAAAGCTTGAATGAAAAGATGGGACGGAATTATGCAGTTGGATAAAATACAGAACACATCGCCGAAAATACCCGAGCTTATCATGCAGTCGCTCATCGGAGCAATTGAGGCAGGACACATTCATGTGGGGGAGGAGCTTCCCAGTGAGCGCGAGCTTGCCGAAAGCCTCGGCGTGGGCCGCGGCTCGCTGAGAGAGTGCCTTGCTATCCTGGAGTTTCTTGGGGCGATCGAGAGCCGCGGAAACCGGAAGGTCCTGCTGCGCAATGCGGACTTTATTCAAAAAGTCCGTACCTGGATTGAAAGCGCGAACCAAATGGACACGCGCAGGACATTCAATGAGTTCCGACAGGTCATAGAGGTCGGCATCGTCAAGCTTGCCTGCGAGCGTGCGACGGACGAGGACATTGCGGCGATGGCAACAGCGGTCGAGCATCTGAAAGAGAACCCAAGCAAATACGAATATGATGTGGAGTTCCATGACTCTCTCGCCGTAGCGAGTCACAATTCCATGCTGGCCGCGACGATCCATTTGGTCAACAATCTGATCGCCGACGTCCGTATCCGCTTCTGGGATCTGCCGGATTATCAGGAGCGCACGCAGCAGTCTCACTATGCGATCTATCAGGCCGTATGCGATCGTGACGTGGAGCGTGCCCAGCTTGAAATGTCCCGCCATCTTGCCATTGTGGACGAGTTTTCTGAGAAGTATCCCGGACGCAGCATGGGCGAGGAGGAGCCACCGATTCCTTAACATGATGTCTGAAACACACCCACCGAAGGCGGGTGTGTTCTTGTATGCGATGCAAATTGTGAAAAGCAGACAAATATTTCTTTGCTATTTCAGCAAAGCAAAGAAAATGAAACGGCACGCTTGACTATTTGCGCAATGTGTGCTATTTTGTATACAAAGATGAAGCGGTAATACCATCCAACCAATATACCATTTCTTGTGAGCTCCGCGCGCGGCGCGGAAATTTTTCAAGGCATGATGGTATTACCGGCTTACCATCATGCCGGTAGAACAATTTATTGTGATTAGGAGAGTAAAGAAATGAGCGATTATATCGAAATGGCCCATGGAAAGCTCGGACGCGTCATCGTTGTGCGTCTGCGCCCGGGCGCGGATGTGCTCCTCAGCCTTGAGGAGGCGTGCAGAGAGCACAATATCACGAACGGCGTGATCCTCAGCGCAATCGGCAGTCTTCAGTCTCCGCAGTTCTGCGACGTGGTCGAAATGCCAATCAAGGCGGGCTACGGCTACGGCGAGACGCTGCATCTGACCGGTCCGATCGAGCTGACCAGCGCGTCCGGCATCATCTGCCACGATGATGAGGGCACCATCAACCTCCATGTCCATATGGACCTGTGCGACCGCCACGGCAACGCGCACGGCGGCCATCTGGTCGAGGGCACGAAGGTGCTGCTGACGCTGGATGCCGTGATCGCGGAGGTCGAAGGCATTGATATGCGGCGCAAGTACAACAATGAGCTCGGCGTACCGCTGCTTGCACCGCAGCAGCTGTAAAAACGACACGAATATAATTTGAGAAAGGCGTGAAGATTTTGAACAAGAAGAAAAATCTGCCCGAAGAGAAGTATCCGAAGGAGATGCTGCTCGATCTTTACCGCACGATGGTGCGGATCCGCTCATTCGAGGAGCACGCGGCGGAATGCTTTACCAAGGGTATGCTCGCGGGCAACATCCATCTGAGCATCGGCCAAGAGGGCGCCGAGGCGGGCGCGTTCGCCGCCATCGGCCCGCAGGATTATTTCACCTCTACGCATCGTGGCCACGGTCATGCGATCGCGCGCGGCGCGGACGCCAAGCTCGCGATGGCGGAGCTGTTCGGCAAGGAGACCGGCTATTGCAAGGGTAAGGGCGGCTCCATGCACATCGCGGACATGAAGAAGATGAACCATCTGGGCGCTAACGGCATTGTCGGCGCCGGCCAGCCCATTTCCTGCGGCAGCGCGTTGGCCTCCAAGATCATGGGAGATGGCGCGGTGACGGTCGGCTGCTTTGGCGACGGCGCGACCAATGAGGGCACGTTCCACGAGTCTCTGAATATGGCAGCGGCGTGGAAGCTGCCGGTCGTGTGGTTTATTGAAAACAACTGCTACGGTGTTTCCACCGAGATCCACCGCGTGACCAACACGCCCAACCTTGCGACCCGCGCGGCGGCCTACGGCGTGGAGTATGCCGTTGTTGACGGCACAGATCCCGTCGAGGTGTACGAGGCTATGTGCAAGGCGATGGAGCATGCGCGCAGCGGCAAGGGCCCCTATGTCCTCGAGGCAAAGGTGTTCCGTTATCAGGGCCACTACTGCGGCGATCCCGCGGTCTACCGTCCGGCGGAATACATGGAAGAGGCACTGAAGAACGATCCGATCGACAAGCTGGGCGCGCGTCTCAAGGCGATGGGCGTCAAGGAAGAGGAGCTGGCTCAGATCCATCAGGAAGCGAAGACGGAGATGGATGAGGCGGTCAAGTTCTCCGACGAGTCTCCCTATCCCGATCCCGCGACCGTTTTGGACGATATGTATGTGAGCGATAATGAAAGGTGCGTGGCAAGATGAGCAAGAAGATTACGGTCAGCAAGGCGATCGGCGAAGCGCTGCATGAAGAAATGCTTCGCGACGAAAAGGTGTTCATTATGGGCGAAGATATGGCTGTCATGGGCAATGTCTTTGCCATTACCAAGGGCTTTCTGGAGGAGTTCGGCCCCAACCGCGTGATCGACACGCCGATCTCCGAAGAGGGCTTTGTCGGTATGGCGGTCGGCGCGGCGGTCCGTGGTATGCGCCCGGTCGTCGAGCTGATGTATGACGACTTCGCCACCGAGTGCGCGGACCCCCTGTTCAATCAGGCGGCAAAGATCCGTTATATGACCGGCGGACAGTGCAATGTTCCTATGGTACTGCGCGCGCCGATGGGGTCCGGCCGCCGCAACGCCGGCCAGCACTCCCAGTCGCTTGAGAATTTCTTTTGCCACTTCCCCGGTCTCAAGGTCGTGGCTCCCAGCTCCGCTGAAGATGCCAAGGGGCTGCTGAAGACGGCGATCCGCGATGACGATCCCGTCGTGTTTCTTGAGCACAAGCTGCTTTACGCCCATAAGGAAGAGATCCCCGAGGGCGAATATACCATTCCTCTCGGTGAGGCGAAGGTCAAGCGTGAAGGTAAGGACCTGACGATCATCTCCTGGTCCCGTGAGGTCAATTTCTCGCTTGAGGCGGCGGAAACGCTTGCGCAGGAGGGTATTGATGTCGAGGTGCTCGACCTGAGAACGCTCGTGCCGCTGGATTGGGAGGCCATCAAGGCGTCCGTTTCCAAGACGCACCGTGTCATCATCGTCTGCGAAGAGGTCAAGCGCGGCAGCTACGCCGGCGAGATCTCCGCGCAGATTGCAGAGGAGCTGCTCGACGAGCTGGATGCTCCGGTCGAGCGCGTGTGCGGTCTGAACATTGTTTCTCCGTTCAGTCCCGTGCTGGAGGATCAGAACTTCCCGCATCCGGCGGACATCGTTGCCGCGGTCAAGCGCGTGCTCAATCAGTAAGGGAGGGGATCGCATGGCTTACGAAATTCTTATGCCCCAGTTGGGACTGACGATGGAAGAAGGCACAGTATCCGGTTGGCTCAAGCATGAGGGGGATGCTGTCAAGGCCGGCGAGGCTATCCTTGAGATCACGACAGATAAACTCACCAACGAGGTCACGAGCGAGCACGACGGCGTGCTGCTCAAGATCGTCGCACAGGAGGGCGAGGATATCCCCGTCAAGGGCCTGCTCGGCTATATCGGTGAAGCCGGCGAGCAGGTCGGCGGCGCGGCCGCTCCGGCTGCGGTGCCCGTTGAAGCGGTGGCTCCCGCTGTTGCCTCCGCGGCTGTAATTGCTCCCGCCGCGGTATCTGCCGGCGGTGCGCGTATCCGTATTTCTCCGTTTGCACGCAAGCTGGCGGCAAATATGGGCGTGGATTATTCCGCACTTACCGGTTCCGGTCCCTCCGGCCGCATTGTTGCCAAGGATATTTACGCTGCGGCCGAAGCGCGGAAGTCCGCTCCGGCGGCGGCTCCCGCTGCTGCCCCAGCCGCGGCTCCTGCGGCTCCTGCGGCGAAAAAGGGCGGCCTCGAGCTTATGGAGGGCGATACGATCGCCAAGCTCAGCGGTATGCGCAAGGTCGTTGCCGAGCGTATGCTCCAGTCTCACACCGAGATCCCGCCCGTTACGCAGAATACCAAGGTCGATGTCACGGCGCTGATGAAGTTCCGCAAGTCTCTCATCGAAACCGCGGGCAAGAAGTTCTCCGTCAACGATCTTATTCTCAAGGCGACGGCAAAAGTGCTGCGCGCACATCCTGAGGTGCTGGTCAGCTATGATAACGGTCAGGTCATTCAGCGTGCTCATGTCAATCTCGGCATGGCCGTCGCGCTTGACGCCGGTCTGATCGTCCCCGTTATCCGCGACGCGGATAAGATGGGTCTCGACGAGCTTGCTGCTAAGGCGAAGGATCTTGCGACTCGCGCAAAGGAGAATAAGCTCACCACGGATGAGTACAAGGGCTCAACCTTCTCGGTCAGCAACCTCGGCATGTTCGGCATCGAGACCTTCACGCCGATCGTCAATCAGCCCGATGCCGGAATCCTCGGCGTGTGCGCGATCCAGGATGAGCTGGTTATGGATGACGAGGGCAATATCAGCAAGCATCAGGTCATGCGCCTGTCCTTTACGTATGATCACCGTTTGATCGACGGCGCGGTCGCGGCAAAGTTTATTATGGACCTGCGCGATCTGCTGCAAAGCCCGATGAACATTCTTCTCTAAGGGAGGCAAACGTATGGCTTTTGAGATTATTATGCCCCAGCTGGGACTGACGATGGAAGAAGGCACAGTATCCAGTTGGCTCAAGCACGAGGGTGACGCGGTCAAAGCCGGCGAGGCGATCCTGGAGATCACCACAGATAAGCTCACCAACGAGGTCACTAGTGAACACGACGGTGTACTTCTCAAGATCGTCGCTCAGGAGGGCGAGGATGTTCCGGTCAAGGGCCTGCTCGGCTATATCGGTCAAGCGGGTGAACAGGTCGGCGGCGCTGCCGCGGCGCCCGCGGTCCCCTTTGCGCCCGCGGCTCCTGCCGCATCGGTCAAGCCGGTCGGCGAGAAGAAGGTCATTGTTATCGGCGGCGGCCCCGGCGGCTATGTTGCGGCGATCCGGCTTGCTCAGCTCGGCGCAAAGGTGACCGTCATTGAGCGTGAGCACCTTGGCGGTACCTGCCTGAACATCGGCTGCATCCCCACCAAGTGCCTGCTTCACAGCGCGGAGCTGGTCGAGGATATCAAGAATCAGGGCAAGGATATCGGTATTGAGGTTGACAATGTAAAGGTCAATTTCCAGCAGGTCATTGCGCACAAAAATGAGATATCCAAGAAGCTCACGAGCGGCATCGCGGGCCTGTTCAAGATGAACAAGGTCACGAAGATCGACGGCGAGGCGAGGTTCACGGCTCCCGGCAAGCTCTCTGTGAAGAAAGCAGATGGTACAAGCGAAGAGATGACCGCCGACGCGATCATCGTTGCGACCGGCTCGGTCAACGCCCAGCCGCCGATCCCCGGCCTCAAGGAAAATCCCAACTGCATCGACTCAACCGGCGCGCTCAGTTTGGAAAAGCTGCCTAAGAGCATGGTCGTCATCGGCGGTGGTGTGATCGGTCTCGAACTGGCGTGCGCCTATGCCGCGTTCGGTACGAAGATCACTGTGGTCGAGGCCATGGACCATATGCTCCCCATGCTCGACGGCGACCTGACCAAGATCGGCGTCGCTCATATGAAGAAGATGGGCATGGAGTTTCATCTTGAGTGCCCTGTGCAGAGCGTAGAGACCTCTCCTGTCGGCGCAAAGGTCGTCTGCAAGGACAAGACCGGCAAGACGGTCGCCTTTGAGGCGGAGAAGGTGTTGGTCGCTATCGGCCGCCGCGCCAACACGGCGTCCCTTGATCTGGAGGCTGGTGAGCTCGATAATGACCGTGGCCGCATCCTCGTCAACGAGAAGATGGAGACCAGCGTTCCCGGCGTCTACGCCATCGGCGACTGCGTGTTCGGTCACGCCCAGCTTGCGCACACCGCGTCGGCGATGGGCGAGGTCGCGGCGGAGAACATCATGGGGATCCCGGCGGTCTACGATGAGCGCACGAATCCCACCTGCGTCTACATCGAGCCGGAGGCCGCTTCCGTCGGCCTGACGGAGGAGCAGTGCAAGGTGCAGGGCATCGACTATAAGGTCGGCAAGTTCCCCATGGCCGCCAACGGCAAGGCGCTGATCCTCAATGGCGGTGAGGGCATTGTGAAGATTATTGCCGGAAAGCAGTACGGTGAGATCCTCGGTATGCACATCATTGGTCCCCGAGCCACCGATCTCATTGCTGAGGGTGCGCTGGCCATCGCCGAAGAGATGACGCTGGACGAGATCATTTCGACCATTCACTCGCACCCCACGGTCACGGAAACCATGCGCGAGGCTGCCCTTCAGGCAGAGGGCCGCGCAATACATACGTCGAATAAGTGACCCTTAAATGCCCCACCCAATTTGAATGAAATGCTGAAACTTACTGAGCGGGTGGGGCATTTTATGTTTTGAAAGCTGGAAAAAACATTTTATAACGCAAAGGGAAACCCCGGCCGGGAGGCCGATTACATACGACCTTCCGAACGGGGCATATTTTGAAATGAAGTCCCTGCCCGACCTTTCAAATAGAGGGCAGGTGTGCATATGCGCTGCGAAAGATGATCTGTCTTGTATTATTTTTACAGTGACAGGAGCAGACCGGACGGATTGGGTGTGCTTGCACGATCGGAGCATTGTACGCGCTCGATCAATCGGTCCACGTGCTCGCGTGCCTTCTGTTCGGCAAGGTCAGCGTCCTGATTGATGATGGCATTGAGGATCGCGTTGTGTTCGTGGAAGGATCGGGTGGCGCGGGCGGAATCATTGTTCAGACTACGATAGCTGAAGACGGACTCCTGCTCAAGGGCATTGATACCGATCTGCGCAAGCTGCTCGTTTTTGGAGATGTGATATATCATGCGATGGATCTCGATACCCCAGCGTAGTTGCCTGAAGGCATTTTCTGCCTTATAATACTGCATCAGTTCAGACATACACTGCCGGATCGTGACAAGATCATCTTCCGTGCGATTGACGGCAGCTTGATAGGCGGCGGTACCTTCAAGTGCCTTGCGGATGTAGAGCGTATTGATCGTGCGTTGGTAGTCGCCGAGCGCGACATACATGCGGCGATTTGTATGCTTTTCAAGAAAGCCCTCAGCCTGCAGCCGTTTGATCGCCGTTCGCACAGGCGAGCGGCTCATACTCAATTGTTCGGCGATCAGTTCCTCTACGATTTGATAACCGGGAGGATAGACGCCCTTGACAATGGCTGCTTTTAGTTGCTCATAGGCAAGGCCCTCAAGATCCTGCCTGGGGGAGGGAGATGATTCAGCCAAGATGCCAACCTCTTTTCATTGATGAAAAATAATGCGGGAAAGGGGAAATATGACTGTGCTAAATATACTTATTTATTATAGATGAAAGTAAAAAATATGTCAAGAAAGAATACAATATGGTACTCTAAGAAAAATATATACAAAATTTTGTGATTAAAATCTATATGACTATACGAAAATGTAAGTTTTTGATGGATTTTGATTGACACAAAAAACGAGGTGTGCTATTTTGTATACAAATTTGAACGCAACGATTCACTGAGGTGTTGCGGTGAAACAAGGGACAGGGAGAAGCGGTATGGACAAGCTGTTGGAAGAGAAGATCGTCCTCATTACCGGTGGTGCGCAGGGACTTGGATATGCTATGGCGAGAGGCTGCTCGCACAACGGTGCAACGGTCATTATGGCGGATATCAATGAAGAAAAGCTTGCAGGATCCGCGCGCATACTTCAGTCGGAGGGGCTGCGCTGCGAGGGCATGAAAATGGACATCACAGACGAACAGCAGATCCGCGATACGATCGGCGAAATCGTTAAGAAATATGGCAGACTTGACGGAATAGTGAATAATGCCGGTATTACCAGCAAAGTGAAGTTCTTGGAATCGACTCCAGAGGACTTTGACAGGGTGATTGACCTTAATTTGCGTTCGGTATACTTGTGCTGCAGGGCGGCGGCAGAGGTCATGGTCAGGCAGGGCGGCGGTGCGATTGTAAATATTGCATCAGTGGCAGCACGCAACGGCGGGGGCTTGATGAGCACGAGCCTCTATGCCGCGTCCAAGGGCGGCGTGATTTCCCTGACCAAAGGAATTGCCCGTGAGCTTGCACCTTATAACATTCATGTGAACGCGATTGCACCCGGCAGCATCGACACGCCGATGACCACGATGGGGCGCGATCCGGAAGAATATCAGGAGACGATCCAGAGGATGCCGCTCCATCGCAGAGGACAGCCTGAAGAGTTGGTTGGACCGACAGTACTCCTCCTCTCGGAAGCAGGGTCGTTTATGATCGGTACGACGCTGGATGTCAACGGCGGCTCCTATATGTATTAGCTTTGTGATTTGTGTGGATGACCCACTGAGTGATATCAAAAAGAGAAAGGACCGATGGTATGAGGTTAGCACAACGCCTGAAGATTACAAACAGCGATGCCGCGGGCGGCGCTCGCAAGTTCGATGGAGGACTTGACCGGGTGATCTCGTTCATTGCGATCGCCATGACAGTCTACCACTTGTATGTGGCAATTTTTGGCTTGCCCGAGTGGCTTGTTCACCGTCCTTTACATGTAGCATTTTTCCTCTGCCTCGGTTTCTTGATGTACCGCGGCAGCAAGGAGAAGGACTATGGCGCAGGCATTGTGATCGACCTGATCCTTGCGGCGGCGTCGGTATTCGTCTACATCTACATTCTAATGAATTTCGACCGTCTCTCGCGCTATATGTTCATGGTCACGAAGCTCACGGCGATGGACTATTTCGTCATTGTCCTAACATTTTTCCTGATCCTTGAGATCACCCGCCGCACGACCGGCTGGTCGATCATCATTGTGGCGGCTGTATTTGTTGTCTATACGCTCTACGCCAAGTACATGCCCGCAGCGATTCGCGGCGCAAGCGTCAGCCTGAAGAACTATTTAGCCTATATGTTCTGCGTATCGGACGGCCTGTTCGGCTCGACGGTCAATATTTCCTCGACCTATGTGTTCCTGTTCATCGTATTCGGCTGCTTCCTCGAAGCAAGCGGCGTCGGCAAGTTCTTCATCGACTTTGCCACCCACTGTACATCGGGCCTGCGCGGCGGCTCCGCCAAGGCGTCCATCCTTGCAAGCGGTCTGTTCGGCTCCATTTCCGGCTCCGCGGTCGCCAATGTGTACGCCACCGGTACCTTTACCATTCCGCTGATGAAGAAGGCAGGCTTTAAGAATGAGGTTGCCGGTGCGACCGAAGCGGTTGCCTCCTCGGGCGGCGCGATCATGCCGCCGGTCATGGGCTCTACGGCGTTCCTGATGGCAGACTTCCTCGGCGTTTCTTATGCTGCGATCTGCAAGGCGGCGCTGATCCCCGCGATCCTCTATTATCTCTCCCTGTGGTTTATGCTCGATATGGAAGCGTGGCGCCTGGGCATGAAAAAGGTGCCGAAGTCCGAGCGCGATGCGTTTGATTGGAAGGACTTCTTCAAGCAGATCTACATGGTCGCTCCTATTGTGGTCATCATCGTTGTTCTGCTGATGGGCAAATCCGTGTTCCGCGCGGCATTCCTCGCCATTCTGACCACCATTGCTGTCGGCCTGATCCACGATCCCAAGAGCATGTCGCCCCGCGCTCTGCTCAAGATCCTTGACGATTCCGGCCGCAGTGCCGTGACGATAGCTGCGCCTTTGACCTGTGCTGCTATTGTGGTCGGTACCATAAACCTCACCGGTGTCGGCCTCAAGCTCACCACCATCATTATGCGTCTTGCAGACAGCTCCCTGCCGATGGTGTTGCTGCTGACCATGATCCTGACCATCATTCTTGGCATGGGCCTGCCTACGCCTGCGGCTTATATGCTTGTAGCGGTGTTTGCGCCCACGGCGCTCACCAGTCTCAATGTGCCCGCGCTCACGGCGCACCTGTTCTGCTTCTATTATGCGGCGTTTTCTACCATCACGCCCCCTGTGGCCATGGCGGCTTATGCCGGCGGCAATCTTGCCGGAGCACCGGCGGCAAAAACCGGATGGACCTCGTGCCGACTGGGCATTGCGGCATACATTATTCCGTGGATATTCACATTCTCGAGCGCACTGCTGCTTGAGGGTAGCATCGGCATGATCATTCAGTCCGTTATCACCGCTATGATTGGCTGCTATGCGCTGGCCGGCGGCGTTCAGGGTATGTTCCTTGATTGCAGGCTAAGTTGGCCGATGCGTATCATTACGCTTGCTTGCGCTCTGTGCATGATTATCAGCGGCACTGTGACCGACTTGATTGGTCTGGTGCTCTTGGCAGTAGTTGTTGCTTATGTTAAGGTCTTTGCCAAGCGCCAGAAGTCGCTTGCATAAGATAAAAAAGAAAAATTTTTAGAGGAGAAGCGAAAGATGAAGAAGTTTTTAGCAATGTTATTAGCAGCGTGTATGGTTCTGTCTCTTGCGGCCTGCGGTTCCAAAGAGGAACCCAAGCAGGACGATCAGCAGGGCGGTGCGCAGGACACCCAGGAAGCACAGTTCGATGAAAACGGCTACATGAAGATGGACGAGAGCTATCTGTCCATGGCAGCAGGCTCCGCAGGCGGCGGCTGGTACGTTATGGGCGCCGCGATGAACGACCTGTTTGAGCGCAACATGAACGTCCATATGACCCTGATCCCCGGCGGCGGCAGCACGAACCCCACGCTGGTCAATGAGGGCGGCGATGTGCAGATCGGCTTCACCTACATCGCAAACGCCACCGCTGCGGCGGAGGGCAAGTACGACTATGACGGCGCCAAGTGCGAAAACCTCAAGGCGCTTGCCTGCCTGAACATCCGCCAGTATCTCGGCATCACCACGACCGCCGACTACACCAGCGTTGAGGACATGGTTGCCAACCCCAAGGGACTGAAGATCGCTGTCGGTCCCCGCGGCGGCGGCAACGAGATCATGCTCAACCGTTACCTTGAGCAGCTCGGCACCAGCCTTGATGAACTCGCGGCTCAGGGTGCTGACGTGCAGTACATCTCCGCCTCCGAAGGCTATACCGCCATCAAGGACGGCAATGTCAATACCTGCAACTATCAGGCGGCCATTCCTCTGAGCTCCCTCGTCGAGGCGCTCGCTTCCCTGAAGATGAACTTCATCAGCCTCGATCAGGCCACCGCTGAGAAGGTTGCCGACATTTACGGCTATTCCTATGACTATATCCCTGCCGGCTCCTACCAGTATCAGGATTCTGATGTCGGTACGCTGTGCGATACCGTTATTCTTGTGATCAACTCTGACGTGGATGACGCCGTTGCTTACAACATGGCGAAGGCGCTTGCCGAGAACAAGGATGCTCTCGTCAGTGCGCACGCCAGCTTTGAGGCGATGGATGCTCAGGTCATGGCACAGTGCGGCATTGATCTGCATCCCGGTGCGCAGGCGTACTATGAGAGCGCCGGTCTGCTGTAATTAAAGACGGGGCAGACGGAAGGACCTTTTCAACTCAACACAGTGAGGGGAAAAAAGCTGAGCAGCGGGGGGAGACTGCCCTCCGCTGCTCAGCGGATTTATACCATTTTTTGCAAGGAGAATGAAATGTTTACCAAAGAAGAACTGCTCAGACATTACGAAACAATGGTGAAGATCCGCAAGTTCGATCTTGAGGCCAAGCGTGCGCGCGAGGCCGGTGAGATTTTGGGCAATGTGCATGTCTATGTCGGCGAGGAAGCGATCGCGACCGGCGTGTGCGCCTGCCTTGAGCGGAAAGACTACATCGAAAGTACACACCGCGGTCACGGTCACACGATCGCCAAGGGTGCCGACCTCAAGCCGATGATGGCGGAGCTTTACGGCAAGGCGACCGGCTCGTGCAAGGGAAAGGGCGGCTCGCAGCACATCGCTGACTTCAGCGTCGGTATGCTTGGTGCGAACGGCATTGTCGGCGGCGGCTTTGGCCTCGCGGTCGGTGCGGCGCTGGCGGCGCGCTATCAGAA
>ERZ1034719.1182-NODE-1182-length-12682-cov-5.356142_pt1 | contig 12682 bp, 25 predicted proteins | sample MGYA00520703_ERZ1034719 | MGnify/ENA primary metagenome ERZ1034719 (study PRJEB33766, sample SAMN09781716) | gut metagenome | biome: gut microbiome | host: Homo sapiens | place: Madagascar | study: EMG produced TPA metagenomics assembly of the PRJNA485056 data...
GGTTACCCCTCCACCCCCTCCCGGGTAGCTCTTTCTTTCTTTTGTGACATTTCCAAAAGTTAATCTGTTTACAAGCCCCAAAAAGTCTTGTGAGATTTGACTTTTTCGGCCTTTTGTGCTATACTCTTTTCGCGGCGTTCTCCGCCGCGATCCCGCTCGTATGTGGCCTGCATGTCCCCGCATGCAGGTCATTTTTTATGCCTCTTCGCCGCTGTCGTCGTCTTCGTTTTCCAGCGGGTCCGCGTCCAGCTGGCGGATGCTCAGCTCGCGGATGGTCCGCTGCACTTTGCTCCCGTCCTCCAGCGTCTTGACAAACGTCCGGCTCTGCAGCCGCCCGCGGGCGGAAATAAAATCGCCGTATTCGAGCGTCGCCAGCACGCGGGCGTTTTTGCCCCACGCGATGATGGGGATGCGGTTGCGCCAGCCGTTGCGGCCCTCCACCACCAGCAGCGTCTCCGCGATCTCGCGGGCGAACGGCGTCTGGTGATACATCACCTCGCGCGCGATCGTGCCCTCGACGTACACCTCGTTGTCCGCGTCGTCCTCGACGGGCGCGCGCAGTTCCATCGCCGAGGCGACGAGATAGAGATGGTTGCATCCGTCCGCCTTGTCCGCCTCCACCGTCGCGCGGATGTGTCCGGTCACGTGGACCCGCTCGCCTACCTGCGGCATGTGCCGCTTGATCATCGATTCGCGCAGCGAGACGGGGATGATATCCTTGTTTCCGCTCAGCCGCGTCGTCGCGATCTCCATCTCGTAGTACCTCATCTTGGCCGTCGCGTACTTGTATACCGGCTCGGCGATCACTTCGCCCGTCAGCCAAATCCGATTCGTGCACCTCATGCGTGCGCTCTCCCTTCTTTCAGTGCGTCGCGCCGCAGGGCGCTCGCGCTGTATTTGTCCTCCAGCCTGCCCAGCATGTGCCGGGCGTCGACGCCGCAGCAGTCGCAGAGCATCCGGCCCCACTCGCCGCGGAAAAACCGGCGAATCTCCCGCAGGATTCCCTCCCGCTGTTCCGGCGTTTTGACCTCCGACCGCGCCATGCCGTGCGGCGTGCGGCCGTCCAGCGCCGCGTTCCAGTCGTTCGCGGCGGCGAGCAGGATGCCGCTCGCCATGCGCTGGGCGTCCCGCTGCGCGTCTCTCCAGCTTCCGTTACTTGTCATGTGTCCCGCTCTCTCTTTCTTCCGGCCCCGCAAGCGCGGGCAGCCAGTGCGTGATGTATGGGTTCTCGTCGACGTTCTGCGTGCCCGTGATCATCATGCCGTTATAGCCATGCCAGGCGAGCACGCAGCCGGTCGGGTCGATCTCGTCCAGCTTCGGCATGCGCTCCCGCTTGTCGATCCAGTCGGCGCGCGTCAGCATGCGTCGTCAAAGAGTTCGATCGCGCGGCGCGCCGCGCGCATCAGGCGCGTGCTCTCCATGATCGCCTGCGTGATCGTCAGGTCGTCCGCGTCGACGACGCCGTTCGCGCCGCCCGCCTCTCCGGCGATGACGACGATCTCTTCGCCGTCGAGTATGATCTCTTTGTCATGCGTGTCGAGTATCTTGATGTGGTACATGCCTTTTCCCTCCCTTTGTGTTTTTTCTGGGCGCTTTCGCGCCGAAGCGGCGCGCGGGAATCGGACCCGCCGGGTCTGCAAACGCTCACGGGATGCAGCCCGCACACCAGCCGCCGCACGTTCCGGCGGGATGCGGCCCCCGCCGGTAACGCAGCAAGTTATGTGATTTTTTCCGATGGGTCAGCGTTTTCTCGCGGGTTTCTTCCGGATCAGCTCATCGCATCACCCCTTTCGCCGCGGTCCGCTGTGTGTCTGGCGCGCAGCAGCGCGTCAGCGATCTGTAAGACCGCGCCCGCCAGCGTCCAGGCGATCAAGTACTTTACGCCCTTCGCCGTCGGCGCGAAAGCCACGGCGTTGATGATCTCCGCGGCGATCAGCGTCTCGAGCGCGATCTTGCATCCCTTTTTCATGGCCTCTCCCTCCGTATGTCTCGGCGACGCCCTGCAGCGTCCAGCCCGCCTGCGCCCAGGTGTCCATCAGGCGCAGGAAAACGTCCGCTTTTATCTGCATGTCTGCTGCTCGGCTGCTTTCGCAGCCTGCTGCTCGGGCAGCGTGCCCGCGCGGTACATCTGCCAGTAGATGCGGGACCGGACGCGGCGGGCTTCCGCCCATGCGGCCGCCTGGTCCTTGGCCAACTCGTCGTCAAAGATGCGCACGAGCGCGCCGTTTGATGTCCGGATTTCTTTTACCAGTGCCATGTGTGTCGTTCCCTTTCTTTTTCTCTCGCTCGCTTTGTCGGGCGCATCCAACGCCGCCGGATGCGGCTCAGGTTTGGGAGGAACCTTTAAGCTATAGAGAGGTGATCTCCCGGCGGCGTGGGATACGCCCGGCCGTGTGGCCTAGGCGTTTTTCTCGGCCTTCGCCTGGTGCATGGCCTCCGTGTCGGCCATGCCGTTGAGATAGCCCAGCGCGTAGTCGATCTTGCCGCTGCGCTCGACGGCTTTCAGCAGCTCGTCGGCCCGCTGCAGTTTCTTCTTGGTTTCGTCCATGGTGCTTCTCCCTTCTCCCGGTCTTTCGCCCGGCCGGGAGGGAAAGTGTTTGGTATTTCTCGCACCCCTTTCGGTGCTTGCAGCTACATTTTACCTCTATATCGGGTATTTGTCAATACCTTTTTGAATAAAAAAGTAGTTGCGAATACCTTTTTGTTGTGATATAATAGAGGCATGAAAGAGAGGTGATACACATGAGCACTCTAGGCGAGCGAATTCTGGCCGTTCGCAAGGCGCAAACGCCGAAAATGAGCCAGACGGTCTTCGGCGAATCGCTGCACGCGACGCTCCCGATGATCAAGTCCTATGAGCTTGATCGCGTCGTCCCGAACGATACGTTTAAGGCTTTGCTCTGCCAGACCTACCACATCAATCCGCGCTGGCTCGATACCGGCGAAGGGGAGATGGTCCTCCAGACGGCGAGCGATATCCACGAGATGGTCGAGCGCTTCCTGGCCGGGCATAGTGAGTTCGCCCGGAAGACGATCGAGCGGCTGCTGCAAGCGCCGCCGGAAGTGTGGGACCGCGCTGAGGCTTTCCTCGCGCTGCTGGCTCCGCCGCCGGATGAAAAAAAAGACCCCGATCAATGATCGGGGCCTTTCTTCATTATAATGTCATTTGCGGCAGTAGATCATGGCGATATACCGCTTCGCTTCCTCCAGCCGCTCCGGCGGGAGACGCTCTACCATGTACAGGATATCCTTGCGGGTGCTTTCTGCGTCGTGCTGCATGCTGTCCTCCTTCTGTAGTCGCTGATATATTTCCATTATACGAACGCTCGTTCGTATTTGTCAACCAAATTTTATAAATTTTTGTCTGTTTTTTTGTTGCCTGATTGTGTAAAATGTGGTATAATAGTTGAAACAAGCAGGCGTGTGCTCGATGGGAATCGGCGGTTGATCCGCTCCCAGACGCGCTTGCGCGGCTCGATCCTTGCCACTGGCCTCACCTCCAGCGACACCATACACCCGCCGCCCCCTACAATGCCAGATGAGATTTCTCGCTGAAAGTGTAGGGCGGCCCAAAAAGGAGGCATTATCTACACATGGACCTGCAAAGTGAGTGTACATCCCTCGCCGAGACGCTGCAGCGCGGATGCCGCGAAAGCGGCGTCACCATTGACAAAGCGGCCGCCGTCGCGGGCACTACACCGGACAGCGTTAAAAATCTTCTGTACGGCAAGACCGTCGCCCAGAATTTTTTCATTGTCTGCTCGCTCTTTAAGCTCTTTAATCTCTCCGTCGATCAATACATCGATAACCTCGACGCGCTCCCGCCGCCCGAGCTTCCGCCGGACGTCATGCTGTCCGACCAGTTTCTCGCCGCGCTCAACCGCCAGGCGGATTCGCACGCGCGGGAAATTGAGATATACAAGCAGGAGCTTGCGAAGGCCGACGCGCAGCGGACCGCCGACCGGCAGGCCGTCGTCAACAGCGACGTCCGGCATAGCCACCGCGAGACGCGGCAGTTTATCGTCATCGTCCTGCTTCTCTTCGTTATGGTCGGTGTCTTTCTGTATGATCTTTTTAATCCCCAGACCGGCTTTATTCGGCATATTCTGGCCGGGCTGAGGTCGTCGGCCCGAAATTTTATCGTGTAAATCAAAAATATATATCTATGGAGGGATTTTGTGAAGAAGATTATCGCCTGCGTCGTTGTGCTTATCCTGTGCATAAGTACGTGCGCATATGCTGATGAGGTTACGGATACGTTCGGCGGTTTTTCGTACACTTTGCCCGACGGCTTTTTCCTTCTGCCCGATGACTATGCGGGCCTCGGCGATTCTTCGCGCGTTTACTCTTTTTCCCGGCTCGATGTCTGCCCATGGGTCTGGAGCGCCGTGATCTTTTCGGCGACTGAGCTTTCTTCTTCGTCTCCGTCCGGCGAACTCTCTCTTATATGCTCCCTGCTCAAACAGCGCGACGTTATCGACGCCGGGCTTTTCCTTGCTGATGGGCACTATGTCAGCTACTTCCGCTGGGACGACGACGGCGATTTATGCGACTGCATCGTGGCCTTGGGCGGTGATGATCAGGCGATCATCGTATATATCGACCTTGAGGATGACGCTCTGCTCGACCTGCAAGGCGAGCTGCGCGATTGCATCGCCTCCAGCATCCGGTACACCGGTCAATAACTTGCTCCCCAGCCCGCAGGTGCGGGCATTATCATATACAGAGGTGGTGATCCTATGGCCTTTTGCATGTATCTGCGCAAGTCCCGCGCAGATATGGAGGCGGAGGCGCACGGCGAGGGAGAGACGCTCGCCCGGCACCGCGCGACGCTCGAGCAGCTTTCGCGCAGGCTGAAAAAGCCCATCGCGGAAGTGTATCAGGAGATTGTCTCGGGCGAATCCATCGCGGACCGGCCGCAGATGCAGCGCTTGCTCGCCGACGTCTCCGCCAAAAAGTGGGAGGGTGTCTACGTCATGGAGGTCGAGCGCCTTGCGCGCGGCGACACGATGGATCAGGGACTTGTCTTTCACGCTTTCCGCTACTCGGACACGCTTATCATCACGCCCATGCGCACGTATAACCCGTGCGATCCGGCGGACGAAGAATATTTCGAGTTTTCGCTTTTCATGTCGCGCCGGGAATACAAAACGACGGCGCGGCGCATGCAGGCCGGAAAGATCGCGGCCGCGCGCGAGGGAAAGTCTTTTAACGGCCGCGCGGCGTACGGTTATCGGACCGTCAAGTGCGCCGACGGCAGGGGCGTGACCTTTGAGCAGGTCGATGACGAGGCGCCCGTGCTCTATCAGATACGTGACTGGCTGCTCAACGGCGTCGACGGCGAGCCGTGCGGGCTGACGCGCATCGCGCGCATGCTCAACGACGCCCACGTGCCCACGCGCCAGCACGCCGCATGGACGTCCGCCTATTTGCATCATTTGATCACTAATCCGGTCTATGCCGGATACATCCGCATGGGCGCGCGCAAAACCGAGCGCGTCGCCACGCCGTCCGGCGTGCAGAAACGTCTCGTCCGGCAGGATGATCCGCAGCTCTTCCGCGGTCAGCATCCGCCGTACTTTTCCGACGCGGAATTTGACGCCATGCGCGCAAAGCTGCGCACGCGCTGCTTCCCCATCCGCGGCGACGCGGAGATGATCAATCCTTTCTGCGGGCTGCTCTTTTGCGGCGAGTGCGGCCGGGCGATGATGGTCAACCGCGACGCGGCGCGCAATCGCACGCGCATCCGCTGCAAGACGCCCGGATGCGGCACCGTCCAGAGCGTCCTCCCGCCGGTCGAGGCCGCGCTGCTCGAGACGCTCCGCCAGTGGGTGGACGATCCCGGCTCTTTCGTCATCCCCGACGCGCCGCCGGAAGAAAATCCGGTCCTGCTCCAGTCGACGGCCGACAGTCTCCGCGTCGAGCGCGGCAAAGTCGCCCAGCAGATCGAGCGCGCGCAGGACCTGCTCGAGCAGGGCGTTTACACCGTCGAGCAGTACAGCGAGCGCTTCGCAAAGCACTCCGCCCGCCTCCGCGAGATTGACGCCTCCCTTGCCGATCTGCAGCATCGGATCGACGCGCGCCCCCAGTACTGCACCCTTGATGAGATTTCCCCGGCGATCCGCGCCCTGCTGGACGACTATGACGCCATGTCGGCCCTCCAGCGCAACGGCCTGCTCAAGCAGTGCATCTCCCGTATCGTGTACCACAAGAGCAAGAGCACCGCTACATCTGGTAGCAGTGCCCCCGCAAATTTCGTTTTGGATGTTTTCCCGCGTCTCAAGTGAGATGGGGGTTATCATAGTGTCGAGTATGGATATTCGATACAAAGATACCCCCACACCAAAAGCCCTGCCGGATGGCAGGGCTTTCCTTTATTTTTTGACGATATCCCGATAGTAGACTTCCGTCTTGTCGTCCCGTGCGTCCTTGTCGTTCAGCCACGCTTTTGCCAGCTCGGCAAAAAAGTCGGGCGTTTTGACGCCAAACTTCTTTGCGACCTCGCTGTAATCGCTATACATAGCGTTGACCATGGCGTAAAACTCCCAGTAGGCCGGGCCGTCGGTCGGGATGCTGTACTTCTGGGCGAGCGGACGGATTTCGTCCGGCGTCCACTTACCGCCCTTGGGCTTTTCCGGGTCCTCGTTGCGCATTGCGGCGACCCACTTCTCGGCGGTTTCGCGCGTCATTTCCTGCGGCTTGCCCGGCGTGTCCATCCAAAACGTGCCGCCCGCGCGGATCGCCTGGCGGCTGCCGGTCCGGTCGTATCCTTCGCGGCGGTCAGCCGTCCGGCGGTTATCGTCGTCGTCCATCCAGACGGGATCGTCATACTCCGGATACTTTTCGCCGCCGCGGCTCCGGCGCGGATACTCGCGCTCGTCGTCTCGGTCATCGTAGTCGTATCCGGCGCGGCTCTGTCTCCGGCCGCCGTGCTCCGGATACTCACGCCCGGCGCGGCGCTCACGCTGCGGCGTGTAGTAGCTATTGCTGTACGGATCGTACATCTCGCCATGCTCCGGCTGCTTGCTCTTGTCTCGGACGTGGAGCATCATCGCGCGATTCATCCAGCGCCGCCTCCCTCCGTGGCGGGGGCGGTCCCGTCGATGCCGGTCAGGCTGTTATCCGGCGAGCAGGCCGGACGCCCGAGCAGACGGAAACTGCCGCCCGTCGCCGACGTGCTGACGACGGTGCTGTACTTGGTCCGCGTGCGGATACCGCAGGCCGTGACCTGCGCGCAGTTGCACTTGGTCAGCGGATACAGCTCGGTGCCGGTGCCGATGGTGATATAGACCGGCGCGCTGATGGTCGTGGTCGTCGGGATAGACTGCGCGACGACGATGCAGTACTTGCAGCCGCCGTTATAGGTCCCGGCGGGGATGTTAATCACGAGGTTCCCGCCGGTAAAAGTGACCGCCTGCGACAGGATGAGCCGCGGGCAGAGTTTGCATACATTTTGACAGGCCATTGTTTTTGCTCCCTTCATCAAGGGGCGGCATGGATGCGCCGCCCCGAATTATTCACCCGGCGCGCGGGGATTGTGGCGCGGTCAGGCCGCGCAGCCGCTGCAGCTGTTGTAGCCGCAGCCGTTATAGCCGCCGCAGCCGTAAGTGGCAAACGGGTTGGGCACGATGTAGGACGGGGTCGCCGTCGGCGCGACGCGCTGCATGATGCGCTCCGCCTGCGCGTCGAGCGTGTTGGCAAAGTACGCGTTCTGCGCGCACTGGCTCGCGGCCAGCTTGAGGCTCTGGTTCTCGGCCTGCAGCCCGGTAATCTTGTCCGTGACGAGATAGTCATAGAGCATACGGTTGCCAGCGTTCTGCGCGTCGATAATGTCGCGCGTGGCGGACTGGATCAGGTTGCGCGTGTCGCACGCCTGCGTGGCCAGGTTGTAGTTGACGCCCTGGATCGCGGTCTGCGTCTTGCAGCAGCAGTCCGCGGCCTGCATGGCCATATTGTTGAGCTGCTGCATCAACGCGGCCTGCTGGTTGCACCGCGAGAGTTCTGCAGCGCTAAAGCCGCTGGTCACTGCCTGGGTGACGCCCGCAAAGCCGTTGAGCATGCCGGTATTAACGGCATAAAAGCCGTCGCAGATGCCGCTATTGACCCCATCGATCTTGCGCTCGATGTTGGCAAAGTCGGTCGCGAGGACGTAGCCGTCGGCCACGCCGGAACCGGAGCCGCCGCCGCGATTGCCGCCGAGGCCGTTATTGCCCCAGCCGAAGAGCAGGGCGAAGACGACGATGATCCACATCCAGCTGCCCTCTCCCCACATGCCGCCGCCATTGCGGCAGCCGCCGTCGTTCTGACCGGCGACAAAGCCGTTCATAAAATCATCAGCCATGATTTTTCCTCCGAAAATTTTATTTGCACGCGCGTCCCGATCGCTGACGCGGATGCTGCATCACTTAAGGCCCAGCTGCTGGAGCATCGCGTCGATATCGACGCCCCGCTGCGCGGCCATGTTTCGGGCGATCTTTTCCACCTGCTCCGGCGACTTGCCCGCGATCATGTTCGCGCCCTGCTGCATGATGGGGTTACCTTTCGCCATAGTCGCGACGGCCTGCATCGGGTTTCCGCCCGCGCGTAAGACCTGGATCAACATCATCAAGATTTCATTCATCTTCAGTCGCTCCCTTCCGCGGTTTTTTGCCGATTGCCGCGCGGAGCGCGTCCATTTCCTCCGTCAGCGCGGCGAGCTTCGCGCGCGTTTCTTCCAGCGCGGCGGCGGTCGCGTATTCCGCGCACGGCGCGGCGTCTGCCGCGGCCTGCTGGGCGGGGGCGTTTTGCCGGAGATAGTCGCCAAAATCGGCGCCGCCCGTCTCGGGGTTAAAGCGCTTGATATAGACCTCTCGCGCGTTCGCGTTAACGAAGACGTTGATCGTCCCGTCAAAAGGTATCTGTGCGGCGTATGCTTCCGCGCGGCTGGCGACCATGCGGACGGTCACCGGCTGCTGCTGCGCCTGCACGGGTTGCGGCTGCTGCAGCTGTGGCTGCATTTGCGGCTGCATCTGTGGCAGCGACGGCAGCGGCGTCGGCTGAAAAACCGGCGCGTATGGCGACGGCGGAGTATATCCATATTGCGGCAGCTGTACGCCTGGGTACTGTCCATATGCGGGCATGAGGTCGGCCCCCTTTCTGTCCTGATTATCCCGCGCGGAGGGAAATTTTTCGAGGAAAAGGGGAGGAAAATGCGAGGAAAAATATTGACATGTTAAAAAAAGCCTGTTATAGTAGAGACAGATCGACGGACACGGTTCGACGATCATGGCGGGATGGCGAAAGCCCACCCGAGGATTGAAATTAGGATTGTTTATTGAGAACAGGCAGACAGATGGACTCATGTCCGGAAGTCACGACGGGAGGACGCGAGTCCCACCCGAGGATTGAAATTAGTATTTATTTTTTAATGCTGATGCACAAAAAAGTCGGATTTTCCGGCTTTTTGTGTTTTTGGGGGATTGACGCGGGCGCGAAAGTCGTATATACTGGATACAGACAGACGGGCGAAAGCCCGGAAGTCGTGGCGGGATGGCGAAAGCCTGAACGGGGATTGAAATTGAGATTGTATTTTTATGACAGGCAGACTGATGGACACATGTCCGGAAGTCACGACGGGAGTACGTTGTACCACCCGTGGATTGAAATTAGGATCGTATTTTTGATGCTAATGCACAAAAAAGTCGGATTTTCCGGCTTTTTGTGTTTTTAGGGGATTGACGCGGGCGCGAAAGTCGTATATACTGGATACAGACAGACGGGCGGAAGCCCGGAAGTCATGGCGGGATGGCGTTGAGCCTGAACGTGGATTGAAATTGAGATTTGTTTTTGTGAAAAAGCTCAAGCAAAAAGGACCGGAATTTCCGGTTCTTTTTGTTTGCTATTCCGTCTTTGCGAGCACCACTAGGCGTCCGAACCGGCGGCCGGTCAGGTCTTCCGGCGTTTTACTCCCACCACCCATACTCGTAGCCCAGCTTTTCCAACGCCGCGAAGACAACGTCCTCAAAGGTGTTGCCTTCGAAGCTGCATACGCCAGCATTAGCGTACTCTTCCATCATGTCGGCCAGCTTGCAGACGGTCGCGCATGCGTCCGCATCCCACGCGGCGTCGGTATCGAGGCATTTTGCGATCGCTTCCTTGTCGCGGTCGTCGAAGCGGCCGTCATTTTCGAGCTTCTTCAGCATTTCGTTCGTCATTTTGTTTCTCCCTTGCCCTCGTGACCTCCGGGGCGGGTTGTTTTTTTTCAAATGTTTCCTGTGACTATATAATACCATACTTTGCAGTATTTGTCAAGCGTTTACTGCAAAGTTTTTTCGAGAAAAGTCAAAAGATTTCCGGCGCTTCCGCCCCTTCCAGTCCGGCGATCAGCTCGCGCACCATGTCGGACACGGATACGCCTCTGGCTTTCGCGGCCTCGCGCAGGATGCGCCGCTCGTGGCCGTTGATTTTGAGGCAGAGCTGCACGCCCTGCTCGGCGGCTTCGCCGAAGAGCCTGTCGCACTCTTCGGCCGTGAGGCGCTTCTCCGCCCACTCCTGCGCCTGCTGTGTCGTCAGCGAGCGGACCCTCCGCTCGTCACACAAAAAATACTCGCCTGTCTTTTTTTGATAGAGGTTGATATTATCCGCGCCCGCTGCGAGCAGCTGGGCGCTTTCCGTGTTATATCGCTTCCCGTTTTGGATGATGTTCATTTTTTTCTCTTCCCATTCTCCGCCGCCTCGATCAGCGGCGTAAAATATTTTTCTTCCGCCGCCTTGCGCGCGGCGGCCGCTAGCTCCAGCGTCTCAAACTGCCCGAGATAGATCGTACGGCCGCGCACGACGATCCGCGCGCAGTATTTTACGCCGCCGCGGACGTTCGCCCGCGCCGTCACGCCCGTCACGCCGGTTGTGTTGGTCGTGCGCGTGCATCCCTCCGTGATGTGTCGGATCGTGTTGATGTTTGTGCCGCTTTGATGTCCGGCTGATCCGGCCCTGATCCGTGCCCCGGCGGCCTTGGCCGCCCTGCATCCGCAGTCCGTGCGCGAGCCGTCGGTGAGATACGTCGTGGCAAGATAGCAGCTGCCTCCGCAATCGCACTGACAGACCCACTTGCGGCGGATGCGGTCGTAAAACCGGGCCGTCAGCATGCCAAATCGCATGCCTGTCAAGTCGCGAAAATCCTTTTCCGTGCGTCCATGCTTCAGTGCCGCGCGATGCGCATGGCACTTGTTGCATGAGGTGGTCCGTCCCTGTTTGAGGTTGCTTGCGAGTATGTCGTCCTCGTTGCCGCAATCGCACCGGCAATGCCACTTTGTCGGCCGCACATCCGGCACACGATAGAGCGCCACCAGGGTTCCGTATCGGCGGCCGGTCAGGTCCTCCGCCCGGCCGCACGGTCTGCGCTCGTCGCTCATCCGATCACCAGATCATGCGGCGCGCGGCGGAGATACTCGGCGAGAAACTCTTCGCCCATGCAGGGCGACATATCTTCGTCTACTTCGTGGTATAGTTCTTCGTCCATGCCCGAGATGATCTTGCTCCACCAAAGCATACGCTGCTTTTCCTGCTGGGTTTCGTTTACTTTCCCACGCGGCGTTTTGTTGATATACTTGACTGCTTCCGCGGCGGACATGTAAGTGGCTCCATTGTCCAGACTGATTCGCTTCTCCATTTTTGCGTCCTCCCTGTTGTGATTATCCAATGATCAGGTCTGCATCTGCGCGGCGGAGATACTCGGAGAGAAACTCTTCCTCCGTGCAGGGCGCGAGCTCGAACGCGACGGCTTCGCGGGTTTCGTCGTCCATGCTGTCGGTGATGATCGTCCACCAGTCCTTGCGGCGCTGCTCGAGTTCTTCGTCCGTCAGCATGCCCGACTGCTGGGTGCTGATGTACTCGATCGTCTCCGCGGCGTCCATGTAAGTGGCTCCGTTGTCCAGGCTGATCTGCTTCATTTTCTTTCCCTCTCTTTCGTGTTTTACGCGATGATGTAGAGCACTTCGGCGTCTTCCATGATGATTTCGCCCGCATCTTCGCCGGTCGTGCAATTGTTGCAGCCGAGGATCGCGATGTGCTTGCCGTTATAATATCCGGGCTGATACATGGCGGGCTTTACCGCGCAGATGCCGTCGAGTTCTTCATCGGTTTCTTCGCCGTCGATCCAGACTTTGGAAACGTGGTCGATTTTTCCGAGCTCGAAAGCTTCTTCCTGCACGCGGATGCCGAAGGTTTCGTATTCGCTTTCTTCCCAGATTTCGTTGACCTTGGCGATGATTTCCTGCTTCGTCATTTTCGTTTCCTCCCTTGTTTCCTTGGCTATATAATAGCACACTTTGCAGTATTTGTCAAGCGTTTACTGAAAAGTTTTTTGATTTTTTGCAAAGAAAAAAGAGGCCGGGCGCATTGCCCAGCCTCATCTCAAAAGTGCAGGTGGCCGGTGACCGTCGACCTCCACTTGCGGACGCGGTTGCCCACGGTCCGCGAAGATATTTCCATCGCCTCGGCGATGGCCTCATACGTCTGCCCGTCGATCATGCTGCGCCGCATGATCTCGCGGTCGCGCGCATGGAGGACGTACTCGTCGATCACCCCGCCGATCTCGCTCGCTCCGCTCACTGTGCATCATCACCCGGATCATCTTCGGCGGCTCCGCCGCCCACGCCCGCGGCGTCCGTCAGCCCCTCGCCGACGATATAGGAGATGACCGCCG
>ERZ1034719.1188-NODE-1188-length-12585-cov-4.112929_pt1 | contig 12585 bp, 10 predicted proteins | sample MGYA00520703_ERZ1034719 | MGnify/ENA primary metagenome ERZ1034719 (study PRJEB33766, sample SAMN09781716) | gut metagenome | biome: gut microbiome | host: Homo sapiens | place: Madagascar | study: EMG produced TPA metagenomics assembly of the PRJNA485056 data...
ATGTAGGTGTATTTGATGTTGTTGGATTTGGCGTAGTTCTCGGTGTAGGAGTTCGGGAGGACGCGGAGGGTGATTAAGGGAGAAGCGGTGAAGGCAGCATCACCGATGTAGGTCACGCTGCGGAGATCACCAATTGTTTCAAGCGAACCGCAATAATAGAAAGCAAGTTTCCCAATATGCGTCACATTGTTCAGGTCGCCTATGCTCACAAGCGCAGTGCAACTGGCAAACGCTCTATCTCCTATGCTCGTCACCTTACTTAAGTTGTCCATGCTTGCAAGCGAAGTGCAGTCTTGGAACGCACTTTCCCCGATACTCGTCGCGCTGTTCAGGTCGCCCACACTCACAAGCGAGCTGCAGCCGTAGAATGCTAACTCTCCGATGCTCGTTGCACTGCTCATATTGCCCACGCTCACAAGTGCACGGCAGCGATTGAAAGCATAGTCACCAACGCTCGTCACTTTATTTAGATTGCCCACGCTCGCAAGTGCACTGCAGCCAACGAACGCATACTTTCCGATGACCTCCAAGTTCTCCATATCCCCTATGCTTTCCAGTTTCGTGCAGCCATTGAAAGCATAATCGCCAATGTTCCTCACTTCGTTTAGTTTCTCAATGTTCTTTATCGCAGTACACTCTGCAAATGCATAATCATCAATTGTCGTTAGTTTCGGGTATTCGCCAAAATTCGTCAGCAATGAGCAATTATAAAAAGCGTAGTCTCCTATTGTCTCCAACGACTTCATTGTGCCGATTTCATTGAGCGACTAGCAGTCTGTAAATGCGCTGCTGCCAATAGAAGTCAGGCTGGGATAATCCCCTAACTTGCGGAGGGTTGTGCAAGAATCAAATGCATGTTCATCAATGCGTTCCAGCTGGTTCATTTGCCCGATGGACGTAATGCTGAAGTCACCATGAAAAGCATACTCCCCTATTTCTTTAAGCGCAGGCATATCACCAATGGCTGTCATATTCATGCACATTTCAAATGCGTGTGCGCCAATGCGTTCCAAATTAGGAAGACTTGGAAGCGCACTGAAGTAGCTGCATCCTGAAAAAGCATAGTCACCAATCGAACGCAACGCATGGTAGTTGCCTTCCAGCTTGATGCCGAGACACTTTTCAAACGCATATGCACCAATTTCCGTCAGGTTGTCAGCATTCCCAATCTTCGGCAGATAGGTGCAGCCGCTGAATGCATGATCCCCGATTGTTTTGACGTTCGTCAGTTCTCCGACCGAGGTTAATTTCGCGCAGTTATAGAATGTGGCTTGGCTGATTGTTTGCAGATTGCTTAAATCGCCCGCTGTGCCAAATGTCTTGCAATTGTAGAAAGCAAATTCGCCGATTTCTGTTACCGCCGTTGTCAAGTTTGTCAAAATCAGCTTTTCGCAATTTGCAAAGGCATAACCGTCGATTTTCTTAACATGACTAAAATCGCCCAGCGTCTGAACCGACGAGCAGTTCAGAAATGCAGCCATTCCGATTCCCTCCACTTGCTTAAAGTCAAGGAAACCTACTGTTCCTGCACCTGTCAGCTGTATAGGCGTTCCATACAAAGATGTACAGTCAAAAAATGCCCCATTACCAATGCGGGTGACATTTTCAATGTTGCGAATATTGCGCAGCATACTGCATCCACTAAAAGCAAAGTCAGGAATTTCTGAAATAGTAGATGGCCAGCTTATTATGTACAACGATTTGCAATCAGCAAAAGCACCCTCGCCCACTTCGACGACTCCGCCCATGCTGCTGAAACTCATCTTTTGACAATTATTGAACGCGTAATTACCAATGTGAATACTCGCCCAGTTCGAAAAGTACACATAAGATATTTGTGTGTCGTTTGAAAAGGCTTCTTCGCCGATATACTTCATTGCATTGTTAAAGGACACACTCTTTAATGTTGTGCAATTTGCAAATGCCCTGTCGCCAATGCTCTCCAGCTTCTGACCAAACATGCCGTCCGAACTGAGACTTGCGCATCCATTAAAAGCATCCGCACCAATTTTTTTCACTTTGCTTAACGATTTGATGCTTGCCAGTGCTTTGCAGTCTGCAAAAGAGCCCTCGCCAATGCTCGTTACAGCACTCAAATCGCCTGTGCTGTTAAGTTTTTCGCATCCCTTGAAAACAAAATTCGGAATCTCTGTGATTTGGGTCGGCCAATCAAAAGAAGTCAAAGAAGTACAATTGATAAACGCAGCTTCGCCAATGCTGTTTACTGCCGTAGGCACATCAATCCGCACCAGCGCCGCACACCCATCAAACGCATGGTTGCCAATCTTCGTCAGACCGTCCGGCAGCTCAATCTCCTGCAAATTCGTGCAGCCCGAAAAGGCGTAATCGCCGATTTCCGTCACGCCGTCGGGAATTTTCACGCGCTCCAGCGTCGTGTCGCCCGCAAAGGCGTAGTCCTCAATCCGCTTCACCCTCGCCGGAATCGTGTATGTCGCCGGATTCCCGCTGTTCTGCCCGTCCGCATCCTCCGCCAGCGCGGGAACCATCAGGCAGCCGCCCGCCAAAAGCCCGGTCAGCGCAAGGGTCAACAGTTTCTTAGCCTCCATGATTGTCAGCTCCTTTCTGTATTTCCATTATACAACACTTGTGTCATTTGTCAATCATTTTTCATACTTTCTGCGCACTTCTCCCGCGTTTTTTCTCCCCCGAAGCCCTTGCAGAAATCCCCCGCGTGATGTACAATAAAGCCGAAGCGTGATTCACGCAAGAGTAGGAGGAGGAACAACTATGGCGATTACCACCCGCGCGTTCGGCACGACCCAAGACGGCCAGAACGTGACGATGTATACCCTGACGAACCATTCCGGCGCGTCCGTGTCCATGCTTGACCTCGGCGCGATTGTGACCAATATCCTCGTGCCGGACAAGTGCGGCAAGCTGGCGGACGTTGCCCTCGGCTTCGATACGCTGGCGCATTATGAGGGCGGCCACGGCGCGATGGGCGATACCATCGGGCGCTTTGCGAACCGCATCGGCGGCGGCTGCTTCACCCTTGACGGCACGGAATATCACCTCTACCAGAACGACGGCGAAAACACCCTGCACGGCGGCAAAATCGGCTTCCAGAAGAAGGTCTGGCAGGCGACGCCCGTCGCGGGGGATACGGTGGATTCCGTCAAGTTCCACTACGTTTCCGCCGATATGGAGGAGAACTTCCCCGGCAATCTGACGGTGGATGTGACCATCTCGTGGGATGACGACTGCAACCTGACGTTCCGCTATCAGGCGACAACCGACAAGGCGACCGTCATCAACATGACGAACCACACCTATTTCAACCTCGCCGGATACGACCACGGCACCGTGCGCGACCACGCCATCTACATCGACAGCGACGTGGTGACGGCGGTGGACAGCGGGCTGATTCCGACGGGCGGGTATGTCCCGGTCAGCCAAACGCCGCTTGACCTGCGCGAGGAGATGCTCATCGGCGACGGGCTGGACCGCATGAGCGAATCCGTCTCCATGGGCTATGCGAAGGGCTATGACCACAACTACGTCCTGCGCAAGGGCAGCGCGATGGGCTTGTGCGCGTGCGTGCACCACGAGGAATCCGGCCGCACGATGGAGGTCATCACCGACCAGCCCGGCGTACAGTTCTACACCGCCTGCACCACCGATTACGCGGATGGCAAGGGCGGAATGCACTATCTGCCCTACTCCGGTCTGTGCCTGGAAACGCAGCACTACCCGGACTCCCCGAATCACCCGAATTTCCCGACGACGACGCTGCGTCCCGGCGAAATCTACGACACGACGACCATCTACGCCTTCCGCGTTGATGCGTAATCCAAAGTGAACTTATGGCGGAGCGGCTTTTGCGGCTGCTCCGTTTTTTTGCACCCCAAACCGCCTTTTCGCATAGGCTGAATCGGGGTGAAAACATGACCATCGACGAATTTCTGACGAATGTACGGCGGATTCAGGCTGCTGATCCGCGCTACCGATTGGGGCGCGACGGCTCCGACGGCTACTGCGACTGCATCGGGCTGGTCATCGGCGCGATTCGCCGCAGCAGCGGGCAGTGGCGCGGTATCCACGGCACAAACTGGACGGCACGCAACGCCATACACGACTTGAATCCCCTGCGCGGCGCGGGGCAGCTCCGGCGCGGCGAACTCGTCTTTCGCGCGCACGAACCCGGCGCGAAGGGGTACGCCCTGCCGAGCCGATACGCCTCCTCCGCTGACCGCCGCGACTACTACCACGTCGGCGTCGTCATGCAGACGAACCCGCTGCGGATTCTGCACTGCTCCGGCGGCGGCGTGAAGGCGGACACAAGCGCGAGCCGCTGGCAGTTCCACGGGATGCTGACGATGTTCGCGGGGCGGATGGGGCTGATGCAAATCGGCGATTCCGGCGACGCGGTGAAAGGGCTGCAAAGCGCGCTGATGGCGGCGGGATTCCCCCTGCCCCTGCACGGCGCGGACGGCAATTTCGGCGCGGAAACCGAACAGGCGCTCCGCCAATTCCAGCAGAAAAGCGGATTGACCGCATCCGGCGCGGCAGACGCGGAAACGCTGGCGGCGCTCCGGCTTTTGAACGGATAAGCAAGCAGGGCAGTCCGCTTTTTATGCCGACCGCCCTGTGTTTTGATGCCATTTTGCTGATTATGCCAGCTTGTCCGCCGCCGCCCGGCACGCCGCCAGCGCGTCGTTATCCGGCGCGTCTTGGCAGATAACCGTATCGACGATGTTCAGCCCCGCGTTGTCGCGCTTCCAGATATCCATCCACTCGCCGCCGCCCCAGCCGTAGCTGCCGAACAGCACGACCTTCTTGCTGCCCAGCACGGGCGCAACCACGTTCCACATCGGCTCGAACTCATCCTCTTCCAGCTGCTCCGCGCCCATTGCGCTGCATCCGAAAGCGAACGCGTCGTAGTTCGCCGCTTTTTCGGTGGAGAACTCGCTCGCGGTGAAAAGATCCGCGTGCGCCTGATTCGCGATGGTCTCCGCCATCTGCTGCGTGTTGCCCGTGCCCGACCAGTAAATAACCGCAATCTTGCTCATGAGAATTTCCTTTCTTTCAATGTCGTCCTATTTTCAAGCGAGGATGAGCCGACGGCTCAGACGCGTGCAGAAAATAGGAAATTATGCGCGGACGGTCAGCCGTTCAAGCGGCCATCCGGCGCGGAAAAGCGTCTGGTATGCCGCGCGGCACGCCTTGTAGCGCTGGAAAATGCGCATCGCTTCGCACTCGTTCGTGTACGCCTTCCAGCATCCGCTGCATCGGCAGCCGCGCCCGCCGTCGCGCATAAACGCGATGACGTCGCTTAAGGGGTAGCCGAGGAAAACGCCGATTTCGTGCGGGAAGCAGGGTGATTCCGCCAAGCGCTGCCGCAGGAACGCCAATGCGCCATCCGGGGAGATGTCCCCGTAGCCCATTGCCCGTAGAAACGCCTGAACATCCGCCTGTGCAAGCAGCGCCGCAAGTACCTCCTGCCGATAGACGTACATCAGCGCGCGCTCCTGCTGAACGCGGAGGATGGTCAGCGACACGCCGCGCGATTCAAGCGCCGCCTGTACGCGCTGAAACTCCGCGCGAAAACCCGCCGCGTCCGCGCAGGGCGTGGTGAACAGGCTGCCGACCTTCATATTCGCCAGCGTCGGGGAGCCGTGGTCAATCAGCGCGCGTTCCAGCATGATGGTGTCCTCCTGTTTGTGTTAGTCTTGGCTAACACTGATATTTTACAGGATAATGGGTGGTTTGTCAAGCGGAAAAGTTAGATTACGCTAACTTTTTGACGAAAAAGTGACTCAATGGGCGGAATTTGCGACATTGAGCGGAAAAGGGAAACGAAAAAGTAAAGAAAAAGCTGCCTCCGATGCTTTCAGAGGCAGCCTGCTTATTTTTTGGGGGATTACACCGTCTCGCACGCATCCGCGTAGAACGCGTTCATCGCGTCCTCCGTCGGGAAGTTCGCGACGTACATCATGTTGCCCATCGCGCCCGACAAAGCGTCCGGCACGCGGCCGACCATCTTCATCTGCGCGGCGTACTTCGTCATCAGCTGCTCGTGCGACAGGCGGAAGTGCTTGCCGTCGCGGCGACCCGCAAATGCGCAGAAGGCGTGCGCGCCCTGCGGCATCAGCGTGCTGTCATAGGCAATCATATCCGCCCAAATCTTGTACACGTCGGTCGAGTTGGCAAAATTCATCATGTCCGGCGAGAAGCCGCCGCACGGCCGCATGTTGACCTCCAGCGCAACCACGTCGCCCTTCTTGCCCATCGACGGCTGATCCTCGGTCAGGCGGAAGAACTCGAAGTGCACGAACCGGCTGCGCACGCCGAAGGACTTCACCGTCGCGCGGCCCGCCTTGCGGACGTCGTCGTGCAAGTCCTTGACGATGTAGTACACGGAGTTGTCGTCGTTGTTCACAATGTCCATGATGGAGATGGGGCTCACGTTGCCCGTCTCGAAAATCGGCTCGCCCTTGCTGTTGATGATGGCGTCGTAGCTGTTGACCTCGGCGTGGATAAACTCCTCCATAATATAGGAAACTTCCGGCTCTTTGATGATGAGGAAGTGGCGGAGGTCATCGTCGCTGGACAGCTTGTAGGTGTGGGACGCGCCCACGCCGTTATCCGGCTTGACAATAACGGGGTAGCCGACTTCGCTGATGAACGATTTGCAGCCATCGAAATGATCCACCATATGGTAGCGCGCCGTCGCGATGCCGACCTTCTGATAATATTCCTTCATCTTGGACTTGAACTTGATGCGCGGCATATCGCTGACTTGGAAGCCGCTGGTGATGTGGAAATCGGTGCGGAGCATGGCATCGCGCTCCAGCCAGTATTCGTTGTTGCTCTCCAGCCAGTCGATACGGCCGTATTTGCTGATGAAGAACGCGACGGCGCGGTACACCTCGTCGTAATTCTCCATGCTGCCGACCTTGTAGTATTCGTGCAGGGCGCTCTTGAGTTCGGGCAGGAGGGTATCATAGGGCTGATCGCCGATGCCGAGGACGCGCAGGCCGTTATTGCGCAGCTGACGGCAGAACTGCCAGTAGTTGACGGGGAAATTTGGGGAAATGAAAACGAAATTCTTCATTGCTTGTTTCATCCTTTTGATTTTACTGAACCGAATGTTCATCGAATAAACACGCGGACACTGTATGCAAGTGTCACCAACTGAATCGCGCGAAAGGGTCAAGGGACGAAGTCCCTTGCAGGGTCAAGGGGCAGCGCCCCTTGGTTTTCCCCCTTGTCACAGGATATGTGGGACATGATAAGCCACTTGCTGGTACCACCAGTCCCAGTCGTGCTTCACATCGTAGCCCCAAATGTCGAACCAGACGTGAATGTCCTTCTGCGCACAGATGTCGCGCAGGCGGAATGTGCTCTCCGGCACTTCCCACGCGCCCTGCCCGACAACAACCACCGCCTTGTGGTCGTTATACAGGCGGATAAACGGGTGGTCAGGCGAAATTCCGGCGAGATAATCCACCGGGGAATTGGCGTACACCAGCTCATCCATGTAGCCGGAGAAGCCGTATTCGCTGGTGTAAATGCCGCTGAGCGCCAGCAGACCGTCGAACGTCTCCGGGAAGCGGAAATACAGGTTTGCCGCGTGCGTCGCGCCCAGGGAGCAGCCGAACGCAATGATGCCCGGCGTGCCGTCCCAGCCATTGCGGTCGTTCGTCATGGACTGGATGAACGGCGCAACCTCGCGCACGATGTAGTTCATCCACGCTTCATGGCGGCGGATGCGGTCGTGCGGGTCGTAGGTCGCGGAATACGTCTCCTTATCCAGCGTGTCGATGGAAAAGACCATGCACTGCCCGGATTCAATCCACAGCGCCCATGCGTCGGTCATGCGGTAGTTCTCGAAGTCGAAAAAGCGCCCGTCTTGGCAGGGAATGAACAGCACAGGACGGCCGGCGTGGCCGTACACCTTGATTTCCATCTCCCGCCCGACGGAGGGGCTGTACCATTTGGTGTAATATGTCTGCATGGGTTGCGCCTCCTATTATTCGCGATTGTAGAACAGAATGTGCATGAAGAAGGGAATCTGCTCTTCCCAGCATGCTTCGCAGTGGTCGCCGTTGGGGACGATGCGGCTCGTCAGCAGCACCTGCTTTTCCAGCAGACGGCTTGTTACGGCGGCGTACTGCTTGCGCATGTTATCGTGGTGCGCCATCTCGCGCGAACCGTAGTCCATATAAATCACGGTGTCCGGGGCAAATTGCGCGTCGCGAATCAGGCGGTCAAGGCTGCGCGTGGCAAACCAGATGCTCGGCGAAAGGCACGCCGCGCGCGAATACACGTCGTTAAACGCCGTCACCGCGTACAGGCTCATCAGCCCGCCCATGCTCGACCCTGCAATCCACGTCGTTTCGCGCCCCGGCAGCGTCGGGTACTTTTCGTCAATCATGCCTTTCAGCGTATGCGCGAACCAGTCCATCGTCGTGCGCCCGCGCCCGCGGATGTAGCCGAGCTTCGGGTCTTCAAACGTGAAGGGCGAATATTCGCTCAGCCGCCCGTTATTCGGCGAATGGTTGCAGTCCACCGCGACGACAATCAGCGGCGTGTCTGTCGATTCAAGATACTCCTTCATCCCCCAGCACTTCCCGTAGGTCGCGTCGGAATCGAAGAAAACGTTATGGCCGTCGAACATGTACAGCACAGGATAGCGCGCTTCGGGGTTCTCCTGCGCTTCATCGGGGACGTACACATAGACGGTTCGTCCCTCGCGCCCGCTCAGCTTCGGGATGGGGGTTGTCCATTTTTCAATCATGATGCTTATTCCTCGGTGTTGGTGTCGGGAAAAGAAATTTTCCCAACGATAGTGTAGCACAGCGCGAAACAGAACTCAACCGTTTACACCGGAAAAAACAAAAAAAGGGCATTTTCGGCGGATTCTTGCGCGGAAAACGCGAATGTGATATAGTAAGGGCGAGGTGATGACACATGCCGTTTGATTCACAGCAGTTTTTGCAGGAATTGCAGGCGATAATGCAGCAGCAGCGCCCGCCGCGCCCGGATACATACAGCGCCGCCGACAGCGCAGTGCAAATCCACCCCTATATGGAGGGCAAAGAGCCGCGCCACGCTTTCCCTACCTTCCTCGACGACCATCAGGTCATCCTGTTCGGCGGCGGCATCAGGATTTTTGATACCCAGAAGGGGAAATTCGTGCAGACCATCAGCCGCCTTCGCAACGCAGAAGTCGGGCTTTCGCCTACGAAAAACAAGATTTTCCTTGCCAACGCAACCGCCAAGAACGTGGTCGTCTGCGCGCTCTATGAGCGAATTGACGGCGTTTTCACCGAAACGCGGCGGACAAGCATCAAAGGCGTCAACACGAACGGCGGCACGCCGTGTTTCAGCAGCGACGAAAAATACGCGTATTTCTGCACGGATTTCCACCGCGTGTGGCGCTATTCGATTGAAGACGGGACGTGCGCGTGCATCTACGAGCGCGAATATGCCGACCAGTTTCTCAATCTGGATGTGTACGCCGACCAGCTGCTCATCATGGTAGGCGCTTCCCACGCCATCGACCATCGCGGGATTGACGTGCTGGACAAAGACGGGCATTGCCTGAAGTCCCTGCGCTATCCCGATGGTCAGGAGGCGCGCAGAACGGTTGCGTATGCCAAATGGCTGAATGCGGATGAAATTCTGATGATTTTCACGCGTTCTTACACGGAACCGTACGATGATTATCAGGTGCTTTCGTGGCGCACCGCCGCGTCGATGGAAGGGACTGCCGCGGATGACTGGAAGGTTGAGCGCACCGGAAGCAACTTTTCCGAGATTTTCCTCTCGCCGAAACGGAACTATGTTGCGTATGTATGGTTCTACATGGGCAATGACAAGCCCCGGTACACCATCAGCGTGCACCGCATGAAGTCACGGCAGAAGGTGTGCGAATTTAACGTGAAGCATCTTTATTATATGGATTTTGCTTTTTCGGATGACGACCGGCACTGCTTCCTCTGCGCGGGCACTTGCTATCTGGTGGATTTGCCTGCGCCGGATGTGGGGGAACTGCCCGAAAGCACTTGATGAAGTGAATGGAACGGATGAAATCCAATTCTTCTACATGTTCGGTGGATTCGGACGGGGCAACAAGCAGTTGCTTGCGCTGAAAATGCGGATGTGGTATCATCATGGCAAGGAGGATGATTCCAATGGAAGCCAAAGACATGCTGCTGAAACTGCGGACAGAACGCGGGCTGTCGCAGGATGCACTTGCGGAGAAGCTGTTTGTGACGCGCCAAGCGGTGTCCCGCTGGGAAAACGGCGATACCCTGCCGAACACGGAGACGCTCAAGCTGCTCTCCAAGCTCTACGATGTGTCAATTAACACGCTGCTCGGTTCGCCGCGGACGCTGATTTGCCAGTGCTGCGGTATGCCGCTCGACGACACGACCATCAGCCGCGAACCCGGCGGCGCATTCAACGAGGACTACTGCAAGTGGTGTTATACGGATGGGAAATTTGCGTACAGTTCGTTGGAAGAGCTGCTGGCGTTTCTGGTGCCGCACATGTCAAATGATGCGTGGCCGCCGGAGCAGGTGCGCGCGTATTTGGCGGACATGCTGCCGAAGCTGAAGCACTGGGACAAGTAAAAATATGGAATAGCGGCGGAGGCAATATGCTTCTGCCGCTGTTCTGCACAATTGTAAATTCTGCCACCCCACCGCACAAAAGGCAGGAAACCGCTTTTCCAGCAACGAATATACCGAAGACGAACAAATTTCGTCATTATACCAAACGTCAAGACTGAACAGGAGAAAACCGAATGAGCCGCTGTCCATCGGCATGAAGCGCCTGATGATTGCCATCTGCTGACGGTGAAGTTTTGGACGTGGAGGTCGGAAACTTTCAGCAAAATCTGGATAAAGCAACGATGAATTGTAGAAAAGGAGTTACGAATGTCCACCAATGAAGCCCTACTAACTAACTGCCGCGCGATTCAGCTGGTGGACGACCTTGACCCCGACGCTGCCCACGCGCTGTTTCGCCAGAACTACCGCGCGCATCCGTCGCTCATGACGTCCGTGAATTACGCGGCGTTCCTGATGGACGAACACAACCTCTGTCTGCCGATGCATTGCCTGACCTTGCAGTTCGCGCTCCGCCGCTGCAAGGCGAAGCATCTGCTGATGAAAGCTGCCAAGCATCCGCATGACGCCGAGGTTTCGTACCACCTGTTCGCGCTGCTGGGGGCGTTCTACATGGACACGCCGCACCTGCGTCGGGCGAAGCGGTACTTCGAGCAGGCGCATCAGCGGAACGCGCAGTCGGCTGAGGTGGTCGCAGCGCTGGCGTGGCTGTCCCTCGAACAGCATCAGCCGGACGACGCGAAACGCTATCTGCTGATGCTGCCCGAACTGCTGCATTGGACGGACGACATATCCGCGAATATCGAAACGATGCAGTGCGAATGCCCATTTCCGCACTTCCCCTACTATGAACTGCTCGTCGTCGCCTATGCCGAGACGGGGGAGCGCGGGCGGGCGTGTGAGCTGCTGAACGCGCTGTACACCGCCACCCAGCATGACGAAGAATTGCAGACGTCCCCCAGTGATCTGCTGCTGTTGTCGCTGTATCTGTGTCACTCCGACTTTATACCGGCACTGATGGACGATGCGGAGAAACTCGCGGAAATCGTGTCCAGCAGTCAGGGCAAGGTGGATTACTGCTTCGGCGAGTTGAAGCACGCGGCGAAAGCGAATCCGTCCATCGGTGTGTATTGGCAAAGGCTCAAAGCGGAGACGTCGCTGGTGGGCAGGGTGCGGAATCGCCTGTGTCCTGGAACATGGAACGTGGCGAAGCTGCTGCGCCCGCGGGTGCGGTTTTCCGGGGGTGAGTGCCACTATTTGGGGTGTCCGGTGCATCACAACGGGGAAACGTCGCAGCTGGAATGAACGCAGTCAGGAGGTACACTGCCTATGTTATCGAATCATATGCTGCTGGATTTATACGCGCTGTTCGTGTCGATTCGCCGGAATCCGCTGCTGCTGCCCGCTGAAGCCTATCAGGAGATTGCGGAAATGCTCGACACCAGCTTCGACCACAACGCCATCCGCGTGGTGCTGCGGAAGTACATTCCGGCAGAGCAGACACCGCCCGAATTAAATTTCATTGATACAGACAACAAGTACTACACCGCCTTCTGGTGCAAAGACAAAGAGACAGCTGCCTTTGTACGCTGGATTCTGCTATATTTCCAGCAGCTTGCAGCGGGAAGGCAGACGGCGAAAATCGAGGATTTTGCGGATGCAGTTCACTTTCTGCCGCTCGTAGCGTATCAGCAGCCGACGTGCAGGATTGAAAGGAAGCTGATGAGAAGGGTGAGGTGGAAGTATGGGCAGAAATGGCGCTGCTCCCGGCAAATGCGGTAGAGCGCACGAAGATAATATAAGCGCATAAAAACGGCAGGTGCGGAGAGGTTGCGCAACTGCCATTTATTAGGCTTTTGGGATGGTCGGTCGCGCCCATTTGGCGCGACAATGTGCAGCAAGGTGGATAAAGCAGCTTGGGGGCGCTCCTGCGGGAGCGCAAAGTTACTGGCAGGGACGCTCCGCGCGATTCAGTTGGTCGCTTCGT
>ERZ1034719.1195-NODE-1195-length-12515-cov-9.084350_pt1 | contig 12515 bp, 10 predicted proteins | sample MGYA00520703_ERZ1034719 | MGnify/ENA primary metagenome ERZ1034719 (study PRJEB33766, sample SAMN09781716) | gut metagenome | biome: gut microbiome | host: Homo sapiens | place: Madagascar | study: EMG produced TPA metagenomics assembly of the PRJNA485056 data...
AATATTAACGCATGTAGTCTTATTTATTTTCTTTTCAGTCTAAATCAGTCGTCTGTTTTATTGCCTGAATCAATCTGCGATATCTGATTCAGCAGGTTTATAGCCTGACCTACAGTCTTCACATCATTGATGCGAAGCATTCGCTTGTTGAATTTTTCTTTCAGAACACAGTCTTGAATATGACTGGTGACGTAAGCGAGGATGCGGTTAAACATCTGACTTCTGTAGAACGGACTGTTTACATTGCTCACAAACTGCATCTGCATATAGCCCTGCTTGAGAATAATCTTCTCACAGCCCAGTTTCTTGCCTACCCTACGCAGACCTACCACATGCATCAGTTCGTCTGCTTCATGAGGCACAGGACCGAAACGGTCTATCATACGCTTGCGGTAAGCTTCTACCTCCTCATCGCTCTCCAGGCGGTCCAGTTCACGATAAAGGAGCATACGCTCGCTGTCGCCCGGCACATAAGTCTGAGGGAAATACATCTCCAGATCGCTCTCTATGCCACAATCGTCAACGAAATCATCACCCGTAAGCTGGGCGCCTTCATCCATCTTCTCCTGATAAAGGTCACAGAACTCCTCGTTTTTCAACTCCGTTACAGCCTGAGAGAGAATCTTCTGGTAGGTTTCATAACCGAGATCTTCCATAAAACCGCTCTGCTCAGAACCCAGCAGATTACCCGCACCGCGGATATCCAGGTCCTGCATGGCGAGATTGAAGCCGCTACCCAGTTCACTGAACGTCTCCAGCGCCTCCAGACGGCGACGCGCCTCAGGAGTAAGTACACTCTTAGGTGGCGCCATCAGATAGCAGAAAGCCTTCTTGTTGCTTCTTCCTACGCGTCCACGCATCTGATGCAGGTCGCTCAATCCGAAGTGATGAGCATCGCTCACGATAATCGTATTGGCATTGGAAATATCGATGCCGTTCTCTACGATAGTGGTAGAAAGCAGTACATCATAATCATAATTGATAAAGCCCATGATGATTTTCTCCAAATCCTCAGGCTTCATCTGTCCGTGACCGATTGCTACCCTACAGTCTGGAATATGCTTCTCGATGAGCATCTTGAGCTCCGGAAGCTTGGATATTCTGTCGCATACGAAATAAACCTGTCCGTTTCGGCTCATCTCGAAGTTGATGGCATCGCAGATGACTTCACTGCTAAACGTTACCAGTTCGGTATGAATCGGATATCGGTTAGGTGGCGGAGTGCGCATGATGCTCATATCCCGGGCGCCCATCAAAGAGAACTGGAGGGTACGCGGAATCGGAGTGGCACTCATCGTAAGTGTATCAACATTCACCTTGAGCTGACGGAGTTTTTCTTTGGTAGACACGCCGAACTTCTGCTCTTCATCGATGATGAGCAGTCCCAGGTCATGCCATTTCACGGTCTTGGATATCAGCTTATGTGTACCTATCAGGATGTCTATCTTACCCTCTTTCAGGTCGTCAAGCACCTCTCTGGTTTCCTTCGTTGTACGGGCTCTACTGAGATAGTCTACCCTTACAGGCATGCCTTCCAGACGTTTCTTGAAGGTCTGATAATGCTGGAAAGCCAGAACGGTAGTTGGCACCAGCACCGCAACCTGCTTGCTGTCGCACGCCGCCTTGAAGGCTGCACGGATGGCAACTTCAGTCTTACCGAAGCCCACATCGCCACAAACCAGACGGTCCATCGGTCTGCCGCTCTCCATATCCTTCTTTACCTCCTGGGTAGCCTTATTCTGGTCTGGCGTATCTTCATAGAGGAAGGAAGCCTCCAGCGTATGCTGCAGATAATTGTCGGCACTGAAGGCGAATCCCTTCTCGCGCCGGCGCTGGGCATAGAGTTTGATGAGATCGCGCGCAATGTCTTTGATTCGCTTCTTAGCCTTGTCCTTGAGCTTATCCCAGGCCCCTGTGCCCAGTGTAGACAGGCGAGGCGGAGTACCGGTATCGCTGCGGCGGTATTTGCTGATTTTATAAAGCGAGTGGATAGAAACATCCACCTTGTCATTGTTCGTATAGACGATGCGGATCATTTCCTGATAGCTGTTGCCCGCAGGAACCCTTACCAAACCGCCAAATTTACCGATACCGAAGTCTACATGCACGATAAAATCGCCCACTTCCATCTCCTGCAGTTCCTTCATGGTGAGTGCCATCTTGCCGGTTCTCGCCTTATCTGAGCGCAGGTTATACTTGTGGAAACGGTCGAAAATCTGATGATCGGTAAAGAAACAGCACTTCTTGTCGTGATCAGTAAAGCCTTCATGAAGCGTCTTGTCTACCGGCGTAAAACGGATGGCGTAACGCTTCAGTTCTTCGCTTTCAAAGATATCCTTCAGGCGCTGTTGCTGCTTCTGGCTATCTGCCAATATATATAAGGTGTAACCCTGGAGCTGGAAATCCTCCAGAGTCTGGCAAAGCAAATCGAAATTCTTATGGAAAAGAGGCTGTGGAGTAATATTGAAAGGTATCACTGCCGAACTCTCTGACGGAGCAACCTTACCGAACTCGATGCGGAGATGAGCCGCTACAGCCTTCTTGAAATCGAGCTGAGAAACGAGATTAAGCTCGGTCTTCATCTCATGTCTGATGCGCTCTGCCTCCACCTCAGTGGCTCCCTCCAGCTGCTCGGTAAGGCTCTGCGAAGAGAAGCCTTCGGTATAAATCTGACCGATGCGGTCGCAAACGAAAGAGAGGTCTTTCGCTACGACTGGCGTACTTTCAGAGAGAAAATTGAGGAAACACTGTTTGTTGCTCTCGATATGGGCGAGTTCGGGCACGATTTCTATCTCTGTGCGCTTCACCTGCGAGAGCTGGGTCTCTACATCAAAGGTACGGATGGTGTCAATCTCATCGCCGAAGAAGTCGATACGGAACGGATATTCGCAGCTGTAGGAATAGACATCGAGGATGCTTCCACGTACGGCAAACTGGCCCGGTTCATAGACATAATCGGTTTCTTTGAGTTCGAAATCGCGCAGGGTATGAACCACATCTGTCTGAGCAATCTGCTGCCCTACAGCCAGTTTCAGAATCCGTTCATCCAGGTTCTGCTTAGCCACAACGAGTTCTGCCAGTGCATCGGGATAAGTGACAATCAAGAAATGCCCTCCCGAAGAGAGGCGCGCCAGTACCTCGGTACGCAGGATTTCATTTGCAGCATCACGCTGCCCGTATTTCACGGCACGCCGATAACTGGAAGGGAAGAAGAAGACCTTCTCCTGCCCAATCATCTGAGTGAGATCGTGATAAAAATAGCCTGCTTCATCGGCATCATCCAGTACGAAGAGCATCGAACGTCTCATCTTTCCCTGCAGAGAAGCAAAGAACATCGGAGCCGAAGAGCACAGCAAGCCCTGGAGAAAAATGGAATGAACCGACTTCTTCCCCATCAAATCAAAGAGGGCATCCGCCTGTGGCGAACACCCGTATGTTTTTTCTATCTTTTGGATTTCCATCCAAGTACTGATTAGTGATTACTGATTATTAATCTTTCTTCGGATATTTCTTGAACCAGCCATCCAGGCGCAGTCGCATCACACCAAAGAAAGCCTCACCGAAGATGCCACCACTCATCTTGCTCACACCCTCACGACGGTTGACAAAGATGACAGGCACCTCCTTGATTTTGAAACCAATGCGATGAGCGGTGTACTTCATCTCTATCTGGAAAGCATAGCCCTTAAAGCGGATTGCATCCAAATCAATGGTTTCCAACACCTTACGGCGATAGCAGACGAATCCGGCTGTAGTATCATGCACCTTGAAACCGGTTACGATACGCACGTATTTAGAAGCGAAATAGCTCATCAATACACGTCCGATAGGCCAGTTGACCACATTCACACCCGAAATATATCTTGAACCTACAGCCACATCATAGCCCTCATCGTGAGTTGCCGCATAGAGACGTGGCAAATCATTAGGATCATGGCTGAAATCGGCATCCATCTCAAAGATGAAGTCATAGCCCTGCTTCAATGACCATTTGAAGCCCATGATATAGGCAGTACCCAAACCGAGCTTACCCGAACGCTCCAGAATATGCAGACGACCGACAAACTCATTAGCCATCAAGCCCTTGACGATGGCAGCAGTACCGTCAGGACTTCCGTCATCGATAACGAGGATATCAAACTGCTTTTCGAGACCGAAGACAGCACGGATGATTTTCTCGATGTTTTCCTTCTCATTATATGTAGGAATGATTACTATGCTATCACTCATAACTTCTTCTAATTTTAATGATTCTGATACTAAATAATGTAATACAGATGCAAAATTACAACTTATTTCTGAAATAACAAGCGAAAAACCGAAATTATTGGTCCGGATTCTCTACAAAGCCCTGATATTTCTTGTCAAGTCCGTTCATAATCGCCTCATAGCTCTTATTCATCTGGTTCTTGATATTGTCAGCTCCCTTGCCAATCGGCTCAATAGGCTCATGAATAGTGAGCTTCAGAGGATGCCAGAAAGCCCAGTAGATGTCCTTCATACGAGGCTTCACATCGAAACTGCCATTGATGGTAAGCGGACATACCGGCAACTGCAGTTCATCGGCAAGCATGAAAGCGCCACGGCGAAACACGCCCATGTGCCCCGTAAACGTGCGGGCACCTTCAGGGAATACCACCAGCGACATACCCTCTTTGAGCACCTCGCGAGCACGGTCATAAGAAGCGCGGATCTTCGAAGGTCCGCTCTTGTCTACAAAGATGTGATGCGCATACTCACAGGCAATACCGATGAGAGGCACTTTGCGCAAGCCCTTCTTCATCATCCACTTGAAGTTTCTGCCCAGGAAGCCGTAAATCAGGAAGATATCGAAAGCACCCTGATGATTGGCCACGAAAACATAACTCTGGTTCTTCTTGAGATGCTCACGTCCCTCTACTTTTACAGGCAGAAGGAGGATGCGGACCCAAAGACAAGCCCAATACTTGCCAGGATAATAGCCCCAGAAATGACCATTACCCAGCATGCATCCCAAAACAGTAGTTAAACTGGTTAAAACGCTAGCCAACAAGAGGATAGGCAAGCATATCACAAGCTGATACAGACGATATAAGTACTTCATTTTTTTTAATTAAGAATGAATAATTTAACACTCAACATTTAACATTCAACACTCCTTATTTTCTCTTTAGTGTGATGACCACGATTTCTGCCGTAGCCCCGATGCGGATTGGAACGGTACCGCCCAGACCCGATGTAGTATAGAGCTGGCAACCTTCCTCTTCGAAGAGGCCGTAATCATAAGGAGTGAACATCGACGGACGCAAGCCCAGTACGCTGATCTGACCCGCATGCGTATGACCGCTCAATGTAAGCTGCGGTGCTACAACCAGCGAATCCTTCCTGTCCGGTCCAATCACATCGCCATCCTCATCCTTCTCCTTATTAATAGTAGAAGGCCAGGTCTCGCGCCATTGCTTTGGTATATGCTGCAGCATCAGCACGAAAGAACCCGGTCTGATGCCATACAGCGCCTTCCTTACGTTAGTGCGCTTTGGCTTGTCATAGTTCTCTGTACCAGCCACATAGATACTGTCAGCACCTCTATGCACCGCCACATGTTCATTCATCAGCAGGTGCCATCCGCAACTCCGCTGGAAGTCCTGCATCCGCTTCTCTAATGCAGCTATCTCCTGCTCGTCATCTACATCCATATAATAGGTGTAATCGTGATTGCCCAGCACACTCATCACGCCGTCTTTGGCTTTCAGACTGCTGAGCAGCGCCTGATACTTAGGCAGTTCATCGGGTGTAACATTCTGTAAATCACCCGTAAAGCAAATCAGATCAGGCTTCTCGGCATTGATGCTGTCGATATCGCGCTGAGGCAGATGACCACGCCAGCCATAGTATGACCCGAGATGGATGTCGCTGAACTGAACGATGCGATAGCCCTCGAAAGACTTCGGCAGATTGGGTACATAGATGGTGATTCGCTTGACCTGCATCTTAGGAAATCCTTCGGTAAATCCGTAGATAAAGCAGAAGAACGCCACTGCTCCCACTACCAGACCGAGGAGCTTGCCCCAGTTGCGATGGCCGTGGAGAAGCCTCATACAGCACCAGCCGAAGACACTGAACAGACTGAAGACAAACTGCGGCACCGCACATACTGCCATCATTACAAACCAGATGTCGATGAACACCGGATTGCGGGGCAGGAAGTTGGGCAGCATCGTGATATATGCGCTGTAGGCGATAACCACAAGAGCTGGCAACCAGAAGAGCACCCGCTGCCAAAGGCTCTTCAGCCGTAACTTGCCATACCTTTTATATATCCACAGATACGGCAACAGGGTGAATACCACTACGGGTATCAATATTCTTGCTATCATTTCTTGATCAAACTTGATTGAAGATACGTTTTCATTGCCTGCACGGGCACTCCTCTGCGCTGTGCATAGTCGCGAAGCTGGTCGTCTCCTATCCGTCCCAGTTCAAAATACCGTGCCTTGGGATGTGCAAACATCAGCCCCGAAACACTAGCATGAGGCGTCATCATACCGCTTGTGGTGAGCCGGATGCCCACCTGACTCATATCGATGAGCTGATCGATGATGAAGTTGGCACTGGTATCGGGCAGCGAAGGATATCCGATAGCCGGACGGATGCCCTGATAGCGTTCCTGATGCTGGTCTTCGATGCTCAGCTGCTCGTCGGGTGCATAGCCCCAAATGCTGCGTCTCACCTCTTCGTGCAACTTCTCTGCCGTGGCTTCAGCCAACCGGTCGCAGAGCGTCTGTGCCATCATATTGAGGTAGTCGTCCGTGCGATATTTCTTCTCCAGACCGCCGTCTACCGTCGTACAGAAGATACCCAGCCGGTCTGTTATTCCGCTGCCCAGAGGGCGTATGAAATCAGCCAGACAGAGATTGGGTTCTCCCTGAGCCGCCGGATGCTGCTGACGGAGCATCGGGAAGCGGACTTTCTGCCCTTCCAGCCAGATATCATCCCCCTCGCTGTTCGCCTCGAAGAGTCCGAAGACGGCATAGGTATGATATTCGCCTTCCCATGAATGGAGCATATCGAGCGCCTCTGCCTTCAGTTTTTCCTTTTCCTCACGAGGTTTGCCGCTCAATCCCCAGGCATGATAGAAGTATAGCCAGTTGATATATGGCTCAATTTCGCTTATATTGTATACTATTTTTTGCATCTGATACGATATTTTATTTTACAATCCCCGTAAGATTTCCATTTTTCAGGAATTGCTTCTGAACTCCAGTTCTTCTCCTCTACTGGCGGCATCAAACACGCCTTTGTCGTAGATAAGACGACCGTTACAGAAAGTCTGTTCCACTTTCCATGCAAACTCATCACCCTCTACAGGGCTCCATTTACACTTGCTCTGAATCACCTCTTCGGTCACCTTCCAAGGCTCTCCCTTGCGCACCACAACGACATCTGCCTTATAACCCGGACGCAGGAAACCGCGCTGACTGATATGGAACAGACGGGCTGGATTATGGCACATCAGTTCAACCAGACGCTCGATACTGATTACCTTTTCGTCAACAAGTTTCAGCATGCTTACCAGTGAGAACTGTACCATCGGCATACCTGATGCAGCCTTGGCACAACCGCCCTGCTTATCCTTCAGCTGATGAGGAGCATGATCGGTACCTACTACAGTTATCTTGCCATTACTCAGCGCCTTACGCAAAGCATCGCGATCAGCAACGGTCTTTACAGCAGGGTTGCATTTGATGCGCGCACCCTTCACAGCATAGTCTTTATCCGAGAACATGAGATGAGCCACAACTGCCTCGCCTGTAATATTTTCATCCTTACCAAAGAACTCCAGTTCCTTAGCCGTAGTAACGTGGGCGATATGGAGATGCGCCCCGCTTTCCTTAGCCAGCTGCACCGCCAGACGGCTGCTTTCATAGCAAGCCTCCTCGCTGCGGATTTCAGGATGATGCTCTACGGCAGGATCCTCACCCCATTTTTGCTTAGCCAGCTGCATGTTGCGGTTGATGATTTCAGTATCCTCGCAGTGGGTCATCACCGGCAGATTCAGTTCTTTCGCCTTCTTGAAGATAGCCTGCAGTGCCTCATATTTATCCACCAGCATATTGCCCGTACTGGAGCCCATAAAGAGCTTGATGCCCGGTACTCGATGCGCATCGAGCTGCTCAAAATCATTTACATTGTCATTGGTAGCACCAAAGAAGAAACTGTAGTTTACATGACTCTTCTCAGCGCCCAGCTGCCGCTTTGCCTGCCAAGCCTCCAGAGTGGTAGTCTGAGGCACCGTGTTAGGCATCTCGAAATAGCTGGTCACACCACCAAAGGCAGCTGCACGGCTTTCGCTCTCGATGTCAGCCTTCTGCGTAAGTCCCGGCTCACGGAAGTGAACATGATCATCAATCACACCCGGCAAAACAAAACACCCCGAGGCATCGATGACTTCATCGTAATTGCCACGGGGTGCCTCGCCTTCATATATCTCCTTGATAAATTCACCATCCAACAAGAGGTCGCCCACAAAAGAGCGACCCTCATTTATAATGGTTCCATTCTTGATTAATTTCATACTTCTAAACTTATAAAATGAAGAGTTTTACAAGATGTTAATGCCCAAGACCTCGAAAGAGTCCTGTTTCTACTCCTGACCTTCCTGTTTTTCAGGAATCGTAGGCGCAGCCAGTTCGTTGGCTGTAGGTGCCGGAGCCGCATCAGGATTTACCTGTGGAGCCGCCTCCATCTCTGGCTGCATGCCGCTCTGCGCATCTCGGGTACCGTTCATAATCTCCTGATTTTCTTGAGCTTTCTTATAATAGTCCTTTACATAAGGATCGTTCTTGAAATAATCGGTAGCCTTGCTCATGATGTCCTCAATCCAAGGAGAGAGCATCGGATACTGATTGCCCATCGTAACGAGGAAGAAGACGCCCGGACCCAACACATTATTGAAGTTGTCGGTAACAAACGAAGTGATGAGCTTGTCTTCCTGCTCAGAGAGGCGGATGGATTCCTCGTTCAGCTGCTTGTTGACAGCCACCATGTCGCTACCGTTCATGATAGCCTGGTCGTGCTTGTGTACCAGTTCGCGCAACTGATTCTGAATCTGCTGGTATTTTTTGAAGAATCCGAAGAGCTTATCGTTCATCGGAGTGCCACTTACTACCTGCTGTGTATCATCGAGCTTCACCGTAATGCTTCCACTCTCCAGTACCAGCGGCAGCACAGGGTCATTATCCATAAAGATATTCGCCATCTTCATAGAGTCGACAGAGCCCTGAAAATGGAACTGTCCGTGTACTACATCGCAAGAATCCACGTTCTTGAAATCGTTGTTTTCCAGTATCTTAAGGTACAGCATGCGTCCGTCTAGAGTACTTACGTTAGAAGTACCCGAGATATCGTAACTGTTGGCACAAGATGCTAGTGCCATCAAGGCAATGAATGCGTAAAATATTCTATTCATAAGCTTTCTATATCACTTTCGGTGAACAAAAGTACAATCTTAATTTGAACTGACGAAATAAATCGCATCAATTTAATTCATTCTTACAAGATTTATGTTTTGTTTGCACTCCTATTGGCCACCGAAAGCTCATTCTCTTCCTATTATTTACTGGTTGTTTTCCTTCTTCAGTTCGTGAGAAATGCGATGCGTGGTATACAGCTCCAGCAGGGCTGCGATGAGAAGGAAGACTACCCACTTATTATAGAAATAGGTGATATAGGTCTCATAGTTCTCAAACCAGCGGCGCAGGAAAGCATACACTGTATCTACCATCGAGATGCCCGAGAGCACGAAGAAGATATCTGCCACATACTGCATTCTCTTCAGGCGATGGATAACCAGCGAAGACCCCTCATAGACCTGCATCGCCTGCATCACGCTGAAGAGTATGGTGCCAAACAGGAATCCCCAGCTCGTTATCTGCACCAGCTGCGGATGTGAAAAACCAAATGCAAAGCACGCCGCACCGACAACCATCAGCACGCCGCCCAGCAAGAAAATAACACTTTCCAGTTTACTCAATTGTTTCATTTTCGTCTTGTTCGTTAGTTTTTTCCGGAATATCCGAACTCAATACAAAGATGTCTTCATCATCAGCCTTCATGAAATAACGCTGGCGGGCTATCTTCTCAAATGCCCGCACACCATGTTGCATATCACGCAGGGTATGCTTGTCGCTTTCATACTGCTCACGATATTTTTCTATCTCCGAACGGAGCGTAGCTATCTCTATCTGGTACCTAATGTGCTGTCTTACACTGTTGTCGTCAACCACACCAACTACCAGAACACCCGCTACAATCACTATAAGATACTTATAATGAGCGAGATAATTCCATATAATACCAAGTTTTTTACTCATTTCTTCCGAATTTGTTTGCAAAGATAATATTTTTTTGTTATCTTTGCATCATCAATTAAGAAAAAATAATGGAAGAGTATATAGTTTCTGCAAGAAAGTACCGTCCGATGACCTTCGATTCGGTTGTCGGACAGAGTGCATTGACCACCACTTTGAAGAATGCAGTGAAGAGCGGCAAGCTGGCGCACGCCTACCTTTTCTGTGGTCCGAGAGGTGTGGGAAAGACCACTTGTGCCCGCATTTTTGCGAAGGCAATCAACTGCGAGCACCCTCGCGAAGACGGCGAGGCATGCAACGAATGTGAGAGCTGCCGTGCCTTCAATGAGCAGCGTTCCTACAACATCTTCGAGCTGGATGCTGCCAGCAACAACGGTGTTGACCAGATTAAGGTTCTGATGGAGCAGACCCGCATCCCGCCTCAGGTGGGCAAGTACAAGGTGTTTATCATCGACGAGGTCCACATGCTCTCTACAGCCGCCTTCAACGCCTTTCTCAAGACGCTGGAGGAGCCGCCCCAGCATGTCATCTTCATCCTCGCCACAACCGAGAAGCATAAGATTCTGCCTACCATCCTGAGCCGATGCCAGATTTACGACTTCGAGCGAATGACGGTAGCCAACACCATCAACCACCTGAAGATGGTGGCTGAGAAGGAAGGCATACAATATGAAGAGCAGGCGCTCGCCGTGATAGCCGAAAAGGCAGACGGAGGTATGCGCGATGCCCTCTCTATCTTCGACCAGGCTGCCAGCTTCTGCATGGGCAACATCACTTACCAGAAGGTGATCGAGGACCTGAACGTGCTCGACAGCGACAACTATTTCCGTCTGGTAGACCTGGCTCTGGAGAACAAGGTGGCAGAGATGATGGTAACGCTCGACGGCATTCTGAGCCGCGGTTTCGATGGCGGCAACATGATTCAGGGTCTTGCCCAGCACGTGCGCAATGTGATGATGGCGAAGGACCCTCAGACCCTGCCTCTGCTCGAAACCAGCGACGACCAGAAAGCCAAGTTCCAGGCTCAGGCCCAGAAGGCGCCTACACCTTTCTTATATAAGGCGCTGGAACTGATGAACCAGTGCGATATCCATTACCGCGCCAGCAGCAACAAGCGATTACTGGTAGAGCTCACCCTGATACAGATAGGCCAGATTACGCAGCCTGAGGATCAGGATGTGCCTAGTGCGGGGCGTACGCCCAATAGATTAAAATCCCTGTTTCAGAAACTTCTGGCTCAGTCTAAGCTTGCCTCTCAGGGTGCAGGTTCTGAGCCTTCTGGCAGCAGCGAAAACCGGTCTTCACAGCCGGGAGCGTCTGCTGTTACAGCTACTGCCGTGCCTTCTTCCGGAGCCTCAGCAGCCGCTTCTGCAGCTTCCAATGCTGCATCTTATTCTACATCTGCCACCGCATCCGCACCGGTCTCTTCAGAAGGTTCTGCCTCTGCCGGAACTGTTGATGCAGCATCGCCTCATAAGCCACGACTCAAGAATCTTAACCTGGGCGGCATCGGCATGACCTTCTCTAACCTGAAGAAGAGGGATGAGAACCTGCGCCGCCAGCACAGTCCGTATGATGATGCCAATGAGGAAAAAGCGACCATCACGGGCGACCAGAACGAGTTCACCCAGGAGCAGGTGGAAGCAACATGGTTCAGTATGTGCATGAGAATGCAGAACAAGTTGGATTTCATAGGCTTAGCCAACCGAATGAAGAGTATCGTACCGAAGATAACCAACTATCCGCAGATTGAGGTTATCATCAACAACCAGCTCTTGCTGGATGAGGTTTTGAACATCAAGAACCGTATTCTCAAGACTTTCGTCCTAGGTCTTCACAACAGCGAACTGAGCATCACCTACCGCCTTGCCGACCAGGAAGAGGTGGGCAAGGTTCTGACCAAGAATGAAGTTCTGGAACTTCTTATGGAGAAGAACCCTGCGATGAAAAAACTCACAAAGGACCTGGATCTGGTTATGACGTAAAAGACACTTCACACGATACGAAATTCTCCACTCCATGTAGGACAACCTATACGGAGTGGAGAAACTAGTACTATCTTCCCCAAATGCTGCCATTATACCTGGGCGTATGATGCCCAAGAGGTTATTCAGTATTCAGTATTCAGTTTTTTTCGCGATAGTTACCTTTTATATGGTTATAAAT
>ERZ1034719.1196-NODE-1196-length-12506-cov-4.155168_pt1 | contig 12506 bp, 9 predicted proteins | sample MGYA00520703_ERZ1034719 | MGnify/ENA primary metagenome ERZ1034719 (study PRJEB33766, sample SAMN09781716) | gut metagenome | biome: gut microbiome | host: Homo sapiens | place: Madagascar | study: EMG produced TPA metagenomics assembly of the PRJNA485056 data...
CCCTCAGTCTCGCTCCGCTCGACAGCTCCCTCTCAGAGGGAGCCTTTATACAAGGGTGCCTTTGTTTTTCGGTTCATCCCTGCCGCCCGTGGGCGGCGGGGATCAGCCGAAAACTCTGCCGAAAAATACGCGCTATCCAGCCCTGCGGGAACGCAGGGCTGGATATGGAGTTTTTATGCGAGTTTTTGCTGCATTATTTGCCGAGAACCGTGTTCACGACCGCCGCCGCGTCAAGCACCGTTACGGTATGGTCGCCGTTCACGTCCGCCGCGAGGAACTTCGCGCGGCTGAGCGCGTCAAAGCTGGCGTACTCGGTGTTGTAGATGTTGTAGACGAGCTGCGCATCGTTCACATCGACCTTGCCGGTGGCGTTCACGTCGCCGGTGTAAACCACCGCCGCCGCGGTGCCGCTGCCCGCCTTGACGGCGGCGATGGCCTCGGTCTTAACCGTGTCCGCATTTTCCGCGGAGATCACGAGCCAGCAATAGCCGCCGTACTTCTCAGAGGTGAACATCGTGTCCGCGCCGTAGGCAAGGACGCTGTCGCTCTTGGCAACGACGAGCCAGATGCTCTGTCCGTCGAGCTTCACATACTCATACACCTCAACGCTGTAGGGATTCACCGCGGTCTTGGTGACGGTGACGGTCAGCGGCGCGCCGGTGAGCAGGCTGCCGGGGATCGTGACGGTGCCGTCCGCGCCGACGGTGAGCTCGGTATCGCCGGCCTTCACGGTGTAGGTGTAGCCGTCCTTCTTGTTGATTTTAAAGGTGGTGTCTTCACCGTTTTTCGCCGTGAGGATCAGACCGCCCTGCACGTCGTCGGTGTCGCCGGTGATGGTGATGGTCGTCGTCGGAATGACGATGGCCGTCTTCTCCACGGTGATGATCAGCTCGCCCTTGATGTCCGCGCCGGAGATCGTGTAAACGCCCTCGGTCGTCGCGGTGGCCGTGACGGTGTTGCCGCCCGCGGTGACGGTGACGGTGTAGTTGTAGCCGTCCGCCTTTGTCAGCTTGAAGGTATAATCCGTCTTGTAGGTGGCCGTCGCCGCATTCTCGCTCACATCGCCTGCGCCGGTGCCGGTAACGGTGACGGTGTAGGTCTTCGGCGTGGCCGTGACCACGATCTCGCCGGTGACGTTCTTAATGGTGAAGCTGCCGTCGCCGTTGTTCGTGACGGTAGTAGTCTCGCCGCCCATCGTGGCCGTCACGTCATAGCAGCCGTAGTCGTCGCCGTTGGCCTTGAAGGTGTAATCTGTGCCCGCAGCAGCGCTCGCCGCGCCGGAGAAGCCCTCGGGCAGCGTGACGCTGTAGCCGCCGACGGTGATCGTCGCGGTCGCGGTGGTCTCGTCGATGTTCGCTGCGGGGGCGTCCTGCGCGTTGGCATTGGCTTTGGCGTCAACGTTTGCCTTGGTAATTGTCACCTTGCCCGCGCCGACGGCCTTGCCGGTGAAGGTGAGCGTGGCGGCAGCGGTGCCGCTGTCCTTATTCGCGCCGTAGCCCGCAATTTTCAGCGTGCCGGCCGCTTCATCCACAACGACATCCTGCACATCCGCGCTCTTGTAGGTGAGAACGCTCGTATCGTAGCTGACCTCGAAGTAATAGGCGTTGTAGGCATTGCCATCCTTGTGGGTGACGTTCAGAGCAACCGGGGCGTCCTCGCCGACGTTGATGCCGGCATCGCCGCTCGCCGCCACGCTGTAGCCCTCGGGAATCACGGGCTCGGGCGGGTTGACGCTGCCGTCCTCAATGGTGAGGGTGGCGGTGGCCGTGGTGGCTTCCGTCATTACCGCTTCGGAGGAATAATTCTTGGCCACATCCACTCCTGTAACCTTGAGTTCATAGTTGCCAGCTTCCGTACCGGCAGGAACGGTAATCGTGTAGATGGCAAACTTGGAAATGGAGTAGTCCTCCATATCACCGGAAAGCCAGCTGACCTGGTTGGTACCAAGATTGATGTCTCCAGCCGTTATCGGCATGTTGGCATCATCGTTGGTGATAGCCGCAACGCTCCAGCCCTCCGGAAGGACTACGCGCAGGCCAACGCTGCAAACCGTTACGGGAGACTCCGGGGCAATCGTGAGCGTTACGGTCTGTGCCGCGTCGCTCTTGGTAATCTTGGCGTTATTCAGTACGGCGGTGATGCCCACCTCGTCCGCCGCCAGCGCTCCCACACTCAGGGAGCAGAGCAGCAGCACCGACAGCAGCAGCGCCATACCACGCCGGGTAAAGTTTTTCATATGTATATCCTTTCCTGTCATCCGTGCTTACCAGTTGAAGGTGAGCTTGTTCAGAGAAGCGGCTTTGATCTGTCCGGCATCTGTCGTTTTCACGGTCGTGCCGCCGCTGACCATTGCGCAGATAAGATTCAGTCCGCTCAGAGAGCCCTTGTTAAGAGACGCCGCTTTCGCCATTCCGGCATCGGTGGTATTGATCACACCATCCCCGTTCACGTCGCCCTTGAGGCGGACGATGATCTCGTCGCCCTCGGCGAGGTTGGCGGTAAAGCTGTGCGTTTCGCCGTTGTTCGCCGCGGTGAGCTTCGTGTAGGTCTCGCCGCTCTTGACGAGCACGACGCACGCCTTGTCGCACGCCACGGTGAAGGTGTTTTCACCGGCGGCCCAGCCGCTCGCCGGGGCCGTCACGGTGACGGTGGGAGCGCTTGCATTGGTGCCCGCCGGGAACGTCGTCACGTTGTTCTCCGTCGTGCCGGCAGCCGTGCCGTTGCCGATAGCGGGCTCAAACGCAGGGGTTTCTGCCTGCACGGCCTTCATGTAGTAGTAATACGTCTGGCCGTCTTCCGTGACCTTCACATCGGAAGAGCTGACAAAGGCTCCTGAAGATTTCCGGATCGTAATTGCATTGGCAGCCGTGGTCGTTGCACCGTTGGTGATCTTGACGGTCGCGGCACCTTTATCCGTGGCGTACCAGTTGCGGCTGGCAAAATCGGCGTCGGTGACGTGGAGCACGATCTCACCGACATAAGTTTTGCTGTTCTCCGTGACCAGCGCGTCATACTGCACGAGGTCGGTCTTGGCAACGGGGAAATACACGGTCCCGCCGCTGTAAGTCCGTACCTGTTCTATAGAGTACTCCAGCACCTGCGGCCACGCCGGCGCGTTGGGGCGTCTCGTCAGCAGCGTGACGGTGTAGGTGTCGGTGGAGCCGACCTTGCCGTCGTTCGCCGTGAAGACGAGCGTGTGGATGCCGTCCGCAGGCGTATAAGTATAAGTGCTGCCCTCAATGGCGGCCGCCTCTGCGCCGTTGACGGAGACCTTATAGGTCAGAGGATCGCCGTCCGCGTCGGAGAACAGGCCGTTGAGATCGATCGTCCACGCAACATCCTGCGTGACCTTTTCGGTGACCGCGGCCTTCTCCACCGCAAGGATGGGACGCGCGTTCGAGCCGATGACCATCAGGTCATAACAGGTTGTGAGGGTATATTCGCCATACGTCTCGTTCTGGATTTTCTGAGAGACGGAGACGGCGTGCGCTATACGGTAATTATCTGCCATTTTCAGGAAAATATCGTCGTCCAGCTCTACGCCGACGGCCGCGCCGGTGCTGGCAGTGGCAGTGGCCTTACCGGCGCTGAGCTCGTAGCTCTCACGCGCGGCGGCGATGACGTCCTCGTCCATGCGGATCGTGATGAGACCCGCGGCGGCTTCGCCGTTTGCAACGCGCAGCGAATCGTACGGGGTGATGGTCACATTCTTGACGGCCACATCGCCCTCTTCCGCGCCGGTGTCGCTATTGGCAACGCCGTGCATGCTGCTGACCGTGAAATCGGTGATCGTCGGCCAGCTTTCGGGCATCACGGTGCGGAACGTAAACGTTACGCTATCGGTTTTTGCTAAGCTGGCATAACCGTCGCAGCAGCCTCTCATCGTCACAACGCGTTCGGCGGAACCGTCGGCCTTGTATGTATAGGTCGTGCTCCGCGAACTATAGAACTGCATTTCGGTGTTGATGTCCTTTTCGTCCGTGTCCTCGAAATAATCGCCGGCCTTGAGCGTCAGCGTCGCGCCGAAGGGAACTTCAAAGGTGTAAGCGTCCTGCACGCCCGCCTTGCGTACGGGACGATGATCCTGCTTTACCGTGATCTGTGCCGTGTAATCCACATACGCGCCGTAGGGGTCGGTCGCGCGGATGGTGACGGTGCGTTCGCCCACCTTGGCTTTGCTGGCCGTATAGCCCGGCTGGGTCGAGCCGGTGTAGAATGTGCTGAAGCGCGCAGCAAGATCGTCCTTATAGGTAAAGGAGAGCGTATCGTACCCATCCGCGTCGGCAAATACCTTGGTAAGGTCGGGCCGCCAATGAGGCTCCCCATCACCCACCCAGAAATCGCCGGTTGGCTTCTGCGTGTCAGCAGTATCCAGAAGATAGGGCTTGTTGTTGGTGACTTCTTCGCCGGTGACGGTCAGCGTATGGGTATACGGCCCGATGAAGGTCGGCCCGTGCTGGGCGTAGAACTCCAGCTTGTACGTTCCGGGCTTTTCAAACGCCCGCTTAAAGGCAACTCTGTCGGGCTGACCGGAGCCGAGGAATTCCTTCTCCGCTCCGTTGATGGAATAATAAAACGACTTTCCCGTACCAGCCGGATCCTTGAAAATCGAGTACATGCTGAGACTGAATGTCGTGCCGGCAGCGACCTCGGATGCGCCGGATTCCTTCAGCTGAATGGTTTTCTGGTTGGAGTACAGAGTAACGGTGTAGGTTTTATCGGAATCGGCCCTGCCGTCGTTCGCGGTGAACTTCAGCGTCACGTAAGTCGTTCCGCATACGTAGCTGTATTTTTCCGCCGCTTCCACCGGGTCGGCGCCGTTGACGGAGACCTTATAGGTCAGCGCGTCACCGTCCGCGTCGGTAAAAATCGTGGAGAGATCAAGCTCCCAGGCGATGTCTTCAAAGCCGTACTTTGTGACGCTCTCTTTCACGCCCTCCGCCAGCGTCGGCGGGGTGTTGGGGTTGTCGCTGCCGCTGTCGTCGGCTTCGACCGGCAGGGTGACGGTCTCCTCGTCAGCCTGCACCGCGATATCCTCCGCTGCCGGAGCCGTGGGGGCGGCGTCTCCCTCTGCGGCGAGCGCTGCGGCGGGCAAAAGCCCGAGAATCATCAGCGCGGCCAACAGAAGGGACAGTAGTTTCTTTCTCATGTGTGTCTGTTGCCTCCTTAAAAAATATTTCTCTCGGAACGTGCGCCGCTCGTCCTTCCTCCGTCCGTAAAGGGCGGAGGAAGGCAGGGAGGCGCTTTGTTTTGTCCCGGCGGCTTTACCGGAACGGGAAAGGGCGAGCACGGAGACCGCGAAAAACGATCTCCGGCTAAAACGGCACGGGTGGCCGGTATAGCTAATTGGGGCAAGGATGCCTCCCTCTGACGAGGGAGGTGGCTCGGCGTAAGCCGAGACGGAAGGAGTTCACTCCCTCAGTCTCGCTCCGCTCGACAGCTCCCTTTACACAAGGGAGCCCTTACGAGGGAAAACCCTTCCGTCAAAACCTTCGGTTTTGCCACCTCCCCTGTCAGGGGCGGCAAGTGGGTTTGCGGAAAACTATCTTGGCTCCCCTCGTCAGGGGAGCTGGCGCGGCGCAAAGCGCCGTGACTGAGGGGTTTCTTAGCCGCTGCGGCGATTTCACGTTCTCAAGCCTCCCTCTTTGAGGGAGGTGGCTCGGCGCCAGCCGAGACGGAAGGAGTTCACTCCCTCAGTCTCGCTCCGCTCGACAGCTCCCTCGAAGAGGGAGCCTTTAGCTCTGCTTCCCGATACCCGATCCTCTTTCCTTATATAAATAGGAGACTTCGGTATCAGAGAGCCGCGGCGACGGCGGCGGAGGTAGTTTCGGCGCGGGGCGGCTCCTGCGTGCGGATGGCCTTGATCTCGCCTTTTTTCACCGTGACGGTCACATGCCCGCTGGAGAGTTGGCGCATGGTGCGCAGCAGCTCCCATTCCGCGGCGGAGATGCCGAGCGTTTCCGCCTGTTCGGCTTCCAGCTCGCGGTTGATGCGGCCCATCACGTCTGTCCAAAGGCCGAGCCGCGCTTCAAAGTATTGCAGGCCGACGGTTTTCACGGGCTTGAGGTTTTTCCCTTGCTTGCGCTTCATTTCCTTGAGCAGCGCATAGAGCTCCTCGTCCGTGTCGTTCGCGTGGTCGCGGGCGAATTTCTCCTCCGCGGCCTTTCGCACCGGTTCGGCCAGAACCTGCTGGATATGCGCCTGATTCAGCATGCCGCGCGATTTCGCCGTCATTTTGTTCGACATCGTGCGCCTCTCCTCGTACAGTTTTTTGACATAGCAATGCCCGGAGACGCGAAAATGCCGCTATTCCCGCTTTCCCTTGCGGGAAAGGATCAGCGGATTCGTCTTCATTACTGTACATACGGAGAGCTCGCCCGCTGTCAGATGGTCCCGGACATGATAATTCTTCTGGCTTACGATCTGGAGAATCAATTCTCCGCGCCCGTATCCTACCTTCTCCCGGAGCCTTGCTCCGAAATGGCGGACTTTCGTCCCGACGGCATTCGCCGCTTCGGTACGGACTCACGCATACAGTACCGTGCGTGCAAGGGGATTCGCACCCCTTTTCTTTTTTCACCGACGCCTGACTCGTTGCTGAGCCTTTACAGCGGACGGCTATGTGTCCTTGCAGACCTATTCAGTTGAGTGACTGAAACAAAAAGCAGACAATTCCTTTTTCCTGTGGTATGTTTTAAAATGTCAAGATGTAGTATATAAAAAACAAATACATCGCTATATCTTCGATTGCTGCTTTGAAACAAAAAGTCTACCATTATTTCGAGCGGGTTTGGCAAAATCATGTGCTTTTTTCGCCGCAACATGCCGGAGAAAGGGATAGAAAAACCGAAAAAGCTATGCTATGATACGAAAATGGAAAGTCCAAATGGCAGAAAGGGTGGTTTTGCCCCATGCAGAAGAAAAAAATCGCCAATCTCATCATGGTGCTCATCATTGCGGCGCTCGCCGCCGGCGGCGGGCTCTGGGCGTTCAGCCAAAGGGACGCCGCCCCTGCCGCGCTCGGCACGGAGTACCATATACAAAAATTGAATGATAATGCGCTGACCGAGCCGGAGCAGGAACTCACCTGCACCATCACGATCCGGTGCGACACCGTGCTCCAAAGCCTTGATTCGCTGCGCGAGGAGAAACTCCCCTATGTCCCGCGCGACGGCGTGATGCTGCCGGAGACGACGGTATCCTTCGCCGAGGGCGACACGGTGTTCGACGTATTGCAGCGCGTATGCACCGCAGCGGAGCTCCAGCTCGAGTATAGCTGGACGCCGCTTTACGACAGCTATTACATTGAGGGCATCGGCCATCTCTATGAGTTCGACGCCGGGCCGGAGTCCGGCTGGATGTATAAGGTCAACGGTTCGTTCCCCAATTACGGCTGCTCAAGCTATGTGCTCACGGGCGGCGAGGAAATCGTCTGGTGCTACACCTGCGCCGGGCTCGGCGACGACGTCGGCGCGGCAGGCATGGTGAAATGAGAGCAGACGCCTTTTCCAAGCGCCATCCGGCGGTGAACTTTGTGTTCTTCCTCGGCGCCATTCTCGGCGGGATGCTCAACCAGCACCCGGCGTATCTGCTCGCGGGGGTCGTCAGCGGCGCGGCTTATTATCTTCTGCTGCATGGGCGGCGGGGCTGGCGGTTCATCGGGGGTCTTGTTCCCCTGTTTCTCGTGTTCACGGCGGTCAATCCGCTCTTTAATACATACGGGGCAACGCTGCTCTTTACATACTTTGACCGCCCGTACACGCTCGAAGCACTCTATTACGGTGCGGCGCTCGCGGCGGTGTTCGTCAATATGCTGCTCTGGTTCGGCTGCTATAACGCCGTGCTGACAAGCGACAAGTTCACGAGCCTTTTCGGCAATCTGATTCCGGCGCTCTCGCTTTTGCTCGTGATGGTGCTGCGCATGATCCCCAATCTGATGCGAAAGGCCCGGCAGATCGCCGGGGCCAGAGCGTCCATCGGGCGGGGCGTTTCCGAACAGGACGGCACAAAGGAAAAGCTCGCCGAGGGGATGACCGTGCTCGGTACGCTGACATCGTGGGCGCTCGAGGGCGGCATCGTCACGGCGGACTCCATGCGCAGCCGCGGCTACGGCTGCGCGAAGCGGACGTGCTTCCAGCACTATGCGATGACCGGCACGGACTGGCTGCTGCTCGCGCTGGAGATCGCGCTGCCGGTGCTCGTTCTTGCTTTCGGCGACGCTGAAGCGGCGTATACGCCGGACCTCTATATTGCTCCCCTCCGGGGGCTGCCGGTGCTCGGCTTTGCCGCTTACGCCGTGTTTCTTCTGATCCCCACCGTTCTACATATAAAGGAGACCGTTCAATGGAACATTTCGATATCCAAAATCTGACTTTTTCTCATGCCGCGGCGAAGGGCAAGCTCTCGCTTGACGGCGTTTCGCTGCGCATCCGCGCGGGGGAATTTCTCGTGCTCTGCGGACGCTCCGGCAGCGGCAAGACCACGCTGCTGCGCCATCTCAAGACGGTGCTCACGCCGAACGGCAAGCGCAGCGGCGAGATCCTTTTCTGCGGCACGCCGCTCGCGCAGGTATCCGGGCGCGACCAGGCCGCGAAGATCGGCTTCGTGATGCAGAACCCGGACGACCAGATCGTCACGGACAAGGTCTGGCACGAGCTCGCGTTCGGGCTCGAAAGTCTTGGCTGCGACCAGATGACCATGCGCACGCGCGTGGCGGAAATGGCCTGCTACTTTGGCATTCAGGACTGGTTCCACCGCGACGTCGCCACGCTCTCCGGCGGGCAGAAGCAGCTTTTGAATCTCGCCTCCATCATGGCGATGCAGCCGGAGGTGCTGATTCTCGACGAGCCTACGAGCCAGCTGGATCCCATCGCCGCGAGCGATTTTCTCAACACCGTGCGCAAGATCAACACCGAGCTCGGCACGACGGTCATCATCACCGAGCACCGGCTCGAGGATATTTTCCCCTACGCCGACCGCGCCGTCGTGACGGACGGCGGAAAGATCATCGCGGACGACGCACCCGCGAACGTCGGGCAGCTGCTCTTTGAGCAGAAGAATCCCATGTTCGCCGCCATGCCCACGCCCGTGCGCGTCTTTTACGGCGCGGGCTGCACCGGGGAAAGCCCGCTGACCGTCCGGCAGGGACGCAACTGGCTGAGCAATGAATTTCCCGCCGCGCCGAAAATCAAGGCCGAACCCGCGAGCGCTCCGGCGGAGGTCGAAGACCCGGCGCTGAGTCTGAAGGAGCTGTGGTTCCGGTACGAGAAGGATGGCCGGGACATTCTGCGCGGCGTGTCCGCGGAGATCCCCGCCGGGGAAATTTACGCCATTCTCGGAGGAAACGGTGCTGGCAAGTCCACAACGCTCAAGGCCGTCTGCGGCATCTGCCGCCCGTACCGCGGAAAAATCCGGCTCTTCGGCAAGCCGATGGAGAAATACAGCACAAAGGAGCTGTTCCGCGGCTGCATCGCCATGCTGCCGCAGGATCCAAAGAGTCTGTTTGTGAAAAAGACCGTGCGGGAAGACCTCGCGGAGATGACCGCCGACGCGGAAAAGATCGCGCGCACGGCGGAGCTCTGCCAGATCACGCCGCTGCTCGAGAGCCACCCCTACGATCTCTCCGGCGGCGAGCAGCAGCGCGCCGCACTCGCCAAGGTGCTGCTCACCGAGCCGAGGCTCCTGCTGCTCGACGAGCCGACCAAGGGCATCGACAGCTTCTTCAAGGAGACGTTCGCCGCAATCCTCGCCGATCTGAAACGGCAAGGCATCACGATCGTCATGGTGTCGCATGATGTGGAGTTCTGCGCCCGGTACGCCGACCGCGTGTCCATGTTCTTCGATGGGCAGATCCTCACGACCGACACGCCGCGCCGGTTCTTCGGCAACAACAGCTTCTATACGACCGCGGCGCACCGCATGAGCCGCCATGTGTTCGACATGGCCGTCACTGCGGAGGACGTCATAGACCTTTACCGGCAAAACAAGGAGGACTGAGCTGTGAAAAAGTCCCATATCGTGATGCTTGCGGATTTTCTCCTTGTTATTCCGCTGACACTGTTCCTTTGTATGCGTCTCCCCGGCCGGGGCTACTATATCACAAGCACCCTCGTCATTGTGGAGCTGATCGTGCCGTTTCTGCTGGCGTTTGAAAGCCGCAGGCCGCAGGCGCGCGAGCTCGTGGTGATCGCGGTGCTTTCCGCACTGGCCGTGGCCGCACGCGTGGTGATCCCGCTGCCGCACTTCAAGGCGATCTTCGCCGTTATCATGCTCTCCGGCATCGCGTTCGGGCCGGAGGCAGGCTTTATGGTGGGCGCGGTCAGCGCACTCGCGAGCAACTTTTTCTATGGGCAGGGCGCGTATACGCCGTGGCAGATGTTTGCCTACGGTGCGGGCGGCATGCTCGCCGGGTTCCTGTTTGCGAAAAACCGCCTGCCGAAAAAACCTGTTGTGATGGGTGTGTTCGGCTTTCTCGCCGTGCTGCTGTTCGTCGGGCCGCTGCTCGACACCTGCACCGTGTTCCTTACGCTGCCGGTCATCAACGCGCAGACGGCGTGGCCGCTCTATGTATCCGGCTTCCCGGTCAATCTGAGCCAGGGCATCTGCACGCTGCTCACGATGCTGATTTTCGGAAAGCCCCTGCTCGAAAAGCTCGACCGCGTGAAGCTCCAATACGGGATGGGGGAAGACGATGGGGTTTGAGTTCTGCCACCCGGCGGTGAATTTTATCTTCTTCGCCGCCGTGCTCTACGGCAGCATCGCATTCTCGCACCCGGTATTTCTCGCCATCGCTTACGCCGCCGCGTTTGCCTACAGCGTCCGGCGGGGCGGGCCGCGCGCGCTCGTTTTCGATCTCTGTCTCCTGCCGCTCATTTTGTTTTTTGCGCTCTGCTATGCCGGAAATCACCACTTCGGCGTGACCGTGCTGCGACAGAACTTTATCGGGAATAACATGACGGCGGAAAGCCTTGTCTACGGGCTCGTGCTCGGCGTGCGCGCGGCGTGCGTGTGCATGTGGTGCAGCTGCCTGTTCCGCGTCGTTTCGTCCGACAAGGTCGTGTATCTCTTCGGGCGCGTGAGTCCGCGGCTCGCGCTCTTTCTCACGATACTGCTGCGGCTCATCCCGCGCCTGAACCGCGAGGCCGGGCGCATCGATCTTGCCCAAAAGGGCATCGGCCGGGGCAGCGATCAGGGGAATGTCTGGGAACGGCTCGTGCACTGCCTTCGCATTTTCTCCATGCTCATCACCTGGCTCATTCAGGCGCTCGCGCTCGAAGCCGATTCCATGAAGAGCCGCGGCAGCGCTCTGCGCGGCCGGACGGCGTTTTCCATTTACCGTTTTGATAACCGCGACCGTGCGTTCGTCGTCGCGCTCTTTTCCGGCATCATTCTGACCGGCATGGGCGCCATCCTCGGCGCGACGGAGATGTTCTATGACCCGGTCATTCTCTGGAAGCCGCTGAACGGCCTCGCCGCTGCCTCTGCGGTGGGCTACGCCTTTCTGTGCCTTCTCCCCCTTGGGCTGGAGCTCTGGACGGAGTGCCGCTTTGAACGGCTGCGCCGCATGGCGTGACCTACGGCGTTTCGCGCACCCAGCGCAGGAACGTCGGCTGCGATATGCCCAACCGCTCCGCCGCGGCACGCGAACTCATCTCGCCGCAGCTCCAACGGCTGTGCACCTCCGCGAATGCGGGCGGAATCTTCAGCCGCGGACGGCCGAACGTCTGCCCGCGCGCCCGTGCGGCGGCGATGCCCTCGGCCTGCCGCTGGCGGATGAAGGCACGCTCCGTTTCTGCCACATAGCTGAGAAGCTGCAAAACGATATCCGCCGTCAGCGTTCCGGCGAGATCGCGCTCCTGCCGCGTATCAAGCAGCGGCATATCCAGCACCACGACGCCCACGCGCCGCTCGTGTGTGAGAATGCGCCATTGCTCCAAAATTTCGCGGTAGTTCCGTCCTAGCCGATCAATGGATTTGACGGCCAGCGTGTCGCCGGGGCGCAGCCGCCGCACGAGCCGACGGTAGGCCGGGCGGTCAAAGTCCTTTCCGGACTGCCGATCGGTGAAGATGCGCTCATTCTCCACGCCGAATTCGCGCAGCGCCAGAAGCTGGCGCGCCTCATTCTGCTCGCGAGTCGATACCCGCGCATAGCCAAAGATCTGTGCCATGAGAAAACCTCCGTTCATTAGAATGGCACCAGTTTAACAGCTCACCCCGCCGCGCTGCCCGATGTGCAGCAATTCTCTTTCTTTATAAATGAACCTTCTTTGATGCCGCCTGTTGTTTGTTGCTGAAACGTACTGTGCCGTATCATGGAAGGTTTTTTGTCTTTCGGCATAAATTAAAAAACGTAAGCTTTGGCAGGCTGCCAATCTATTTCACAAAAATAGATGCATAATACTAAGCACCTGATCTCGTATAGACGAGCAAAAAGCACTCTTTCAGCGAATTTGCTGAAAGGGTGCTTTTTGTTTATCTCGCGCTGGCAATGCTGGATCGCTGCATAC
>ERZ1034719.1205-NODE-1205-length-12422-cov-4.917442_pt1 | contig 12422 bp, 10 predicted proteins | sample MGYA00520703_ERZ1034719 | MGnify/ENA primary metagenome ERZ1034719 (study PRJEB33766, sample SAMN09781716) | gut metagenome | biome: gut microbiome | host: Homo sapiens | place: Madagascar | study: EMG produced TPA metagenomics assembly of the PRJNA485056 data...
GTCCAAGAATTCTCAGCCTCTCATCGCGCAGATGCAGGAAAGAATCGCTGAAGTAAAAGAAGAATTGAAAGCTCTCGAAAACCAGATTCATTCTCTGGAAGAGGCTGAAAACAAGTAATTTACTTATTATTTCTAAATGAATAAAAATACGATCGTCGGCTTCGTGCTGATTGGTGTGATTCTTTTCGGTTTCACATGGTTCCAGTCGAAGCAATATGAAAAACAGGTAGCATATCAGGCCCAGCTGGATTCAATAGCAAGGGTAGAACGACTTGAACAATATAGGGCGGACAGCATCGCCGGAAGACTTCCGGTCGCTGATACGTCAGCAGGTGAAAGCTTCCAGACAGCATCGGCAGTGGCCGCAGCCCCTGTTTCTATCTACAAGGATTCGCTCCTGGAAGTGGCGCACAATGCAGCCGAGCACTTCTATAAGATCGAAAATGACAAGATTGCGGTAGAGTTTGCAGCGCGTGGGGCGCAGCCGTATTCTGTACGTGTCAAGGATTACAAGACCTACGATTCGACAGATCTCTATCTCTTCAAACCTGGCGAAAGCGAGATGGGCGTAGGCATTTACGCCGGTGAGAACATCAATACGAAAGATTTCGTGTTCCAGCTCGCAGAAAAGACTGATACATCCGTAGTTATGAGACTTCCTTTCAGGAATGGCGGATATATCCAGCAGAAATACACATTGAAGCCGGGATCTTACGTCGTGAGCAATGTGATGTCATTCGTCGGAATGGACGGCATTATTCCCAGGAACGTAGCATACTATGATTTCGACTGGGATGTCACGATTCCTAGAATGGAGAAAGGATATAAGAACGAGGTGCAGTATTCCAAGGTGGACTACTACTATGGAGGAGACAAGAAACCGGAAGAATTCGGACGCGGCCGCAATATGGACAAGCGTATCGAAAACCGCGTGGAGTGGTTTGCTTTCCAGCAGCAGTTCTTCTCTGCCATCATGAGACCTGTAAATCAGTTCACATCAGGCGAACTTGCCATCAACTTCGTTCCTGAGGAAGACCTTTCACATAATCTCATGACATGCGTCGCCAAGATGCGCGGTGATTTCCGAATCGCCGACAATGTGGAGATCAACAATGAATTCTACTTCGGTCCGAACCACTATAAGACATTGAAATCTTATGGACAGAAATACGAGAAGATAATTCCGCTGGGCGGTTGGATGGTCGGCTGGTTCACCAAATGGGTCATCATCCCATTGTTCGACTTCCTTCACAAGTTCATCTCGAACTTCGGTATCATCATCCTTCTCATGACATTGTTCATCAAGATTGTAGTGCTGCCGTTCGCTTACAAGTCCTATTCTTCATCGGCGAAGATGCAGGCCCTCAAGCCGGAAATGGACAAGCTCAATGCGAAATATCCTAAACAGGAAGATGCATTGAAGAAACAGCAGGCGACTATGGACCTGTATAAGCGCGCGGGCGTGAATCCTATGGGCGGATGCCTTCCGATGCTTCTCCAGCTGCCTATCCTCTGGGCGATGTTCCGATTCTTCCCGGCATCCATCGAGCTTCGCCAGCAGTCATTCCTTTGGGCAGACGACCTCAGTGCGTATGATACCATTCCGCTGTTGGATTTCGGTACCAGGATTCCGCTGCTCGGAGACCATATCTCCCTGTTCGCGCTCCTGATGGCAGTTTCAATGTTCTTCTACTCGAAGATCACGACACAGGGACAGATGTCATCCAATGACCCTAATACTGCGACAATGCGTTTTATGAGCGTCTGGATGATGCCAATCATGATGTTCTTCATCTGTAACAGCCTTTCTGCCGGACTTACTTATTATTATCTGCTCTCAAACCTAATTACAATGCTTGAGACTTGGATAATCAAGAAGTTCTTTGTCCGTCCTGAAGATGTGCTGGCCAAGCTGAAAGCTACTGAGAACAAGCCGATGCCTAAGAGCAAATGGCAGCAGAGGCTTGAAGAGGCACAGAAGATGCAGCGCCAGATGATGCAAGAACAGGAAAAGAAAGCCAGAAGAAGATAATCTATAGATTCTGAAACATGTCGATAGCATCGAAAATAACAGAACTGCATAATGAACTGCCACAGGACGTAAGACTTGTGGCAGTTTCCAAATTCCATCCTGCCGAATGCATTATGGAAGCTTACAATGCGGGACAACGTCTGTTCGGAGAAAATCGTCCCCAGGAATTCGCAGCTAAATGCAAGGTCTTGCCGGAAGATATCCAATGGCATTTCATAGGGCATCTCCAGACAAACAAATTGAAGATGGTACTTCCGTATGCCTATATGGTCCAATCAGTTGACTCCGTTCATCTCCTCGAAGACATCGAGAAATGGGGGAGTGCCAACGACAAGAACATCCGTGTGCTTCTGGAGCTGCATCTCGGTGCGGAGGAGACCAAGCACGGTTTGACGGAAGAGGAGATTACTCAGATTCTGAATTCCGTGTCAATGTATCCTCACGTCATTTTCTGCGGACTCATGGGAATGGCCACCAACACAGATGACGAATCGGTAATACGTGCGGATTTCGAAAGAATCGCCGCGTTGCGGAAAAGTCTGATGGGACAGCACCCCGAACTCACTGAATTCAAGGAACTTTCCATCGGAATGTCAGAGGATTATAAGATTGCAATCCAATGCGGAGCCACATTTGTCCGCATCGGTTCAGATATTTTCGGTCCTAGGCAGTATTAGTTCTTGCCTAGTTCATCTATCATAGCCTTGGCGACTGCGGCAGATGCTCCGCGGCCGCCAAGTGCGTTTCGGATTTCCTGATACCCGGCCAGCATTGTCTCGCGGTATTCATTGTCCTCGATCATGCGGCGGACCTCCTGCAGCACATTGTCAGGCGTAAAGTAGTATTGGAGCAGTTCGCGGAAACACATGCGGTTGAGAATCAGGTTTCCCAGCGAAATGAATCTGATTTTTATTATCTGCTTGGCTATCACGAAGTTGATTTCAGCGCCCTTGTATGCGACAACTTGCGGCGTACCTATCAGAGCCGTTTCCAATGAAGCTGTGCCTGAATTGACTACGGCGGCTTCTGCGTGGCGCAGTACCGCATAACTCTGACCGAAAACTACCTTTACATATCCTTCACGCCCAGTAAGATATTTGCTGTAATCCGACATTGACCTGGAAGGTGCAGCCGCCAAAATGAATTGATATGAAGCGTATTGCGGCAGTGCATGCATCTTGTCCGCAAACTCCATGAAAACGGGCATCATTGATGAAATCTCACCTGTCCTGGAACCGGCCATCAAAGCTATTATCGGATTGTCAGTCAGATTGTTGCGTGTAAGAAACTCTGTTCTCGTCTCTTTCAGCGCCACGGAATTGTCGATGGCGTCGATAAGAGGATTGCCCTTGTACACGAACTCGACATTCTTTTTCGTGAAATATGGAATTTCGAACGGAAACACGATGAAAAGCTTGTCCACGTACGCTTTCAGCTTCTTGATGCGGCTTTCCCGTGATGCCCACACTTTCGGTGCAATGTAGTAAAAAACCTTGAAGCCTTTTTTATGGGCAAATTCGGCGACACGGAAGTTGAATCCCGGATAGTCTATCAATATCACCACGTCCGGATTCCACTCCAAAATGTCGGCGAAACACTTCTTGAAGCGGTTGAGATACGTTTTCGCTTTCAGAAGCACCTGAACGAAACCGATGATCGCCCCGTCTTTATAGTCCTGAACGAGTCCGGTGCCGCTCTGGTGAGCCTTATATACGTCATTCATAAGGTCGCCGCCCCAGAAACGGATATCGGCCTCCGGGTCCTCATGATACAATCCCTTCATCAGATTCGATCCGTGAAGATCGCCTGAAGCCTCGCCTGCTATAATATAATATTTCATCGTAATTTCCTGTAAATCAATGTTGTCTATTTTTCAGCGCCAGCATTGAACTCCTCATCGAATCCGAGATTCTTCAATCTCGTCTCCTCAGGATAATCAGTCGAGTCAATGTTGTCTGCGACAATGCTGATATATTTGTCAGCCATCAATCTGTGGTCAGCGCGTGAATCGTTCCTTTCGTCGTCCAGAAAATCGCCGACCATCATATAAAGCTTCTCGCCGGGTTCAAGTGACGGCGAAGAGCTTTGGCCCAATGATTCCGGGGTGATGCCATACTTCTTATATACAGACGGATCCCAGTCGCGGAATTCGCGCACCCATCTTCCGATGCCCTGATGGCCGACTTTTATTCCCTTGATTTCATCGGCCGGAATGTCAGGAAAATTGACATTGAAATAAACGCCGTGTCTGTCGGGAAGATTCGACATTATTTTTCTGAAAATGTCGGGGAAGAATTTCTGGACTGCAGAGAAGTCAGCATCGGGGTCAAGGGTATCCAGAGATACGCCTATCGCCGGAATGCCGTTCAATGCAGCCTCTGCAGCAGCGCCCAAAGTTCCTGAATAGCAGGCTGCTGTGGCAGCATTGGAACCATGGTTGATTCCTGAAACCACTACATCGGGAAACCTGTCGATGAACGGGACGTTCAACCCGAATTTCACGCAGCTTGCAGGAGTGGCATCCAGATATGACCATTTCCCCGGCTTCATTTCCGGGAGTTCCTTGTATGCTATCTGTTTCAGACCGAGAGAAACTGCCATGCTCATGCCGGATTGGTGTGATTTCGGAGCTATGACAGTAACATTGCCAAATTGGCACATTATCCGGGCGAGGACGTTGATACCTTTGGCAGTATATCCGTCGTCATTGGTGATAAGTATATTCATATTGTCAGGACTTTTACAAGTAATTGCCAGTCACATACTTCTACTGAAACGATAAAGTCCGGCAATCCGCTTGTTTTTCTTTACAAAGATAGGTAAATATTCAAAATTTTTGGCTAATTTTGCACCGTTTTTGCAGGAGAGACCTGCGGAGTGTGAAAGTTCTATTGAAAATTCGGCTCTTTGAAAAGACAAATAAAGTTTAACTTAATAAATAATTTGTTAACAATGGTAAAACTTGGTATTAACGGATTTGGCCGTATCGGTCGTATGGTTTTCCGTGCCGCTGTTGAAAACTTCGCAAATGACATCGAAGTTGTAGGTATCAACGATCTTCTCGATCCAGAGTATTTGGCTTACATGCTTAAATATGATTCAGTTCACGGAGCATTCAAAGGCGAAATTTCTGTAGAAGGCAATACTCTTATCGTAAACGGCAAAAAAATCCGCCTCACCGCTGAGATGGATCCGGCTAACCTCAAATGGAACGAAGTTGGTGCTGATGTAGTTGTAGAGTCTACCGGTCTCTTCCTCACAGACGAGAAAGCTCGCAAGCACATCGAGGCTGGCGCTAAGAAGGTTATCATGTCAGCTCCTTCAAAGGACGCTACTCCAATGTTCGTATATGGTGTAAACGACAAGACTTATGCAGGTCAGGACATCATCTCCAACGCATCTTGCACAACCAACTGTCTTGCTCCTATCTCAAAGGTTCTCGATGAGAAATTCGGTATCGTACGTGGTCTCATGACTACCGTTCACGCTGCTACCGCTACTCAGAAGACCGTTGACGGTCCATCAAAGAAGGACTGGAGAGGTGGTCGTGGTATCCTCGAGAACATCATCCCTTCTTCAACAGGTGCTGCAAAGGCTGTAGGTAAGGTTCTTCCTCAGCTTAACGGCAAACTTACAGGTATGTCTCTCCGTGTTCCTACATCTGACGTATCTTTCGTTGACCTTACTGTAGAGCTCAAGAAAGAGTGCACATATGAGGAAATCTGCGCAGCTATGAAAGAGGCTTCTGAGGGCGAGCTCAAGGGCGTTCTAGGATACACCAACGAGGCTGTCGTTTCTACCGACTTCCGTAATAACTCCCACACCTCTATCTTCGATGAGAAGGCAGGTATCCAGCTCGACGGCACATTCGTAAAAGTTTGCGCTTGGTACGACAACGAGTGGGGTTACTCTAACAAAGTGCTCGAAATGGAACGTGTAATTTCCAAGTAATTTTACTTGAAATAACATATAACCGGCGGTCTGATTCTTCAGGCCGCTTTTTTTATGCTTATTTATTTTTAATGTGTAAATTTGCAAGATACAAAAACGTATAATCATGATTGAAATCAATGAGCGTCTGACGCTTCCCGAAATGGAGCGGATTTTATATGGCAACGAAACTGTCCGGGTTTCAGAAAAACTCAGGAGCCAGGTCGTCGCAAGCTATGATTTTCTGAAAGAATTCTCCAAGGACAAAGTCATCTATGGCATCAATACGGGCTTCGGTCCAATGGCTCAATGGAGAATTGAGGATGCTCATCTTAAAGAGTTGCAGTACAATATTATACGCAGCCATTCCACCGGAGCCGGAGACCGTATTCCGGATATATGCGTAAGAGCTGCAATGCTATCCAGGCTGATGACATTTCTGGAAGGCCATTCAGGAGTACACGTTTCTCTCATTGATCTTCTCGTAGAATTTATAAACAGGGGAATCTGTCCTGTAGTACCGAGGCATGGCAGCGTCGGTGCCAGCGGCGACCTGGTGCAGTTGGCTCATATAGCATTGACACTGATAGGCGAGGGAGAAGTGTCGTATGGCGGGGAAATCCGTCCGGCAGCGGAGGTGATGTCCGAATGCGGGCTCAAACCTCTGAAAATGCATATCCGTGAGGGACTTGCAGTTACGAACGGTACAGCCGTGATGACGGGTATCGGTGCCGTGAACTATATGCTGGCCAAGAGGTTGCTTGGATGGGAGACATTGTGCTCCGTCATGATCAATGAAATTGTTTCTTCTTACGATGATTTCATGTCGGAAATATTGAACGGACTGAAACATCATCCCGGACAAATCCGTATCGCGGAACTTATGCGCTCTCTGTCGGAAGGCAGCAAAATGCTGAGAAACAGGAAGGTGGAACTGTTCCATAAGTCAGGGGAGCAGGTCTTCAAACAGAAGGTTCAGCCATACTATTCGCTGCGTTGTGTGCCGCAGATTCTCGGACCGGTATATGATACCCTGATGAATGCGGGGCAGGTTCTTGAGGATGAAGTCAATTCTGTGGATGACAATCCGATAGTCGATATTGAAAGCGAAAATGTCATTCATGGCGGCAACTTCCATGGGGATTATATCTCTTTCGAAATGGACAAACTGAAAATTGCCGTAACCAAGATGACAATGCTTGCGGAACGCCAGATGAATTACCTGTTCCACGACCGGATCAACGGCATATTGCCGCCGTTCGTGAATCTTGGGGTGCTTGGACTGAACTATGGGCTCCAGGCTTCGCAATTTACGGCCACATCCACCACGGCGGAAAGCCAGACTCTTTCAAACCCGATGTACGTTCATTCCATTCCTAACAACAATGACAATCAGGATGTCGTGAGCATGGGTACCAATTCGGCCCTGCTTTGCCGTATGGTGATAGAGAATTGCAGCCAGGTCATGGCAATACATCTCATGGCATTGGCTCAAGCTGTTGATTGCCTGGGAATTGCGGATAAATTGGCACCGGCTACGAAGAAATTGTACGATGAAGTTCGTGCGCTCGTCCCGGTATTCAAGGACGATACGCCTAAATATAATGAAATCAAGGCGTTGCAGAAACTTCTCGCGACAGGACCGATAGAACTTTAGTATAGATTTTTTTACATGATATGAAGTCACTCAGAGAATTATATAAGATAGGACGTGGCCCTTCGAGCAGCCATACCATGGGACCGATGAGGGCGGCACAGATATTCTTGTCGGAGCACAGGGATGCGGCGTCATTTCAGGTGACATTGTACGGAAGCCTTGCAGCTACCGGAAAGGGGCATATGACAGATGCGGCCATCATTGACGAACTTAGGCCTGTGGCTCCCGTGGAGATTGTCTGGAAGCCGTCAGTGTTCCTGCCGTTCCATCCTAACGGTATGAATTTCAAGTCTTTGGATGCGGATAAAAACGTGACCGGAGATTGGACCGTATACAGCGTCGGTGGCGGGGCATTGTCAGAGGGAAAGGCAAATGGTGACAGGTTCGATACCAGCAGCAATGTCTACGACCTCGAGAGGCTTTCCGATATCCAGACCTGGTGCGAAGATAAAGGCCGGAGTTACTGGGAATATGTGGAAATGTGCGAGGGTGAGTCCATCTGGGATTACCTCATGGAAATCTGGACGGCGATGAAAGAGGCGGTGGAACGCGGCATTGAACATGAGGGCGTGCTTCCGGGACCGCTCAATCTGGCGAGGAAGGCCGCGACATATTATGTCAAGGCTACTGGATACAAGAAGTCATTGCAGACCAGGGGATTGGTATATGCTTATGCATTGGCGGTCAGTGAAGAGAATGCCTCCGGCGGAAAGATTGTCACGGCCCCTACGTGTGGTGCCAGCGGCGTAGTTCCTGGCGTTCTTTATCACATGCAGAAAGGTCATGAATTCAGTGATACCAAGATGCTTCATGCATTGGCCACTGCCGGTATCATCGGCAATGTGGTGAAAAAGAATGCCTCCATTTCCGGTGCGGATGTGGGATGCCAGGGAGAAGTCGGTGTGGCGTGTGCAATGGCGGCCGCTGCTGCTTGCCAGCTTTTCGGCGGAAGTCCTTCACAGATTGAATATGCGGCAGAAATGGCACTGGAACACCATCTTGGCATGACTTGCGACCCTGTATGCGGACTTGTGCAGATTCCATGTATCGAGCGCAATGCGTTTGCCGCCACCAGGGCATTGGATGCGAACTTGTATGCAGCATTCTCGGACGGAAAACATCGGGTTTCCTTCGACAGGGTAGTGGAGGTGCTGAAACAGACAGGACACGATATTCCGTCACTTTACAAGGAAACGTCAGAAGGCGGACTCGCCAAAGGGTTTATCTTCTAGAGGTTGCCTTTATTTGAACTTTGGACTTATAACATTCAGATCTACAGGGCCGTCAATACCATAAACGACGGCCTTGTCTGTAAACTGCCACATCGCCCAGCCTTCGCGCTCCGGTTTTTCTTCGCGGTATCTGGCTACCCACAGGGGATAATTGCGTCGGATTTCATCGGTAAGATTATCATTGATGAAAGATTCGTAAGAGTAGACGATAGGCTTGCGCCCATAATGGTCCTCCACGATTTTCAGCCAGGCCAATGCTTTGTCATTAAGCTCTTTACGAGTGCATCCCTTGTGGATAGTCTCGATGTCCAGAATAGGCGGAAGATCGCTCTCCCTGAGATGCCCGACAGTCTTTATGTAGCTTTTGGCCTGATTTTCCGGATTCTTGGAGGAGCGGAAAAAATGATAGGCGCCACGTCCCAGGCCAGCTTCTCTCGCCGCGTTCCAATGCTTGTGAAACTTTCTGTCTTTCAATGTGATTCCTTCTGAAGCCTTCAGTATCACATAAGATACGGGCAGGATGTCATTTGCTTTGTTTATGGATTTGGTGGTGCGTCCCTTGGAATCAATCATGACATGCAGGGAATCCCAGACAATGCGTCCGGGATTGTGGTGAGAGATGTCTACTGCATAACGGTAAGCCCTGCCATGAGCCTTTGCTCCTGTTTCATCATATAAATCAGAAGGACGTTGAAGTAGAGAGAACAGAATTACAATGCCGAGAACAGCTACGGCAATCCATACGCCCAGTTCCTCGGTCCGGGACTTTTTTTTCGTTGTCTTCCTGCGTTTATTCCTGGCGGGTGTTTTCTTGACAGGCTTTTTTCCGTTTTTCTTTTGATTTCCTTCCATAGATTGCAAAAATAGCGAAATAATTTATATCTTTGAATGATAAAATAAGGGGAACTAAGTGCACATTATGCGCCGAGTTCAAGTTAAATAATTTATAGACAGATTATTATGGCAGAATTGAAAGGATCAAAGACCGAGCAGAACCTGATGACAGCGTTTGCCGGAGAATCACAGGCACATACTAAGTATCAGTATTATGCTTCCAAGGCTATCAAGGATGGCTTCGTGCAGATTGGAAGACTCTTCGAAGAAACAGCAAAGAACGAGAAGGAACATGCGAAGATATGGTTCAAATTCCTTCATGGCGGGGAAGTTCCTGATACCATGACCAATCTCGCAGATGCTGCTGCAGGTGAGAACTACGAGTGGACCGACATGTATGCCGGTTTCGCCAAGACAGCCAAGGAGGAAGGCTTTACTGATATCGCTTTCCTGTTCGAGAAAGTAGGTGCCATCGAGAAAGTTCACGAGGAGCGTTACAGAAAGCTTCTTAAGAATGTAAAAGATGGGGTAGTTTTCTCACGTGATGAGGATATGATATGGGAATGCACCAATTGCGGACATATCGTTATCGGCAAGAAAGCACCGGAAGTTTGCCCTGTATGCAAACATGCCAAGAGCTATTTCCAGATCAAGGCCGAGAATTATTAGTGGAGTGTAATCATTTGATTACAAGTTATATAAACGAAATCAGAGTTGCAAAAACAGCAACTCTGATTTCGTTTATATGTATGTGTTGCAATCGATTATGCACCACGTCTCATGACACCGCGCCTCTTGATAACATCAGCCACGACATTCAGCACAATATAGTATATGAATGTCAGCAGCACTATCAGCGACCAATTGGCTCTGGACACAATCGTTCCTATGATTATGCAGACGATGCCGGCTATGAATCCGCTCCGGAGCATTTTGGTTGTCTTGTCGGCCTCAAGTCCCTTTCCGAATTTCATGGCGAACATAGGTATTTCGCTGACCAGCAATGCTGAAAGTAGGATTGCCAGAACCGGGATGAAATACCATGTCCCGCAAATGGAACTCATCCATGAGTCAGGTGTGATATCTACGTAGTAGGCGAGAGAGCCGCAAATCATTGCCGCTGCAGGGGTCGCCAAGCCTATGAAACTGCCGTGCTGGCGTTCATCCAGATTGAACTTTGCCAGGCGTATGGCGGAAAATGCGGCCAGTACCAGCGGAATGTATATGGCGAACTGCCATGTGCCGCAGATACACATTATCTTATAGAGCATTATTGACGGCAATACTCCGAAACTCACCATATCTGCCAGAGAATCAAGCTCTTTCCCGATTTCTGAATGAGCATTGAGAAGTCTGGCTGAAAGGCCGTCGCAGAAATCGAAGCCTGCGGCTGCCAGCATGAGCGGGAATGCTGTTTCAATGTGTCCCTGCAAGGTGAAAATCACCCCAAGAGTACCTGACAACAGGTTCATTGAGGTGATTGTATTTGGTATATGCTTGATAAACTGCATCTAAGGATTATTTAATGCCGAGCTTCTTGGCAAGAGACTTAGGAAGAGCATCCTTGTGGAGGACGATATCCATAGTCTTTCCTTTTACGTAAGCCTCTGTAACATACCAGATTCCATTGTACTTTCCGGCTGAACCCCAAGAGTTCTTCACCATGTAGTATTTCTTGCCGAACTGGTCTTTTGCGATACCGAAAATCTGCATTCCGTGGTCATCGGTAAGGGTCTTGTTGTCATAACCTTTCTGTCTGTATGCCTGATCAACCTCTTCCTCTTCCGGTGCCTGTGGCTCTTCCTCCTTATCTGAGCTCTTGCCTACCCAGCGCTCTTGATCAGAACCTGCTGCTTTCTTGGTAGTTTCCTTATAGAGAATACCCAGACCGTCGCGAGTGAAACCTCTCTCGCTTACGTCGGTACCCCAAAATGCAGTATAACCATTCTCGAGAGCATTGTCAAGTGCAGCCATGAACTCGTCGATAGGAATGTTCCAATCCTGATCCCAACGCCAGTTGTCGCTGATTTCGAGGGCGAACTTCTGGTAGAACGGATGATGTGAGAATGAGGTCAATGAAACATAGTCATCAGCATTGATCTTATATGAATCACGGAATGACTGCGGTGTGTATTTTACGCCGTTGTATGTGAATTCTTCAGGGCATTCTCCGAAATATGCGTCCATGATGCCTTTGAAGCCATTTTTCCACGCGGTGGAAAGTGTTCTGTTAGGATTCTTGGCGACGGCATCCACATATGCGAAAGCCACAGCGTCGAGCTCTGCGTGTACAGGCATTTCGGTACCATAATTCAGACCTGGCATAACTCCCTGTGGTACAAGACCATAGTTTCTTACGACATGAAGAACGTCACCGGCCTCGGAACCTGCTCCGAAATTCAATTTGCCGTCAAGTCTTACATACTTCTCAGCCCTGTCCTGATAAGAATGGCTTACAACGAACATCTCTGAAAAGTCAGGATACAATGTGGTATCCTTGATGTTGTTGATTCGGATGGCCTCTGACTCAAGGAATCCGAGTGTGGAGAAGCACCAGCATGTACCTGAACGGAACTGGTTCTTGACAGGTGTGATCGGATTGGCCTTTACGGTGGTGAACTCGTATTTTACCTGCCCTTTTGAAGGCTGTGCGAGCATAATGGCCGACAGGCTCAATGCCGCTAATGAAGAAACCAATAATTTTTTCATTTCTAACTGTTTATAATATAATTTTTGT
>ERZ1034719.1206-NODE-1206-length-12420-cov-7.040275_pt1 | contig 12420 bp, 8 predicted proteins | sample MGYA00520703_ERZ1034719 | MGnify/ENA primary metagenome ERZ1034719 (study PRJEB33766, sample SAMN09781716) | gut metagenome | biome: gut microbiome | host: Homo sapiens | place: Madagascar | study: EMG produced TPA metagenomics assembly of the PRJNA485056 data...
CTAAATCCCCCTCCCCGTTGGGGTGGGGGACTTTTTTTATCACCGGCGTCGGGGCGGGGCTACTCGCAATACGCGCACAAAAAAAGCGCCCCAAATGGGGCGCTTTTTCAAAACCTCGTCAAAACTCGGACTACACCGAAGCCTCTTCGATTTCCTGTTTTGCGGCATTTCGCTCATTCATCTTCTTAAACCATTTATCCATGATGATCATGAACGGGCAAGAAATGTAGATCGAGTTAATCGTCGTAATGCAGATACCGATCGACATGATGATGGCGAAATCGCGCGTCGTTCCCGACCCGATGAGCGCCAACGGTACGACGGCAAAAAGCGTCGTCGCGCTCGTCACAGTCGTTCGCGACAAGCAGTCGTTGATCGACTTGTTCACGATCGTCTCGAGCGGCGTCTTCGGATCCGAAAGCCCGATATTCTCGCGGATGCGGTCGAAGTTGACGATCGTATCGTTGATGCCGTAGCCCACGAGCGTGAGGAATGCCGCGACCGTTTCGAGCGTAATTTCGAGCCCGAGCACGATGACAAAGCCCCAGGCCACGAGCGTACTCATTGCGAGCGAAACGATGGCGGCGGGGGCATAACGCGAGTCGAAGCGGATGGCGATATAGAGGAGCATGAGCCCCAAAGCCATGAGAATGCTCACGATGGCATCGCTACGGAATTTATCGCCGACTTCGGCGCCAACCGTGACGATTTCGTCGACACCCGTTGCCTCGTCGAATCGCTCGCCAAACGTATCGTTGAGCAATTTCACGACGTCGTGTTGAATGCCTTGCGGCTTGACGGTATAGCGATTGAGATTGGCTTCGTAGACGACTTCGGCTTCGAGTCCAGCGCTCATGAGTAGGGCGCGGACATCTTCATCGGTCATGGGCGTTTCGGGGGCTTCTTGGCCTGCCGCCGGCACGAGCGTCACGAAGAAATCGCCTCGGATGCCGTCTTCGATCTTCGGATTACATGCCGGCCACTGACCGACGGTCAAAACGTTACCCGATTTCGCCACGACGCTATTCGTAAACGTCTCGTGAATCTTATCCATATCGGCGCATTTGAGCGTCGTCGTCGTGCGCGTGCGCACGACATAGCGCGGTTTCGCTTCGTCGGTGCCGATCGATTGAACCGACACGCTCTCGAAACGCGGATCGTCGACGAACAACTTGCGAACTTCTTCGGCACCGACGGGCTGGTCGAAGTGCATCGTTATCGACGTACCACCTTCGAAGCTCGTTCCCCAGTTTGGGCCAATGACAAACGTCAAGATGAGACCGACGAGCGCGAGCAAAAAGATACCGATCATCACGGGTTTGCGATGCGCAATGAACTGAATATTCGTATTTGGTTTGATAATTGTAAATTGAGCCATGTTTCAAACCTCTTAAATCGACAGTTTTTCGTTGTTGATACGAACTTTGAGCTCGAAAATCGTACGGGAGACATAGAATGCCGTGTAGACCGTCGAAATAATGCCGAGTAGCAAAGTGATGGCGAAGCCTTTGACCGGACCCGAGGCAAAGTTCATGAGGACGACTGCGGCAATTGCCGTCGTAATATTCGAGTCGAGGATCGTCCAAAGTGCCTTGTGGAAACCGATAAAGATGGCTTTGCGCGGCGTTTCGTTGTCGCGCAACTCTTCTCGGATGCGTTCGTAAACGATGATGTTGGCGTCGATGGCCATACCAATCGTCAAGACGATACCGGCGATACCGGGCATCGTCAGGGCGGCGCCCATCGAAGCCATACCTGCCATGATGAATACGATATTGCACAAGAGGGCAAACGAAGCGATGAAACCGCTACCGCGATAATAGATGCACATGAAGACGAAGATGAGCGCGAATCCGATCGCCAATGCTTCCATACCCGATTTAATCGAGTCCATACCGAGCGACGGACCGACGAGCGTTTTGTATTCTTGGCGAATCGGAGCGGGCAATGCACCCGAACGGAGCGAAACGACGAGGTTGTTGACTTCGTCGAGCGTTTGCTGGCGATTGCCTCGACCCATTTCGATCGAAACGTTGCCGCCGGGGATTTCACTACGGATAACCGGATCGCTGACTAAGACGTCGTCCATGAGAATGGCGAGCTGATCGCCGACGTGTTGCTTCGTAATTTCGTAGAACACATCGCCGCCGTTTCGGTCGAGTTTGAGCGATACGTAAGGCATATTCGTATCGGGGTTGCTCGCCGGATACGCCGCTTCGACGTTTTCGCCCGAAAGCGATGGCAAGTCGGTGCGAACGAGTCTCATACGCCAACGCGTCGGGAGTTTCGACACATCGGTGCCTTCTTCGACTTCGTAGGCGCGTTCGCGCGCATCGATTTTTTCGTAGGCGATTTCGCGCCCGCTAGGAATGTCGGCTTCGTTGCGGAGGACGAATTCTTTGAGGATTTCTTTACCCGTCTTTTCGACGCGTTTCGTCGCCGGATCGACGATATCGTCGGCGCGAAGCGTACCGCCCCCCACCGAAATCAACTGCTGATCGTCGGCCGTTAGGCGCTGGCTAAGCGTCGTAAACACGGCGATATTCTCTTCGCGCGGCGCGACGAGTTTGAACGTCAAAACGGCCGTCGTCGAAATGAGCTTTTCGGCAGCGGCGACGCGCGAACGCGAAAGACCCGGTAGCTCGACGGCAATATTGCGACCCGATTCGACGCGAACGTTGGGCTGGGCAACGCCCAATCCATCGATGCGCTCGCGGATGATTTCGACGGCCTGCTGAACGGCCGATTCTTCCGACTCTTTGAAGTAATTGTCGCGCAAGCCCAATGTCACCGTATTGTCGAGCGACGTCGAAATGGCGAGCATCGGGAAATCGTAGAGAAACTTCGAATCGACCTTCTTCGCATCGTCGGAATTGTCGAACGTCAAGGCGATTTGGTCGAGTTCGCGATCGACGCGATACGTCACAGCAATGCCCTGATTTGCCAGTGCACTGCGGATATTGGCGGCATTCGACGCGAGTTTGTCGTCGATAGCCGAATCGATATCGACGGAATAACGCAACATGAGACCGCCCTGGAGGTCGAGACCGAGCGACAACGTCTTCGACTTCAACCACGAGGGCAAACTCATATACCATTCGGGCAAGGGTGGATTGCGTACGGCATTTTCTTCGTCCTGACCGACGACTTCGTCTTTAGACTCTGGATAGAGCGCCATTTCGACGACAGTCGGCATCAAAATGACGCACGACACGATTAATAAAAACACTAACAGGGCGGCTCTAGCCCACCAGCTTCGCGACATCGCGTAACCTCATTTCATGATTCAATGCTATGACTTGGGAACGAAAGCCATCGATCGCCTAACGGGCGCCGATCGCCGCATTCGCCCTTATGAACGCGTATTTTGGGCGCCGACGCGACGCATTCCGTCGCGCGACGGCTTCCCCGACCGCTTTGCGCAGTCCATCAACTCTTCGCTTCTTTGTCTTTGTCTTTGTCGTCACTCTTACTCTTTTCAGCCGTCGCTTCTTCGGCCGTCAAATTTCGCGCAATGCCCTCTAAGTGCATCTTGACTCGACAACGATCGCCGTATGCCCCCAAATCGACGATGACATTCTCGCCATCGACTTCGACGACGACGCCGATAATCCGCGCCACCGTCACCACGCGATCGCCTGCCTTGATGGCCTGAAGCATCGCTGCATACTTCTTCTGCGCATTGCGCTGCGGCAGTATCGTGATGAAGATGAAGATGACAAAAAAGACGACTAGGAATATAACACCACTCATTCCTTCCATATATCAAGCCTCTTAAGACGCAAAACAAATGAGCTAAAAAGCCAAAACCGCTCGATTTAAAGCGGCTTCGGATAAAAAACGCCGACCGCTCTTACCAAAGAATGGCGAAACGGTCAATCGTTTATGCTTGACAAACCCATCACTTGCGTTTTGTCAATGACTTTTTCGCACCTATCGCGCCTTGTTTTTTGCTTTTCGCCATCGACGAAAAATCGCCCCACCGCTACGAACTCGCTCGAGCCATCTTTTCGGCTTTAGCCATAAACCGTTCAAACGCCACAGGGCGCGGGCTCGTCAACGTCATCGGTTCGTGTGTCACGGGGTGAAGGAGCGAAATTGCCTCGGCATGCAAACACATGCGCCCAGGCGTTATCGACTGAATCGACCGAAATTTCATGCCATAGAGTGGGTCTTCGACGATATAAAGTTCGCAAGAAGACAAATGTACGCGAATTTGATGCGTTCGCCCCGTAATCGGTTCGCAACGATAAACCCCAATATATCCCTCTCTAAACTCGACAATTCGCTCGCAAAATACGCGCGTCTTCGCCGGTTTCCTGTTTTTCCCAGTCGTCGAAAACATTTGCATCTTGGGCGATTTCTTCGCGCCCCGAGCCATTGCCATCGATCTGGCTTCGTCGGGTTTTGCTTCGCCAATCGGCGCATCGATAATCCACGATGCACCCGGCGTTCGATACTTCGGGCACACGCCATGCGGCATGGCGCATATCGCGACATACGTCTTGCGAATCGTATGCTTTTGGAACTGATCCGATAGCGATGGATTCGCTTCTTTCGACTTCGCCAACACGAGTATGCCACTGGTGAGCGCATCGAGCCGATGATGGAGCGCGGCATAGCCCCCCGATTGGGCACAATGCCGCATCACGGCGGCATAGGCATTATCGCGCTTCGGATCAAGCGTCGGCTGACTCGGGAGCCCGTAGGGCTTTTCGATGGCAATCATCGCCTCGTCTTCGTAGAGTATATCGCGATCGGTTATCGTCCAAATGTCTCGAGTTTCCATCTTTCTGCGCCCTGTCGCCATCATCGCCCGAGATCCCTTATCCATAATAGTAGCTATTATGCCCCAATACCGCGCCATGCTCGATGCGGCGATGGGATGGATCCCGTGGATCGATCAAAAAAAGGTCTGCGCTAATGCACAGACCTTTGAACATCTGATGAGCTTATTTGCCCGTCTTCTTGAGATCCATGAGAATCATCTTCGTCACGGCTTTGAGGCATTCGAAAACGCCCGTGCCATCGGCGGCGCAAGCTTCGAAATCGGGAACTTTCGGATACCAATGGTTGAGTTCGCTGCGCAACATTTCGACGGGGAGCGCATTGGGCAAATCGCGCTTATTGTATTGAATGACGAACGGAATTTTTTCGACGTCGTAGCTATAAGCGGCGAGGTTGTCGAGGAGGTCGTCCATCGAGATGAGGTTTGCTTCGAGGCGTTCGGCTTGGCTATCGGCGACGAACACGACGCCATCGGCGCCTTTCATGATGAGGCGACGGCTATTGGCATAGAAGAGCTGCCCCGGCACCGTATAGAGGTGAAGCCGCGTCTTGAACCCGCGAATCTCGGGCAATTCGATGGGCAAAAAGTCGAAATAGAGGGTACGCTCTTGCTGCGTTTCGAGGCTGATGAGCTTGCCGCGCGTATCGTCGTTTGTCGCGGAATAGATGTGCTTGACGTTCGTCGTTTTCCCACACAATCCCGGTCCGTAATAGACTATCTTAAGGACGATTTCTCTGGTCGTGTAATTAAAAAAGGACATGAGTGACCCACCTAATCTTCAGTACATGGAACGGGCAATACTTCGAGCCCAAAATCGCTAGCTAGTAAACCCCAAAAGAGTATTTCTGTCAAATATCGCAATATGTGAGATCGATTTGCGCTTGACACGAGACGTGCCAAGCGCACCGACGGATTTAAACGCCCACTCTAATACCACATATTTCTAGATAAGTAATCCGAATTTTCAGGGGAATGCGATCGCCTAATTGACCACATCGAGCGCCTTGGGTGGCACCAATATCGAGACCTGACGGCGCCCAAAGACGAGCCCCGTCGTCGGATTGATGACGTCGATATAGGCCTTGAAAATTTGGAATTGATCGGTCGGCTCGACGCAATCGTCGTTTTGGGCCACGACGGTGAAATGTAGCCTTGCACCATCGACATTGGGATTCGCCGTGCCCGGAGCGAAGTTCTCGAAGCCGTTATCGTAATCTGCGCCGTTGAGCTTTTTGGGCAAAGCCGTCGGATTGCACGATTTCTCGGGCTCTTGGGGCGGCGGCAAGTATTTTGTCGCCACGACGCGCTTGATAAAGCAAGCCGTCGTCTTCGACGATCCGGCGATTGGCTCGCCCTCGACGCGCGTCGAAACTTCGTAAGTTCCGTATTTGACGAGCGCCGCGACGCCTTTTGTCACCGTCTCCGAAACGTCGCTTTGCGCCGCTTCATAATAGAGCACGCATTGATCGGCCTTTTCGCCTATCGTCACCGGGTCCGAAATCTTCGTCCCGAGGCAACATTTATTTGCCCCACACGCACCTTCAAAAGCGCAAGCCGGCACGACGGCGTCCGACTCGCGCGACCAAGTCGTCATCTGCCCATAATTGTTTGCATGGCAGGCTTCGCCATTCGAAGGCACGCCTAGCGTAATGACGCGAATCCCCTTCGAGCGAAGCACTGGAACGAGATCGGCCGTATAGTGCGGATCGACGACCGAATCGACGACTCTATTATAGGACATTTCCTCGGGAATCGAGGAATTATAGGCACTCGGCGCATCGTGCGAATAGACGTCGGTCGTATGCACGACGACGGGCAACGAACTTTGGCGAAAATCGACGCCACCCCATGTACCTGGCGCATTGACATTTGCCGGCGTCGACCCTCCGCTCCAATTCTTTGTATATCGACTAACAGTACCCGATCCATCGGGATGCACTTCAACGAGCCAATACCCAGTTGCGCTGTTCGCTTTCCACGAAGTGCCAACGCCCGTGGCAATCTGATAGAGCGATTCGGCGCCACTTTCGGCGCCATCTTCGCCATGGCGCGTCGTGAATAGGCTATTTTGCGTATACGACGTGACGACTGTCGCATCGGTCGAAACTTTGCCCAAAACGCGGAACGGCAAATCGCCTGCCACTGCATTGCCATACATTTGATAAAAGGCCTTTGCAGCGATTGTCCCTGAAGGCCCCGGAATATCAGCGGGAACTGCCATCACACCAACCGGATAATCGTCGAAATTCGTCAGGGCAAACCCCGTATCGGGGACGATTTGGCGAACGCGATCGATCGTATTGCCGATATTCGTTTTGACGTTTTCAATCGCTTTGGTCATCGACGCCGTCGTATCGACGTTAAACACGAGGTCGAGTTTCGATACTTTTGGGATAAATTCGAGGATATCGTCTTTGGAATCGCCTTGATAGGGCAATTCGAAATAGAAATCGAAGACGTCTTTGACGGTGAGATTTGGATTGCAGACGATGTCGAAAACGCTCGATATCGTGCGCCCATCGAGCAAACCAGAGACGATGGCGTATTTTCCGGCGGCGATTTCCGAGGCATCTGGATACCCATCGCCATCGGTATCGGGGCGGTTGATGCCCGAAACGCCACCGCAATTGGGCTCTTCGTTATCAGGTACCCCATCGCCATCGCAATCCCGGCTACGGAAACAATACGTCACGAGGCCTTCGGGCGATGTATAGGTGAGTAGATTGCCCTCGGCATCGCGCTCCGCGCCATCGGGGATCGTATCGCCATCGCTATCGAGCGAATAGCGGTCGAGAATTCCATCGTCATTGGAATCGTAGTAACTTTCGATAACATCGGGGATCGTATCGCCATCGCTATCGGTCGACAAGTAATCGGGGATCGTATCGCCATCGGTATCCCACGGGGTTTCGGGCGTTCCAAATGCGCACGGCACGCCGTCGCAATGCCGCCCAGCGACGACTTCATTGCCGACGACGACCGTAAACCCGGCGATTTCGATGTCGTCGTTGGCGCCATCACCATCGTTATCGAAATCTTGAAAGTCGGCAACGCCATTGCCATTGGTATCGATGGGCTCTGCGCAAAGATGAGCCGGATTGTTTTTGTCGGGCTTCGGCCAAGCGCCGTCTTGATAGGCCAGTTCTGGGTTTCGGCAACCTTCGAACGAATCGGGTATGCCGTTGCCATCGCTATCGGGATCTATGAAATCGGGAAGCGTATCGCCATCGCTATCGATAGGTTCAATGGCTGGATTCCTCTCGTTGCCCGCCTCGATCGAATCGGGAATCGTATCGCCATCGCTGTCGAGGTCGAGGTAATTGGGAACGCCATCTTTATCGGTATCGCGACTGAGCGAATCGTTTTCGAAGTTTCTGCCTTCGTAGATGTCGGCAATCGTATCGCCATCGCTATCGACAAACTGCTGTGTCAACTTGCACGTGCCATCGATACACGTTCCGATGCGGCAGTAATAAGCTGAATTGCTCGCGCAAGCCCCGCCCTCGTCGACGACGATCGTACACTTTAGACCGCGGCAAGAAAGCCCATCGCCACAATCGGCAGCACCGACGCAATCCGCACCGACGCGATCGTTACACACATTGCCGACGCAATAACCACTGGCGCAATCGCCGTTAGAATTGCATTTCACAACGCTCGGATCTGGGTTGGGGTCGAGATCGATGAGCGCACAAACGCCATCGGCACACTTGCCCGATAGGCACATATCGTTTGAGCTACACGCGCTCCCATTGCGCAAGCGCGTCGAACACGTATTGGCGATGCACTGCATATCGCCCGTGCAATCGCTATCGGAGCTACACGACGCCTCGGGCGGCGTAGGAGTCCCGCCCGTCGTCGAATCGTCGGTGCAAGCATATTGCCCCAATGCCACTGCCGAAAGCGCTACTGCAAACACCACTTTAGATATCGAATGATCCATCGAAACCTCCATCTATATCTGAAAGGTTTAGCCAACACAAAAAACGCCTATTAATATTAGCAGATTTTGGAAAATCATTCTATAAGCTCCAAATCGGTGCGTTCAAAAAAAAGAGCCCGTATTGCCCAACGGGCAATAGGGCGACACGGGCGCGTATTGAGCGATAGCGAAATAGCGCACGAGCGGAGCCGTATTGAGCGATAGCGAAATAGGCGGAGCCAGAGCCCGTATTGCCGAAGGCAATAGGGCGCCCCCCAAAAAACACGACGCCCGCGTGGCGACGCTGACGACGCAGGTGCGCAAACTGGCAAAAAAACTATTGGATGCGCTGGATGGGGAACATGGTTGTGCAAAAATTACCGCCGTAAAGCTCGACGAGCTCGCGCAGACGCGCATAAAACGCGTTCGAAACGACGATATTGCCGCGTTCGGTCGAGAAGATGGGCACGTCGCGCGTGAAGGGGTTGTTGGCGATTTTGAAGTCGAAACCGGTCAGCCGTGGCGAGGTGAAGCCGAAGGCGCCCCAAGTGGCGTCGCTGTAGGCGTTGAAATCGAGCTCGCTGTGGATGACGGGTAAGATGATGCGATAGAAATGGTAGATGGCGTTTTTGAGCACGGTCGGTTTGTAGCCGAGCCATTGCCAAGCGAAGGCGACTGCGTCGTCGACCGAGTGGCGCGGGGGCACGACGATGCCCGTTTCGACGGCTTTGCAATTGGGCGCAAGCTGTTTGATTTGATCGGCGATGTTGGGCATGACGACGAGTGAACCTTCGACTGTCGTATGGATGGGGTCGATTTCTAGGTTGAATTCGTCGGCGAGTATTTCGGCGATTTCCCAATAGAGCGCGATGTCGCCGTTGGGGAGGAAGCCAAAGAGTTGGGGGAAGTTGTTTGCCATGTCGATGTCGAGCGGTGGGTCGGTGTTTTGCACGTTATAACCCATCGTCGAAATCGGGTAATGCCAGAGGCAGAGTTCTTCCGAAAAAACGGGAATATTGATGAGCAACGATTGCGTTTTGTCCCAAGTGTTGGGGAATTCGTATTGCAAATCACTGCGGAGGCACATTTGCGTGTGCATGGTGTATTGCATGCCCATGCCCTGGATGTCGAGCAAGAGCTCGTCGAGGTCGCTGATTTGCAATATCGTCGAGTCGAAACACGAATCTTCCGACCGATCGGCGGCAAAGATGTCGTCGTGCGACCGATCGGTGCGTGGCTTCTCGACGTAAAACGGCTCCGAAAGCGGGAATTCTCTATAGGGCGCGAGGTCTTCGCGCGACTCGGGAAACAAAAAACCGCGCGGCACAAAGCAGGAATCGTAGGGGGCGACGATCGATTCGCTCGGCGCCTTGATGTGTGGTGGAAGATGAACCACTTTTCGTTTGTCGGACATGTATGGCTCGCTTTTGCAACAAATTGAGACAAATCAGTAGCTTAGAGACGCACTAAACTACGAAAATATCTGCAACATAGTACATATTCATCGATTGTTGCTAGCTTTTATCGACCTCGAACGCCGAGAAAAACTCGCCTGCCATACAAGTTTGGCTTGAAAAAATGCCCGTTCGCTTTATAGTACGTCGCCCTTTCTGTACGGTGTTAAACGAAACGCAACCGTGCGACGTTTTAACGCTTCGTTTTGGGAGTATAGTTTTACCGATTTACGCCATGGAGAAGCTCAACGATGCTTCAGGACTTACGTGATCAGAAAAATTCTGCGCTGATCGTCATTCTTTTCGCCGTTATCATCATCGTCTTCATCTTTATGTTTGGTCTCCCGAGCAAAGACTCGTTGTCGTCGAAGGGCCAAACCGATGTCGCCGTCTTCAATGGCGAGCATTTGTCGCGCAAAGTGCCTCACGAATTGATGCGAACGAGGATCCTCAATCAATACGACGACAGCATATTTAATAATGTTCAGTATCCGCAAATCGCGCGACAAACCGCCGAGGGCATTGGCGTCATCTATTTGCTAGCCGACGAAGCCAGAAAAGCCGGGCTACGCGTCAGCGACGAAGATTTGCACGACTACATTACGAATTGGGAATCGGGCAACGCCGACATCCTCCGATATGGCTTCCTCCAAAAGAACGTCTTTTCACAGCGCAATTATAATGATGCATTGCGACGCATGCAGCTCTCGTCGCGCGACTACGAAAGCTACAAACGCGAAGAACTCCTCGCACGCCGATACCTCAGGCTCCTAGCCTCGTCGATTACCATCTCCGACGCCTCGCTGTGGGATGCCTACCAAGAGGCCAATGCCACGGCATCGCTCGAAGTCATCCGAATTACCCCCGAAAACGTCCTCAAAACGTTCAAACCACTCACCGACGAAGAAATCCGCGCCTTCGCCACGACCGGAAAAGCCGACATTCAAGCATTCTACGACGCCAACATCGCGCGATATACGACGCCCGAAAAAGTCAAAATGCAACAAATCGTCATCACCAAACAATTCGGAACTATCCAGAATCCAGGCGCCAAAACGGGCAAAACGCTCCAATCGGGCGAGCGATTCCAAATCGCCAAAAAAGAAGCCCTCAAACCCAACGTCGATTTCGCACAAGCTTACGCCGACTACGACGAATCCGACGATAAATCGCTCCAAGGCATGACCGGCCTCATCGCCGTCGAAGTCATGGCGCAAGAGATTCAAACCGCCCTCGAAGGCAAAAAAGTCGGCGACGTCTTCACCGCCGAACTTGGCGACCGCTACGTCATCGGCAAAATCGTCGAACGCCACGAAACAGTCGTCAAACCTCTCGACGAAGTCACCAACGAAATCGCACGCCAGCTCCTCGAAGAGCGACGAATCGCCGCCAAAACGAGCGAAATCACGACGAACATCTTGGCTCAAGCCGCCACCACGCCGCTCGCCGATCTCATCGACAAAACGATGTATGCCGGCATTTTAGCCGAAGCCCCAAAAGCCCCCGTCGCTCCCGTCGCCACCAGCGACGATGACGACGCAGCCGCCGATAACGACGCAAATGCCAATACAGATGCGGCAAACGACGATACAGACGCGGCAAACGACGCTACCGCCAACGCCGAAAACGCAGCCGACGCGGCCATTGCGCAAGCCGAGCCGCAATACATCGACCTCCCCACCGACCTCATCATCATCCCCGAAATCGAGCGCACCAAAGTCGCCTCATTCAACGACGTCACGGCAAACACCAACTACATCCAGGGCATCGGCGTCAACGACGACCTCGCTCGCGACATCCGCGCCGCCGCCCCCAACACCGTACTCGCGCAATCCTACACCATCGGCAAAGACACCGTCATCGTCAAAGTCGTCTCAAAAAAAGAAGCCGACCGCGCCGCCTTCGAAGCCAACATCGATGCCCTACGATCCGGCGCCATCCAAGCACGCGTCGTGGCACTCATCGGCGACACCGACGCCATCATCAACCTCAAAGGCGGCTACGGCATCTGGCTCGAACAAAAAATCAACGACGCCATGCAAAAAGGCACACTCCGCATCGAAAGCGACTACTTCACCAAGCTCTCCACGCGCATCCAAAAGAAACAAGAAGAGCAAAACAACCCACAATAGCGCTTTCTATACCGCTTAATCGCTTTCTAGCCCCACCCCTCGTGGGGCTTTTTTGTGCACGGGGGGAAGCCTCCCCCCGCGCGGTGATCTATCCCTTGTTTGGTTTACAGTTCAAACACAGGA
>ERZ1034719.1207-NODE-1207-length-12413-cov-6.152614_pt1 | contig 12413 bp, 11 predicted proteins | sample MGYA00520703_ERZ1034719 | MGnify/ENA primary metagenome ERZ1034719 (study PRJEB33766, sample SAMN09781716) | gut metagenome | biome: gut microbiome | host: Homo sapiens | place: Madagascar | study: EMG produced TPA metagenomics assembly of the PRJNA485056 data...
GTCTGCGCATCCAGCAATAAAAGCCGCAATAGCAAAGCAAATGACCGATTTTTTCATTGCAAACCCTCACCGACAAAATTGTTGTTATCCGAACCTAAAAGCCGCGCGATAAGCCGCTTAAAGCGGTGCAAAACATACGCAAAAAAAGCGAAAATTGCAATATTCTGGCACTTTTGGCGCTCAAAGAATACGCGCCCAAATGACATCGTTTGGCGCTTTCCAAGCGCGACCGTATGGGGGCGATAAAAAGTGACATATCGAAGCGCGATCTGGTGTATAAGCACGTGGCGCATTGGCATGCGCCGAGCGAAAGTCGCGCTATCGTAGCGATAGCGCATGATTTGTATTGTTTTCGAGAATGGAGTCCAAAAATGAAGATTCTGATGGTAGCTTCGGAAGCCGTCCCTTATGCCAAGACTGGCGGCCTAGCCGATGTCGCTGGCGTCTTGCCCAAATTCCTCAGGCAACTCGGGCACGACGTGCGAGTCGTCATCCCACTCTATGGGAGCATCGATCGCTGGAAATATCGCATGGATGACGTTCCTGGAGCGATGGGGGTTTGGATGGGCGTGATGGGCGAGCTCTGGTGCGGGATCAAAGAATCGCGCCTTCCCAATAGCGATGTTCCCGTCTATTTCGTCGATTATGAGCGGTTTTATGCACGTCCCCAACTCTATAACGAGCCCAACGGACAGGGCTTTATGGACAACGACAATCGCTTCGTGTTTTTATCGAGAGCGGCTCTTCAACTTTGTAAAAAGCTCGATTTTGCGCCCGATATCGTCCATTGCAACGATTGGCATACGGCGGCAGTTCCCATCTTCCTCAATACGGTCTATCGCGACGATCTGTTCTTTAGCCATACGGCTTCGCTTTTGACGATCCACAACATGGAATACCAAGGGCGATATTATTCGGGATTGATGGATGTGCTCGACATCGGTTGGGAACATTTCAACCATCTCGAACTCGAATGGCAAGGGCAAGTGAATTTGCTCAAAGGCGGCATTTATCACAGTACTTTGTTCAACGCCGTGAGCCATGGCTATGCCGCCGAAATCCTTACGCCGCAGTTTGGTCATGGGCTCGAAGGCGTCGTTCAAGATCGCCGCGACGCGCTTCGCGGCGTGCTCAATGGCATCGATTACGAAGAATGGAATCCGGCGCACGACGTCTACATTACGGCGCCATACGACAAAGATCAGATGGCGGGGAAAGCGGTCTGCAAACATGCGCTCCAAGAAGAAATGCATCTCGTGCCGCGATCCGATGTTCCGCTCTTTGGGCTCGTCGCCCGGCTCGTCGATCAAAAAGGCATACGGCTTTTGGCAGAAGTTTTCGAGTCGCTCATGGCACTCGATCTTCAGATCGCGCTATTGGGCAGTGGCGAGTCTTGGGCGCACGACTTTTTCAACGCGATGGCGGCAAAATACCCCGGAAAATTTGCTTGTTATCTGGGCTATAGCAATCCGCTCGCGCATCGCATCGAGGCGGGTTCCGACTTCTTCCTCATGCCGAGCGTTTTCGAGCCGTGTGGGCTCAATCAGCTCTATAGCTTGCGCTATGGGAGTTTGCCCATCGTCCACGCCGTGGGGGGGCTCAACGATACGGTCGAGAATTTCGACGAATACAACCACACTGGGACGGGCTTCAAATACAACGATCAAACGCCCGGGGCTTTCTACGATACGATAGGTTGGGCTCTGAGCACGTGGTATCACCGCCCCGACGATATCGCCGGTTTGCGCTGGCGTGCGATGAGTCAGGTCTTTTCGTGGCAAGGATCGGCGTCGCAATACGTCGACATCTATCGCGAAGCGATTTGGCGTCGCACGGGGCAGAGTGTCGATTAGACCGCCGCGCGCGACGTGTTGCCCGCATTTCGATATAGACGCGCGCCGCACGCGCCATCTTGCCCGCATTCCGATATAGACCGCGCCGCGCGCGCCGTCTTGCCAATTTATGGCAAGTTTGGTATTTTGTCGCGCGGTATCCCGTATTGTTCCTTTAGGCTTTTTTTCAAAGGCGTCATAGCTATGGCAAATCTCGTTCTGAATCTCAAAGAAATCGAAGTGGAATACATTGCTCCCCATGTCATGAACGGTACGGGGCGTATTACGCTGTTGCTGACGATGGTGCGTGGTGCTCGCGGCAAGCGCAAACTCTTGGGCGAGGCGTTTGCTCGCACGATTTATCAGCCGATTATCCATTTCAAAGTATTCGACGATGTCGGCGTGGAATCGCTGTTTTCGCGTTTCTTACAGCAGCTCATTCACCGCGGCTATCGTCCTGTTCAATATCGCGAGCGCGATCTCGACGATCATCTTTCGAGCTGGAAGCCTTGCGATATCGCTTCGCTCGACGATACCGATCTTAAACGCGGTGAAGATGCCGATATCAACTTTGGCGAAACGTTCGAAGATTTCTAGGCGATATGGCGACGATACAATCTGGAACGATAAGGGTCATCTACGAGGACGACAATTTTCTCGTCGTCGATAAACCGAGCGGTATTCCGACCCATGCGCCCAACGATTCGATTCAAGGCGTAGCCGAGATATTGGGGGCGGCGCGTGGTTTGCGCCTTGGCGTCCATCAAAGACTCGATGCGGCGACGAGTGGCGTTTTGGCGTTTTCGAAGTCGGCTCAAGGCGCCACGCGTTTGGGCAAGGCATTCGAGTTGCGCAACGTCAAAAAGACGTATCGGGCACTCGTCTGTGGCATTCCAAAAACTGCTTCAGGGCAATGGACTCATACACTCGTGCACGAAGGCGGCGTGACAAAAGCTTCGCCACAAGGGAAGATAGCGAAATTGCGCTACCGAACGGTCGCCACGATCGGGCCGTTTGCGCTCCTCGAAATCGATTTGATGACGGGGATAACGCATCAAATCCGCGTGCAATGCGCTCTAGAGGGCATGCCCATTTTGGGCGATGCCCTCTATGGCGGAGGCAATTGCTTCGAACGGCTTTGCCTCCATGCGCAAAGACTCCTCATCACGTCGGAGCCCAATTTGCCGGCGTTTTATGCAAAGCCGCCGATGTGGCTCGATGCGCCGAAACTCGACAAATTGTTTTCGGCGATCTTGTCTCGTGCGATGGAACCGTGGCGCAACGCGCCAGGCGGCTTTGCACAAGACGAAGTCTTTCGCGTCTTTGCGCCACAACATAGCGGAATTCCCGAGATCGTCGTCGAAAGGCTCGGGCGCACTTTGCTCGTGCGCCATCTCGAACCCGATGCCGATACGCTTTGGCGCGAAGGCGATATGCGCATATTTGCAAAGTGCGCTCTTCGAGAATGCCAATGCGATGACTTTTGTTATCGAGTTCACGAATCGGCGTCGAAGCGGCATGCGTGTCGATCGCTGGCGCGAGCTTTCGACAAGGCTTTCGATCCGTTCGTCGCCTGCGAGCAGGGCATTGCCTACCAGTTCGATTTATCGGGCAATGCAACGGGGCTATATCTCGATCAGCGCGATAATCGCCACTGGATCGCACAAAATGCCTCGGGTAGCGTCATCAATTTATTCGCCTATACGTGTGCTTTTTCGGTTTGTGCGGCGACGAATCCAAAGGTGACGTCGACGACGAGTATCGATGCCGCGCCTGCCGCCCTCAAAAAGGGGCGATTAAACTTCGAACGCAACCACATAGATTTGAATGGGCATAGGTTTATCAAAGAAGATGCCATCAAATATTTGTCGAAATGCGTTCAAAACGGAACAAAATTCGACACGATTATTTGCGATCCGCCGAGTTTTGGACGCTTCGAAAAGAACGTGTTTTCGCTCGAAGACGACTTGGACGATCTATTGTCGCTTTGCTGCCGCGTGGCGGCTCCGGGGGCTTTGATGCTCTTTTCGATCAATCATCGAAAGATCCGCCTCTCAAAGTTTCGTTCTGCGTTCAAAGAGGCAACGCGAAATCTCGAATACGCACCCAAAGACGTCTCGATATTTGTCAACGACGAGACTGTGTCGGTTCTAGGCGTTGGAACCGATCTCAAGACGATTCGATGCCGTTTTAGTCGTGCGACGAATGATTGATCGTCGATGTATTCCCTCCCACCGTGACAAGTGGGAGGATAAAATATGGCGATCTCGTTGGGAAAATGCCGACAATCGCTATTTTGCCGCATCGGGTTGGACGATATTGCCATCTCGAAATCGCGTCTTGAGGATGACGTTTCCCTTTTCGTCGAATTGCGTAAATTCTCCCTCGAGTTTATCGTCGATATAGAACGATTCTTCGGCGGGGAATCCGTTGGCATGCCAGCGTTTGCATCGTCCTTCTTTGACGTCGTCGGCATAGGTGCATTCGAGGAGGATTTGCCCGTTTTGCGCATAACGGCGCATGATGCCATTGAGTTTTCCTTGGCTGTATTCGATTTCGAATTGTGGGGTGCCATCCGAAAAAGTCGAACGATACATCCCGGCGCCATCTCCTGCCATGTTTTTGCTCCATAAGAAAAAAGCCGTATTGCATACGCATTTGGGGGCGTTTGCGATACGGCATTTTATCATAGATCGAGAGAAAAAAGCTAAATCTTATGCGGAACTTCGGCGAGATCGGTATTGAGTGCCGATTTGCCCGTTTCGATGTTGTTTTGGTTGGCTTTTTCGAGGGTTTCGATGCGATCGACGAGCCGGCGTAGGGCAAAATCGAGCTCTTCGATCGTGAGCTGTTGCGATGGATTGGCATTGGCATCGAATTTGAGATGCGATCGACGCGCAAATTGAACGGTTGCATCGTCGGAGCTCAAGTCGTCGGCGTGAATGCCTTGTGGTGGGGCTTGTGGAGCAGGGCATTGGACGTTGGGCGAGCCTGAGTCGGCGACGTAGACGACGGTCGGGGGTGGGGCGTCGTCGTCGATGAGCTGCACGATCCCCGGGATACTGCACAACAAGGCGGCGACGCCGATAAACGTCGGAATCCAGTGTTTGATCGAAAAGCGCTTTGTCGTTTGCGGTGCAGGCGTGGTGCGACTGGCGTGTAAAGGCGCGGGACTCTTTTCGCGCTCGCGTTCGATGCGATCTTCGATCGACGAGAGCAAGGCATAAGAATCGACGGAGTCGATAAACGATTCGGCGTCGAGGCGCACGGCCTGGCGCAATTCGTTGAGCGCTTGCCACGTCGGCGTTTCGGACAACGACTCGTGCGAAATGGCATCAAGTTCGTCGGATGGCGTTTCGCCATCGAAATACGATTGGATCATCAAGGGATTGACTTCTTTCTTTTGCGCATCTTGATGCATAACACCCTCCACTAGGACGACACAAAATCCCTAGCGCTATAACGGAACTCTGCAGATTATATTCACAAAATCTCGTATATGAGCGATAGTAAAAACTCGATCCTCGACAAAAAAGCGCCTCGACAAAAAAGCTCCTTGACAGAACAGTCTCTTTCACGTGAAAATTGTGTTTTCAATGTGTGTGGTGCGCCGGCAAATCGCGCGGCGCAATTTGGCAAATCGCCGCTAGTCGGCTCGAACTGTTGCCGCGTGACTCGATCGCGGGTGAAGGAGTGAAAGATGAGCGATAAATGGAAAAAGAAAGACAAGAACGTTCAGAATTGCGAAGTAAAAGAAGAAGTCAATTCGCAAGAAATCCTCGAAGAAGACGAAAAATGCGATCGCGAAGGCGAATCCCACGCCGAAGAAAAAGTCGATGAATCGCCCGCCGTCGAAGAAGAGCGTTGTTGTCGTTGTTGCTGTTGTGATTCAGACGACGACGATGATGATGACGATTGGGACGACGACGATTGGGATGATGACGACGATGACGACGACGAATGCCCATATTGTGGGCGAGCTTGGAAATCGACGTGTTTACATCATCACGACCATTATTATCACGGACGTTGCTGCTGTGATTGCGATTGTGACTGCGATTGCGATTGCGATTGTGGATGCCAAGGGCGCTACACGAAGAACACGTGCCGCGATATGGCCATGGCAGTGGGCAAGACGATCGCTTTGTCGGCGATTGCCACGGCGACGACGATGCTCGTCACCGCCGTTTTGCGTCGCGTCATTCGCTAACGCAAGCGATTAATGGCTAAGAACGGCGACGGCATTCCGATCGCCGTTTTTTTGTGGCACGGGCGTCTGGAAGCGCGTGTCGTTTCGTTCGACGATAAAGGCGCGTTGCGAAGTGCTCCACGAGAGATCGTAACCGTTGTCGTTAGCATATTGTTTCGCCGTCGCGAGCCCGAGCCCTGTGCCCGACGTCTTCGTCGTATAGAAAGGCTCAAAGACGCGGAGCGCATCTTCTTCGGCAATGCCGCGCCCCGAGTCCGAAAATGCTATCGTTCCGCTTTCGTCGGCGCGTATCGTGACTGTCGCTCTCCCTGAATTTGCTTCGGCAGAATTCTGCCACATTGTCATGGCAATCTGTCGGAGCGATGTTTCGTCGAACTCTATGCAAAAATCATCGGGAATATCGCATTCGATTTTCATGTCTTTGAATTTCGTATGTTCGCCAAATAGCTTCCATTGCGAACGAATGACGTCTTCGAGTCGCAGGCGTTTTACATTGAGTTTTGGCTTTCTCGAAAAGACGAGAATATCGTTGAGCATGTTGTTGAGCCGTGCGATTTCTCCGCTCATCATTTCGTGGACTTGTGCGATTTCGTCTTTATCGGTGAGGTATTGGAGCATTTCATTGCATCCGCTCACGCAAGAGAGGGGATTGCGAATTTCGTGAGCGACTTTTGCCGAGAATTCGCCCAAGTGTTCGAGCCTCGCTCGTTGTGCGCGTTCGCGCTGCGCTTTGTATTGTGCCGTCATATCGGTGATATGGTAGCCGACGAATTCGTATTGTTGGATGGGGAGTTTGAACTGGGCAATGTGGAGGTAACGTTGATTCGTGTACGATGTCCATTCGTTCGAAGATGTTTGGATGGCGTCGTGACTCGATTGCATCTTTTGGATATCGCGCATGGCGCAGCATTGCGGATGCATATTGTTTTTGAATCCGAGGCCTGAATCTTCGGGATTGGGTGCCGTTTGTATCGTTTCGGTCGAGGCTTGGAGTTGGGGGACTTCGTCGCGCGAAACCGATCGATTCGCAAGCGAAGAAATTGGCGTGCGCGGTATTTCGAGTGCATCGCCCAATAGCGTTCGAGCACTCGGATTGTGAAAGACGACGCGATTTGTCGCGGGATTGACGATGATGACGCCGATGGGGAGCGCATTGAGCAATATCGAATATATGCCCTTGAGATGGGTAAATTCGGCATCGGCAAGCGCCAGACTGTGGCTGACCGATGTGTAGAGATGCGATAGATGACCGGTGAGGAATCCGACGCAGTATGCGGCTAGGATGAGATAGCTCAGATAATAGCCGCCGACGAGGTTGGGCGTGGGCAAATCGGCGAGTGCTTTGATTTCGTGGTAGGGAATGGCCTGTACGTAGAGCGTGCAAAACATGACGATCGAGACGATCGTTGCGCCGATGAGTCCGCCGCGCCGCTGTAGCGTTATGCCGCCATAGAGTGGCACGATTAAAAACAAATAGAAAAACGGGCTCGCCGAAAACCCCGTCAAAACGACGATAAATGCGACGAGCAATGAATCGTGCGCCATGCCGATATAAGTCAGTGGTGAAACGAATTTGTTGCGCAATAGGCAGATACAGCAAATCGTCGTAAAGACGAGGATTTCGCTCACGCCGCCGAGCAAGAGCAGGGCTTCGTCGGTCACGCGCGTGACATCCATGCGGATAAACCACACGATCGTATAGCTCAAGACGAGGAGCGCGTATGCACCGCGCACGAGCGTCACGTATTTGAGCTTTGTGTGGAGCGAATTGTCCGATTGTTCCGAAGTCTTTGTGGGCGGCGGATCAAATGGCTTGGCGCTAGGGATCGCATCATGCGCCGTAGACGCAGCCGCATGGGTTGGGAGTTCTTTGTCGTCGGTGTGCATGAGGTACCTAAAGAATGAAAAAAGCGCGCAATCGATTCGATTGCGCGCAAATATCGCCGAAAGACAGCGTCGGAGTATGGCGTTTAGATTAGATGACGCTTTGAATTTTTTGTTTCAAGATGCGCGCTTTGAGATTGTCGATCGTCATGACGAGGTCGTCGTCGTTGTTGAGTTCGGCATATCCGCGAGCTTTTTCGAGGTATTTTTGAGCGCGTGGTTCGATCGATGGAATGCGCAAACCGTAGAGGGCATCGGCCATTTCGTAGTAGACGTGACTCGTCTGATTTTCGAATCCTGCCCCGGCAGAATCTTTTTCGAACCCAGCGATATGTTGATTAAACTTTGCATGGACGAGTTTATCGACGAACTCTTCGCCCGTGCTGTCGTCGCCTTGGGCAAAAGCTAGGAGCGCAGAAACGCGCCACAAACCGTCTTCTTCGTGCGGGAATGCTTGGGCGAATTGTTCGAGCGCCGCTTTAGCGGCGTCGAATTCTTCGGTTTCGACGCAATCGCGAACGATTTCGAGGTAGATGTCTTCGTAGCACAATTCATCGGCTTTTTTGCGAGCGTTGATGATGCTGTTGGCAATTTCGCGAAAGAGGGCATGCATACCGCGATCGAGGGCAACGCTCGCGACCATCCAGCGTTTGAAGAGATCGTATCGCTTCCACGGCAATGCCTCGATCTTATCGGCAGAATCTTCTTTCATCGCGCGGAATGTGTTGGCCTCGGCTTCGGGGATCGTCTTCCAATCGAAGTAGGGATTGAAACCGATTTCTTCGGCGAAGGAGAACGTCGAGAGGGCTTTTGTTCGGTCGTCTTCTTCGAGTTTTCGCAACAGTTCGAGGTCACTCTCGTCTTCTGCGAATACGTCATCGGACTCGTTGTCGTCGTTGTCGTCGTCTTCTTCGTTCATCGATTCCGACGCCATATCCTCGTCTAGCCCAAATTCTTGATCGAGTTCGTTATCACTGTTTTGACGCTTTTTTTTCGACATTTCGTCTACCTATAGAGAAAGTTCAACTCGCCCTTGTGTCGATTTGACGACGATAAAGGGCAAAATATATTACGCTCATGCGCCTCGATGCGTCAAGAAATATGCGTAAAAATTAGAATTTTGCGATTTCAATCGTCGATCCCTGAGGCGAAGAGGCAATTTCTTGAAGCTGGTAATCTTCGCATCCATTGGCGACGAATTGGTCGACGATGCGCCTAAAATCATCGCCGACGGGGGCGTGATTGGGGTTGATTTCGAGGGCGATCATGCCGTTGGCGACGAAGCGTTCGGCGATATCGGTCACGCCGTCGATGCGTTTGATGCATTTTCGCATGGCGACGAGGGCATCGGCATCGGGCATCGATGCGAATCGCAAAACGGGATACGATACGATAGCAGGGAGCGACTTTTTGCCCGTATTTTGGGCGACGATGATGGCTGGCTCGAGTTCGAAGGCAATGCGCTGGCGGATTTGTCGCTGGGCATTATCGATGCTCTTGGCGCTCGCTCGATACGTCCGATCGATCGAGGCGAGGCGCGCATTGCCCGCCGTCAAATCGATCTTGGCTGTCGCTGCACAGGCATATTGCAAATCGCGCGACTCGCAGGCATAGGCAATCTGCCCATTGACGACGATCGAAGCCCCAAAGAGCGATGCCATCGTCTTTGCCGTCGAATTCGAGAGCGGATATTGCCCATAGACGGTCGGGCTAAGCCGTGGGGGATTGGAAAGCTCATAGGGCGCAATGACTTCGCTCCCCATCGTTCGAAACGCCTCGACCCACGGGCGAGCGGCTTCGAAATTCGACGGCCACCAACCCGAATCGCGGCGCGCCGCATCGGTCGATTCGGCTATCGTCACATTGATCTGCGGCGCGCCGCGGAGGTCTCCGGGCGATGCCATGATTGGCGATGCGAAGCCAAAGACTGCGCTCAGAAATGTCGTCGTAAAAAGGCTCAATTTGGCGGATTTATGCATAAAATTCATAGCTAGGTATTTCGGGTGAATAAAATTGCGGAATGGGGCGCTTCGCCGATGGGGCGAGGTGCAGAAGCGCTCTATACGACAAGGCGGAGAAAATCGCCACGATATCGACTTGATTTTTCTGTCCGAAATCTATAGGGAGGTGGCGAATTTGCCAGATATGCGCGTATCTGGCTTTTTTGTCGTTTGGCGTCATAGAATCGCAGTTTTTATTTTTGAGGTGTCATCTATGGTTGCAATATCGGCTCCAGCTTATTTACGACCAAAAACGAATAAGCTTCCAGGTTATATCGCGGGCATTTTGGCGGGCGTATCGTATGGACTCAATCCGCTGTTTGGCATCCCGCTCTTGACGACAGAGCACATGAGCGTCGACAGCGTACTGTTTTATCGCTACGCGTTTGCCGTCGTCATTTTGGGGGGATTCCTAGTGGCGCGCAAGGTATCGCTTCGCGTGACGGGCAAGCAATTCGGATTTTTGGCGCTCTTGGGCTTCTTCTTTGCGATGAGTAGTTTGCTCTTATTCGAGGCATACAATTTCGTGCCGTCGGGAATCGCGACGACGCTCGTATTTTTGTATCCGGTGCTCGTCGCATTTATCATGGTATTTTTGCGCGTATTTCCGACGTGGCAAGTTTGGGTATCGATAGGCCTGACGTTTTTGGGCGTAATAATGTTGTGCCATACCGATAGCACGGCGACATATCGCCCGATAGGCTATGTATTGGCGGCTTTGTCGGCACTTTCGTATGCCTTTTTTATCGTCGTCGTCAATCGCAGCAAGACGGTGAAAGCGGTATCGAACACGGTTTTGACGTTTTATGCGTTGCTCGTTGGGGGAGTGATATTCTTCGTCCATGCGCTGTTTAACGATGCCATGATGTTGCCTCCCTCGACGGCGATTTGGAATTTGCTCGGGTTGGCGCTTTTGCCGACGATCGTATCGACTGGAGCATTGGCTTGCGCGACGCGATTTATCGAACCGACGAAGGCATCGGTTTTGGGCGTCACCGAGCCCATGACGGCGATCGCCGTGGGCGTCGCCGTGATGGGAGAACCGATCAATCGCTGGATCGTGATGGGAGCCATTTTGACGATGGTGGCGATCGTCTTCATGACGGTGAGCGATAAGCAAAAGCCTATAGCTTCGTAAAACCGCCCAAATCGGCCGAATCGAGCGGGGGTCGATTCGACAAGATGTAGACGGCGCGGCGATTCTTTTCGTTGGGGGTATTGTCGGGGGTTGGAACGGCGAGTGAGCGTTCGCCGGCGCCGCGATAATAGGTCGGAATCGATAGCCCGTGTTTTCGGAACCACGAAGCGATGGCTTTGGCGCGGTTGAGACTGAGTTTATCGTTCGAGGCGGCGCTGCCGACGGTATCGGTATAGCCCGTGATATAGAGATCGATGGCGACGCGTTGATGCGTTTGGATGACCTCGAGGATCTTGTCGAGCGATTCTTGTAAGTGGTGTTCTTGATCGCGTCGCACTTCGTATTTGGCGGTATCGAAGACGATATCGGTGTGGGGGATTTGGAAATAGAAGATCGTAAACGACGCCCAGGAATTCTTGTCGTCCCAAGCTTTGATTTCGAGCATGGCGGGCTTTTTATCGTTGGGTTTCCAAATTAATTTGTGCGTTTTCGTGCGAGCGACGGGTTGTTCGACGGTATCGATGTGTGAACCGTCTTCGGCGGTGACCGTAATCGAGGCTCGGGTCATGGGCTTCGACGCATGGAGTGTGACGTCGTTCACCTCGGGGGTGAGCTCGCGGAGATTGACGTCGAGTTGTAGCGGCGTCATGGCATAGAATGTATGCGTTTGATTGAAGTTGATCGAATCGCCGAAATCGTTTTTACCCGTGATGACGAATTGGCATGAATAGGTGCCTTCGGCTTGCGACCACTGCATGAGCCGAGTGTCGCCCGAACGAATCTCGTCGAAATATTGAGTGATAGGGGCTTGACCGCAGTTGTAGATCTTGACGTTGACGTCTTTGAGCGTCGTGTTGGCGATGAGTTTGAATTGCGCTGGTGTGTCGACGCCATGGCGATCGAAAACTTCGTAGCGGATCGGGCCTTGTGCACTATTCTGCGCCCATGCTTGCGTCGCAAAGAGCGCACAACAAAGCGAAAAAGCAATTGTGAGAGATCTCATCATGGCACCTCCTTTTGGGCAATGAACGATAAACGATGTGGAACGCTGATGATAACGCAAATCGCGGCGCGATGCGATGAATAAAGCGATCGCGCCGACAAACTCGATGATCGCATGACCACTGCACGATGCGTGCCAACGTGGCGCACGGAAACGACGCCTGCGGGTAAGCGGCTGCGGCAGGTGGCGTGCAAAAAGCGCGGCGTATTGCGCCCCGGAAGGGGCAAAATAGCCGCGCAGCGCAGCGTATTGCCCCAGCCGGGGCAATAGCGGAGCCAAAAGCGCGTATTGCCCCGCATGGGGCAATAGCGCGTTCGGGTTGCGAATGGCAACGCCATCGCAACCG
>ERZ1034719.1220-NODE-1220-length-12306-cov-6.742143_pt1 | contig 12306 bp, 10 predicted proteins | sample MGYA00520703_ERZ1034719 | MGnify/ENA primary metagenome ERZ1034719 (study PRJEB33766, sample SAMN09781716) | gut metagenome | biome: gut microbiome | host: Homo sapiens | place: Madagascar | study: EMG produced TPA metagenomics assembly of the PRJNA485056 data...
CACCTTCACCCTTGCGGTTTTTACCGGAAACAGTCCGAACGCCTTGACCTCAAGCTCATAGTCGCCCTGCGGCGATGCGGCCGCGGATGCGGAAAATACGCTCTCGCCTATCTCGGCGCCGCTGCCCGCGACGACGCAGTATTCGTCGGGCAGCTGGATTTCGCCGTAAGCGACGCAGGAAAATATTCCCACAGAGAGCATGAGCGCCACGGCGCTGAAAAATCTTATTACCTGCCTCATTCTCCGCCCCCTTTTTTATTGTCCGATTTCGGACACTGATATTTTTTCCGCGCCGCTCGGCATTATCGCCGGAAAACAAAGGGCGAAACGGAAAATAAAAAATTTTTCAAAAAAGTTTCGCGTTCTAATCTTTCTTTAATTTTCGCGGGTTATCATGTAGGTGCAATAAGGGACACGATCCCGATAAGAAAGGACAGATAATATGAGTATTTTCAAATCAATCGGAGTCGCGCTCATGACAGTTATTATGGCTATCTTCTCTGCATTTGCCCCGCCGCAGGATAAGCCAGATTCGGGCTCGGGCAACTCCGGCCAGACCCAGCAGGAAGTAAGAATAACCCTTGACGGCGCAATAGACATCGCAGTCGCCGACGCGGGTGTCGCCAGAGCCGACGCGAGATTCACCGAGGCAAAGCTTGACGCAGACGACCGCGTGCCCCACTACGACATCGAGTTTGTCGCAGGGGAAAATGAATATGACTACGAGATAGCGGTCTCGGACGGACGAATCCTCAAAAAAGAGGTCGAGCCCGCAGACCCCTCGAAGCCCTCCGACCCTCAGCCCGACGTCTCCGGCTATATCGGCATTGACGAGGCAAAGGCGATAGCGCTCAGAAAAGTCTCCCTCGATGAGTCGCAGGTCACGTTCAAAAAGGCGAAGCTCGACACCGACGACCGCGTGCCCCACTACGACATTGAGTTCGTTTACGGCGGCTATGAGTACGAGTTCGAGATAAACGCCAAGACCGGTGCAATAATCGAGTTTGACCGCGAGCTTGAGGACAAAAAGCCGCAGGTCGACACCTCGAAGTTCATCACCGTTGAAGAGGCAAAGGCCGCCGCGCTCAAGAGAGCCTCTCTTGACGAGTCGCAGGTCACCTTCACAAAGACAAAGCTTGACACCGACGACCGCATCCCCCACTACGATATAGATTTCGTTTCGGGCGGCTATGAGTACGAGGTCGAGGTCAACGCGAAAAACGGCAGAATAATCGGTTACGAGCGCGAGCGCGAGGAGAAGAAGCCGCAGGTCGATACCTCGAAGTTCATCTCCGCCGACGCCGCAAAGAAAGCGGCTCTCGCCCACGCCGGACTCACCGAGGCGCAGGTCACCGAGCTCGAGGCAGAGCTTGACACCGATTCGCTCACCGCGCACTACGATGTAGAATTCAAGTGCGGCGGATATGAGTACGAGTACAAGATTAACGCAAAGAGCGGAAAGGTCATCTCATTCGAAAAAGAGAGAGACTGATAAAAAAGCTTCTTTCACGACCCAGGACAGATAAAAATTAAGACAGCGGATTCCTCCCAAAGAACTCGGCGGGCGGGATCTGCTGTCTTTTATATTTATTTTATCAGTCGTGTTGATGATCGTAGTAGTAGTCGTACGCTTCCTCGTAGTCCTCGAAATCGTAGTAATAGTAGTCGTAGAAATCCTCGGGGTCGTTGAATTCGCAGGCTTTGTACGGGTCGTCGCAGCGGGGCTTTTTCGTCGTGGTCACGGGGCGGCTGCCGGAGGATGAGCCGGTCGAGCCGGACGGACGGTATGAGCCCTGACTGCCCGAGGCGGGCGGATTCTTCGGTACGGTCTCATATTCGGGATAGTGACGCACCCATTCTACGACACCGTTTCTCGTCTCTGCCGCATAATATGCATATAACCAAGCAGAATACTCCGACTGCTTTGCGTAATAGGGGATTTTCCAATAATATTTATGATACCCCTCGCGGCGGGCAACTGTCTGATCGTAGAACTTTGAATATTTGAGCGGGTCATAGTTGACGGCGGTCGCCTTGCCGAGCTTTGTTGAATTTATCAGCTCCTCCGGCATTCCCTCATACGGCAGAATCTCCGAGACGGGGGTTATCCCCTTGTCGGTTTTTATTCCGAGAAAGTGAATCTCTCTGTCGTCATTGACCGATATCAGGTTTTGTCTGCTGATGTAGACACTGTAGTTTATTTCATGCTCCTCGCCCGACCCCGTCACATACTCGCCGACATAATATGTATGCAGGGAGATACAGATAAACGGGTAGTCGGACTTCACGCCGTCGAGCTCGTCGAGAAAATAATAGAACTTCTTCCAGTCCTTTATTTTTTCGGGCGGGTCTAATTTCAGCGATACTTCAATTTCATATTTTATCGGATCCTCGGTTTCGTCGTAGATGTATTTGTTGCTGTACGGCTCATGAATAACTGATTTGACCGTCAGCAGCGCGTTGACCTTGTGCTTTTTGCAGACGGCGGCAAATGCTTCTCTGAGCCTCAATTGCTCGGCGTCCGCCTTATCGTGTCGGTACAGGCTCTCGTCGGCTTCGCTCTGCCGGCGGGATTCGTCCTCGCGGGCGGTATTTATTACGTTTCTCGCAAAAAGCCCCAGCGTGACGATCAAAATAAGCACGCATATTATGCTGACAACTATCCCCGCCGTATTCGGCTTGTTCTTGGTCTGTTCGCTCATGTCCTCCCTCCTTACAGCTCTGCAAACCCGGGATTATTTTTTCTTTTTTCTCTTCTTGTCCGTGTATTCGGTATCTTTAATTCCGGGATTGACAAGCTTCAGCTTGCGCCTCTGGCGGCGTTTGTAATTCTCGATAACAAACAGCGCGATATAGCCGACTATCAGGAACGCCGCTATTGATGCGATTATTTTAAACACGGTGCTCGAGGCGGTCTTTTTTATCATCGCGCCCAAAAACAGCAGGACGTTTCTCGACACATCCTCATTGGCGACGAGCTTTATCCGCGCTATCTCCTCGCCCGCATATAGCACACGCGCCTCGCATATCTCCTGCCCTCTTTTTACGGGCGCGTCAATGCTCTTGGGAACGGTCTCCGGCACGGGCTCGATGAGCACGCTCCCCGCGTCTGCCCCCGTCGGGATAAGCGCCAGCACCTCCTCGCCCGGGACGAGCGAGATATGGTCGGTTCTGAACGAGAGCTTCAATGGAACTTCGGTTATTATCTGAGTCGGGCTCGCTATCGACTTCAATTCGATATGATTAAACACCCAGTTGAACATTCTGCGGCAGTCGACAAACGCGCAGTTTTCAAGCGGCTCGTCGTCGTCGATGTTCTTCATCGGCGCGTTCATTATCACGCACAGGTAGTTGTAGCCGTTGCCCGTGCCCTTTGATATGACGCAGCGCCCGGCGTTGTCGGTAGAGCCGGTCTTTATGCCCACGGCATAGGGCGAATAGTAGTCGGCATATGCCTTGTTCATGAGGTTGTTGGTGTTGCGCAGTATGCGCGACTCGCTCTTGTTCGTGGCGGGGACTTTATATATCGTAGTCGAGGTTATCTCGGAAAAATAGGGCAGGGTCAGCGCGTGCCTTGTTATTGTCATCAGGTCGCGCGCGGTGGTGTAGTGGTTCGGGTCGTCGAGTCCGTGGGCGTTGGCGAAATGCGTATTTTTGCAGCCGAGCGCCGCCGCCTTGTCGTTCATCATCTTGACAAAGCCCTCCATCGAGCCGCCTATGTGCATCGCAAGGACATTTGCCGCGTCGTTTCCGCTTCGCACGAGCATACAGTAGAGCAGGTTTTTAACGCTCATCTTCTCGCCCGGCTCGAGGCCGACCATTGAGCTTCCCGTGCCGTCGAGCAGGTGTATGGTGCTGTAGTCCGCCTCGACCTCCTCGTCGAGGCTCTTGCAGTTTTCGAGCACGACAGTCGCCGTCATTATCTTGGTCAGCGAGGCGGGTGCGGTCTGCTTGTCGGCATCCTTTTCGAAAATCACCGTGTCGTTGTCGAGGTTTATCATCAGATAGATTCCCGCGTATATCGGGTTATCTCCGCTGTCTGTCAAACTTTTCTCGTATACCGCGTTATAATTGGCGTAGGCAGGCGCAGAAGAGAGCACCGACACGATAAGAATGAAACAAAATAAAATTTTTATGAGTTTTTTCATAGACAGTCACCGCCGAATGATGTATTATATATATAAACGATATAAGATAGCTTTGTCCTGACGCTATGCTATAATGATTATATCAGTTTCAGGCTGTAAAATAAAGTGATAAAACGGATTTTGTTTATCAGGGGGATTAAAAATCATGCTTTATGTTACGGGAGATACCCACGGAGATTACGAGCGGTTCACCTCATCCGCGCTCAAAAAACTGAAAAAGGGCGACACGCTCTTCATCTGCGGCGATTTCGGATTTATCTGGGACGGCTCGAAGAACGAGGAGAAGCTGCTCAAAAAGATAGGCAAGCTCAAATACAATGTCTGCTTTATCGACGGCACACACGAGAATTTCAGCAGGCTCAAGGAATATGAGGTCTCCGAGTTCAAGGGCGGCAAGGTTCATCATATCACGGGCAACCTCTATCATCTCATGCGCGGTCAGGTCTATGACTTCGACGGCGTGAGCGTGTTTGCCATGGGCGGCGGAGAGAGCCCGGATATAGATATCCGCTCCGACCTCGAATCCTGGTCGGGCGACGAGATACCCACCGAGGCGGAGCTGACCGAGGGCGCAAACAACTTAAAGAGGCTCGGCAACAAGGTCGATATCATCATCACCCACGAGCCGCCGATGAAAATCAAAGGATTCTTGAAACTCAAGGACAAGGAGCCCGTGCGCGTGACGGGACTCAATACATATTTTGAGGAGCTCGGCGCCGCCTGCGAATACAAGCACTGGTTCTTCGGCTCGATGCATATCGACAAATTTATATCTTCGTCCCACATCGCGGTGTTCCAGCATATCATCAACGCCGAGACCTGCGAGATTGCAAAATAAACAGAATACGGCCGTGCGGAAGCTCGCATGGCCGTATAGTTTTTATATCAGCTCTTTCAGCGACTCGCTGACTGCTGCCGCCGAGGCCTTGCCGCCCAAAGCGCGCATACACTGCCCGATGAGAAATTGAAAAGCCTGCGTCTTGCCGTCTCTGTACTGCGAGACGCTCTTTTCGTTTTCCGCGAGAACGCGCCTCACCGCATCCTCTATAGCGGCGGTATCGGTCAACAGTCCGAGTCCGTTTTTTCGGATATATTCGGCGGGCTCGGCATTTTCGGTCACTACCTTTGCAAAGACCTTTTTTGCCGTCCCTCTGTTTATCTCACCCGACGAGAGCATATTTATCAGCCTGCCCAACGAGTCGGGGCCGAAATTCGCGTCCTCAATGCTCATCCCCGCGCCGCGCAGCACGGCGGGCAGCTCGACGTTTATCCAGGCTGCAGCGTCTCTTGCGCTCCCGCAGACAGCCGTTGTGCGGTCAAAGAGCTCCGCCGTAAACGGCGAGGACATCAGGGTGTCCGTATCCGCCTTGGAGAGCTTGTATTTTTCCTGCCAGCGGCGGCGTTTCGCCTGCGGCAGCTCGGGCATATTCGCCCGAATCCTCTCGACTTCTTCGGGCAAAATGGCGACGGGCGGTATGTCGGGCTCGGGGAAATATTTGTAGTCGCTCGTGTCCTCCTTTGAGCGCATCGGGAAGCTCACTCCCGCGCCGTCATCCCAGCGGCGGGTCTCCTGAATTATTTTTTCTCCGCGCTCTGTTAGCCTTATTTGCCTCTCGCTCTCGCTTTTTATCGCGCGTTCGGCGGCTCTGAACGAATTGAGATTCTTCATCTCCGTGCGCGTTCCGAGCTTGCTTTCGCCCTGCGGGCGGACGGATAAGTTTATATCCGCCCTCAAAGAGCCCTCCTGCATTCGGCAGTCCGACACGCCGGAAAAGCGCATGAGCTCGCGGAGCTTTTCGAGATATTCGACCGCCTCCTCTGCGCTGCTCATATCCGGCTCGCTGACTATTTCGAGCAGCGGCACTCCGCAGCGGTTGCAGTCGATGAGCGTGCGGTTTAAGTCGGGGGAGTGCATGAGCTTGCCCGCGTCCTCCTCCATGTGCATCTCCTTTATGTGCACGGTTTTGCCGCTGTCGAGCGTTACGGAGCCGTTTCGGCACAGCGGCAGATAGAGCTGAGATATCTGATAAGCTTTCGGCAAATCGGGATAGAAATAATTCTTGCGGTCAAAGCGGCTCACGGGCGCTATCCCGCAGCCCGCCGCAAGCCCCGCGCGAACGGATAATTCGACGGCCTTTCTGTTGAGCGTCGGCAGAGTGCCGGGCAGCCCCAAGCAGACGGGGCAGACGTGGGTGTTGGGCTCGCCGCCGAATTTTGTGGGGCAGGAGCAGAAAATTTTAGTCTCTGTCAGCAGCTCTATGTGGACCTCGAGCCCTATGACGGTTTCGTATTTCATTTTACCGCCTCCCCCAAAGCACCCGCCGCGCTTAAAAGACTTCCGTCGTCAAACGGAGCCGCCATGAGCTGGAGGGCGCACATATTTTTGCACGGGATGCTTATCGCGGGGAGCCCCGCGAGATTCGCCGTGACGGTGTATGCGTCACCGAGATAGGTTTTCAGCGGGTCTTTAAGGCTCTCGCCGAGCCTCGGAGCCGCCGACGGATATACGGGACACGCTAAAAAATCATATTTTTCGAAAGCATTTAAAACCGCGTCGCGTATTACTCTGCGGGCCTTCAGCGCCCTGTTGTAGTATGCGTCGTAGTACCCCGCGCCGAGCACGAAGTTTCCTAGCATTATCCTGCGCCTGACCTCGCGCCCGAAGCCCTCCGAACGGCTTTTGATATACATTTCGGTCGGGTCGGCGGCGTTTTCGGCGCGCCGCCCGAAGCGAACTCCGTCGTACCGCGCGAGATTCGAGCTCGCCTGCGCGCAGGCAATTATATAGTAGGCGGGCACGGAAAATTCAAGCGGCGGCAGAGAGAAATATTCGACTTCCGCGCCGAGCGCCTCAGCCTTTTTCAGCGCGGCTGCGACAGCCTCACGGATATCTTTGCCGCAGGAGGAGATAAACTCTTCGGGAACGCCTATTTTTTTGCCGCGAAGCGAAAATTCTTCGCCGTCCGCCCGAGAGGGCTTTATTTCTTCGCTCGTTGCGTCGCCGCCGTCGCACCCGGAGATTATATTTTCGAGAGCCGCGCAGTCGGCTGCCGCAGCCGCTGTCACGCCTATCTGATCAAAGGACGAGGCGTAGGCGACAAGGCCGTTTCGGGAGACTGCGCCGTAGGTCGGCTTGAAGCCGAAAACCCCGCAAAACGCCGCGGGCTGCCTGACGGAGCCGCCCGTGTCCGAACCGAGCGCGAGCGGGATTATACCCGCCGCAACAGCCGCCGCCGCGCCCGACGACGAGCCGCCGGGTACGCGCGTTTCGTCGAGTGGATTCAGTACCGCGCCGAAATATGAGGTCTCGCCCGTCGAGCCCATGGCGAATTCATCCATGTTGAGCTTTCCGACAACGATAAGCCCCGCGTCCTCGAGTTTTTTTACCGCCGCCGCGCTGACGGGCGGCACATAATCTTCGAGTATGCGCGACCCGCAGGTCATTTTAACTCCATCGACCGCGATATTGTCCTTTATGCCTATCGGCACGCCCGCAAGCGGGGAGATATACTCTCCCGCGTCGAGCCGCCTCTGTATCTCCGCGCCCTTTTCGTATGCGCGTTCGCGGCAGAGCGTGATAAAGCAGTTGAGCCGTCTGTTTTCTTCCTCCGACTTATATACCGCATCGAGGACTTCGGCGATTTTTATCTCGCCGCGCCCGATTTTTTCGCCCAGAGCGAGGGCGGAAAGCTTAATTATATCTCCCATGCCGCACCTCACTCCACTGTTTTCGGGACGGAGAAGCAGCCGTCCGCCGTCTCGCAGGCGTTACAAAGCGCCTCATCCGATCCGAGCGTCTCGCCCGGCTCGTCCTCGCGCAGGACATTCACTCTGCCGGACAGGTGGACGAGCGGCTCAACGCCGTCGGTGTCGAGCGCCGAGAGCGTGTCCATATATGTTATTATCTTTTCAAAATCTCTGCGGCAGTCGGCGCGTTCTTCGGAGCCGAGCTCTATGTGCGCGAGTGCTTCGAGATGCTCTATAAGCTTGTCCGTTATTTCCATATGCCTGCCCTCCGTCAAGTTCTGATACGATTATATCAGAAAAAGGCAAAAATTTCATCAGTTTTGCGCTCATAAACCGTGCGCCGGGGGAAAGAATACGGAAGGATTCAAAAAATCCTAATTTTCCCGCAGAGGGATCTATGGAGTGTGCTCTTGATGGAAAACCGTAATCAGCAGAACAAACAGGGTCAGAACCAACAGAATCAGCAGCAGAACAACAAGCAGCAGAATCAGCAGCAGAACAACAAGCAGCAGAATCAGCAGGAGAACAAGGCCAAAAACAAGCGCGACAAGCTTAAAGAGGAATAACCTCACCCGCTAAAAGGCGGGTACATATTCATGCCTCCGCGAGCCGTTTTGCTCAGGGGGCTTTTTGTGGTTGCAACCGAGAGCGTTTTATGGTAGAATACTTCTATAAACACCGTTTTATAAAAAAGAAAGGATTGAAGTACAGTGGGAAAGAAAAAATCACCCGAAAAGCTTGTCATAGCAGCCGCTTCCGCAGGTGCAGCAGTCGGTGCGGCATATCTCGCTCTGGGCAACGTTATTTTCAACATGACCATGAGCAAGAAGTCTATAGCCAAGAAAATTGAGGCAAAGCAGGGCACTTATAACGAGATCACTCAGAGGGGCATGGAGTGGTTTGAAGCCTCCAATCCCGCAAAGGTGAAGATAGTTACCCCGCGCGGCGGCTATGTCCACGGCGAGATAATCCTCGCGGACGAGCCGAGTGACGTCTGGGCCATCGTTGTTCACGGCTACACCGGCTCGCCCAAGAGCATGGGCGCGTTCGGCAAGAGGTTCCACGAGATGGGCTTCAACTGCCTGTTCCCGCACCTCTGCGGCCACGGAGACAGCGAATCGAACCATGTCGCCATGGGCTGGGATGACAGAATAGACATCAAGGCATGGATCGATTATATAATCAACGAGGACCCGAACGCAAAGATCGTGCTCTTCGGTCTCTCCATGGGCGCGGCCACAGTTATGATGACTACAGGCGAGCCGCTCGAGCCGAATGTCGTCTGCGCCATTGAGGACTGCGGATACACCTCCGTTTGGGACGAGTGCAGATCAAACATAAAGGACGCGTACAGCCTGCCCGTGTTCCCGTTCCTTACGGCGGCAAGAAGCGCCACAATGCTTCGTGCGGGCTACGATATGAAAAAGGCGTCCTGCATAGAGCAGGTCTCCCGCTCCGTCACGCCGACCCTGTTCATCCACGGCGATAAGGACGATTTCGTTCCCTTCTGGATGCAGGAGCGCGTCTACCGCGCCGCCGCGTGCGACAAGGAAAAGCTTGTTATCCCCGGCGCGCCGCACGCAGAGGCCTCTACGGTCAACCCCGACAAGTACTGGTCCGCAGTCGAAAAGTTCATCAGAAAATATATCTGAGAGTAAGCCGACGCAATGTCCCCGTGTGAGCTTCATGCGGGGATTTTTTCTTTTGCGTGCGCGTCCGTATTGCTTCAAAACGGTTGCAAAGGCTGCACGGAAGTTGTATAATTAATTAGTTGATTTTGATAAAATTCGCGCCGAATAGCGGCGCAAACTGCGGCGATAAAGCGCGTCAGGCGCAAAAAATATACTGTGAGGTTTTATAATGTTCAAAGTGGGATTCGACAACGACCTTTATATCAAAAAGCAATCGGAGCAGATAAGCCGACGCATAGAGGACTTCGGCGGCAAGCTCTATCTTGAGTTCGGCGGCAAGCTCTTCGACGATTACCACGCCTCGCGCGTCCTGCCCGGCTTCAAGCCCGACAGTAAGCTCCAGATGCTCAAGAATATCGGCTCGGATGTTGAGATCGTCATCGTTATAAACGCGAGCGATATCCAGAACAACAAGATGCGCCGCGACCTCGGCATAACCTATGACAGCGACGTTTTGAGGCTCATCGACGCATTCCGCGCCATAGAGCTTTTCGTCGGCAGCGTGGTTATCGCGCAGTATAAGGGTCAGCCCGCCGCGCTCGCCTTCAAAAACAGGCTCGAAAAGCTCGGCGTGCGCGTGTTCATCCACTATCCAATAGAGGGCTATCCCTATAATATACCTCACATCGTCAGCGAGGACGGCTTCGGCAAGAACGAGTACATAGAGACCGAGCGTCCGCTCGTTGTCATAACCGCACCGGGCCCCGGCAGCGGAAAGATGGCGACCTGCCTCTCCCAGCTTTACCACGACAACCTGCGCGGCATAAAGGCGGGATACGCAAAGTTCGAGACTTTCCCGATATGGAATCTGCCCTTAAAGCACCCCGTGAACCTCGCATATGAGGCGGCGACCGCCGACTTGAACGATGTCAACGTTATCGACCCCTACCACCTCGAGGCCTACGGCAAGACCACCGTCAACTATAACAGAGACGTTGAGGTTTTCCCCGTGCTCAACGCGATATTCGAGAAAATCGAGGGCGTGAGCCCCTATAAGTCGCCGACCGATATGGGCGTCAACATGGCGGGCTACTGTATCTCCGACGACGCCGCGACCCGCGATGCCTCTTTGAACGAGATAATCCGCCGCTATTTCAACGCCCTGTGCGACCACAAGAGAGGGCTCACGGGCGACGCGGAGCTGACTAAAATCGAGAGCCTGATGAATCAGGCGGGTATCACCGAGGAATACCGCCGCTGCGTGCGCCCCGCGCTCGACAGAGCGAGAGATACGGGCAATCCTGCGGTTGCGATAGAGCTGCCCGACGGCAGACTCATAACCGGAAAAACCTCCGACCTTCTCGGCGCGAGCTCGGCGGCGATACTCAACGCCGTAAAGCTGTTAAGCGGTCAGCCCAAGGAACAGCTGCTCATAGACCCCGGCGTTATAGAGCCGATACAGCTGCTCAAGACGAGCATCCTCGGCAACAACAACCCGCGTCTGCACACGGACGAGGTGCTCATAGCGCTCTCCATGAGCGCGATCGAGAGCGAGCCCGCGAAGAAAGCGTTTGATACGCTCTCGCTCCTGCGCGGCTGCGAGGCGCACTCCTCCGTTATACTTTCACAGGTTGACGCGGATATCTACCGCAAGCTCGGTATAAACCTGACCTGCGAGCCGCACTACCAGGTCAAAAAGCTCTACCACAAACCGTAAGCAAGAAATCGACCCGCGGAGACAGTCTCTGCGGGTTTCTGTATTGAATCGAGCCGTGTAAAAAACGCTTAAAAGAGCAAAAGCAAATTATAACAAAAAAACCGCAACCTACGCCCAAAAGCGCGAGAGGCGTGTGCCGATAAGACAGTAATTTGAGAAAATTACGAAATCGGCATCTGTCAGACAGGATTGGACAAAACAGGCGACATTCAACATTGGTTGGATGCCGCCTGTTTTTGTGCGCTTAAGGGTCGAAAAACGCTTGTTTTCTGCTCTGTAAGGCAATGATAGTGAAATGGGTGAAGTAGTTATCATCCTCGTTGAAAAATCCCCACGAAATAGCAAATCACGCTATGATGAATATCGTTCCCTGATGAGCATGAATATTTGCGATTGCGTTAATTACACCACAAAACGGTAAAACCGATAGGTAGGTATTTCAATGTGGAGTATGTCCGGCAACGTAAAAACCATCAAATCGGCTTATGCTCACAGAAAAGTTACATTATTAGGATGATAACTTCTGCGAGTCCTATTGAAAACGCGGCTATCTTTGAGATATAATATGTGTACACACAGGCGAGCGAGAGGTTTGCCGGAGGGAGAATTTATTGTCTTTTGTGTCCAATATGGACAGCGGTCAACAAGTTTATTCTTTCGGACAGACTGGAATGAATGGAGGCGAAATGTTGTGCAACGTGCAATAGATAAGATGGTTCGCGAAATCAGTAGTATTCTTTCAGATGTTAAGCCGTCGATTTATTTGTATGGCTCATCCGTCCTAGATGATTTCAAATTGGGATGGAGTGATATTGATATTCTCGCTCTGACGGATAGCCAAATGAGTGAGGGACAGGCACAATCGCTTGTGGGACTTCGGCAAGCGATGCTTGCAGATGAGCCGGGCAACCTCTATTACCGTTCCTTTGAAGGCGGTATGCTCACGTTAGATGCGTTCCTCTCAGGTGCGTCTGACCGGGTCGTATATTGGGGAACTAGCGGAGAAAGAGTTACCGACCGTTATGTGTTTGACAGCTTTTGCATGGCAGAGCTGGTCGAGAGC
>ERZ1034719.1225-NODE-1225-length-12257-cov-5.486396_pt1 | contig 12257 bp, 10 predicted proteins | sample MGYA00520703_ERZ1034719 | MGnify/ENA primary metagenome ERZ1034719 (study PRJEB33766, sample SAMN09781716) | gut metagenome | biome: gut microbiome | host: Homo sapiens | place: Madagascar | study: EMG produced TPA metagenomics assembly of the PRJNA485056 data...
AGTTAAAACTTATTTTGATTTGCTCGCTGAATGCTATTTTTGTCGCACTGATGATTTTTGTAGTTATTTATTTCCGTCCTATGAATCCTAAAAAAAACCGCCTGCCTGTAAAGCAAAACACGGTTTTGTATTCAGGAAGTTTTCAAAAAGGATTTTCTGAGCTAAAAGAGCCCTTTACAGTTCCTTCTATAAAGCTTTATAATTTTGAGCCGGAAATAGAAAGTCCTGCAGGAAGAAAAATTGTTTTGTTTGCGCCGCCAGAAACAGCAAATTCTGAAATTTACAAGTCATTTTTCTGCAAGCTTGCATACAATGGATTTTCTGTCTATTCTTTGGATTTTTACAAGGAAATTAATCTGGCCTCAAAAAAGGGTGCAGATTTAAAATGGATAAAGCGGTTTTCGGCAATATGGCAAAAGATTTTTAATCCTGATAAATATGAGCAGGTTCAAAAAAATTCGGATTTTATAAACGAAAAGTTTTGGATTTTGCTTTCATTGTGCAAGCCTACAGAAAAAGATGTAATTTTCTTGATTACAGATGGAGATTTGTCTGGCTCAATGCAGTATGTAAGCCAAAAGAGTTTTGTAAAAATATTCGGTAGCTTTGATTTGGCTTATATAGATGATTACACTACAAAAGGCTTTGGTCCTGTTGAAAATACAGAGCCAGTTTTGGGTGCAGTTCTTGGGGTACAGCCGGACAGAAGCGGCTATATGTCAAATCATTTGGGTACAGTTCTGACAGATTTTATCAATACTCAGATGATAAGCGGATACTAAGTTTTTCTTCACCGTTTTTCAGGTCTTTCCAGTAGAATCTGTCCCCATCAAAAAGTATATAACTGTGCCAGGAATTTTCCTTTGGTATGGAAACTGACCCTGTATTTAGGTACAGATAATTTTCGTGCTTAAGAATTTTCGGCACATGGAAATGTCCGCAGATCAAAACGCTTCCGCTTGGCATTTTTAAAGGATTGACCTCATTAAAAATGTGTCCGTGGGTTGCAAAAATAAGTCTGCTTCCAACATCGAGAATCGCATATTCCGCCATAATCGGAAAATTCAAAACCATTTGGTCTACTTCGGAATCGCAGTTTCCTCTTACACAACTGATTTTTTCTGAATATTCATTTAAAAGCGCAGTTACAATTTTCGGGTTGTATTCTTTCGGCAAGTCATTCCTTGGACCATGATAAAGTATGTCGCCTAAAAGCAAAAGTCTGTCCGCTTTTTCTTCATTAAACTTTTCAAGAAGTTTTTTGCAATAAAAAGATGAGCCATGTATATCAGAAGCAATAAGCCATTTCATGCAAAAATAATAGAGAAAATGCGAATTACCTTCAAGTGCATTTTGAATTGTTGTAAAGCTTGGTGTTTTTGTACTATAATTATTTTATGAACCAGAACACAAAAAATAAACTTTTGCCGCTTACACTTTCTTTTGCGGTGATTCTTCTTGATCAGATTACAAAGTGCCTTGTTGTGAAATTTATTCCGCGTCTTACAGTTTTTGCTGATGATGCCGTAATTGAAATTTTTGGAAAATATCTGCGCTTGATTCATGTCCGCAACAATGCAATTGCGTTCAGCATGGGCTCTGGGCTTTCCGATGGACTTAGGGGAATTCTTTTTGCATTGCTTCCGCTTTTTGTGATTATCGCGGTTTACGTGATCTATTTTAGAAACAATGAATTTACAAAGCTTCAGCGGTGGGCTGTCTGCGGAATTCTTGGCGGCGGCATTGGAAATTTAATTGACCGATTTTTCCGTCCGGAAGGAGTTGTTGATTTTGTTGACTGCTATTTCTTTGGACTTTTCGGAATGGAACGTTGGCCGACATTCAATTTTGCAGACGCTGCGGTTGTTGTCTGCGGAATTATTTTTGTAATAACATTTGTGTTTCAAGTAAAATCAGACCGCAAGAACAATAAAAAGGAATAGATTATGAACAAAAAAGTTTTTTATCTTCTATATATATTGATTTCAAGCATTGTAAACATTCTTTTTACTGCGCTGATAATTGGCTCGCTTTTTGGAATTTGCCTTGTCTTCTTGAAATTTGTTTTTCATGCGGCTAGTTTTGAAGCATACGGAAACGCGCTGTTTGGAAGCTTTACAATCGGACTTGTATTAAGCTTTTTTTTGTATTCAAAAATCACGACAAAAATTGTAAAAAAATATTCACTTGATGAAAAATTCGGCGGTTCACCAAAAAAAACAAAAGATTCTTCTGAAAATACAGTTGCCGCAAGAAAAACAGTTCTTCCTGATTCTGTAAAAGAAGAGGAAGAAGATGAAAAGTGGCGTGAATAGAATGTTTGCCCAAAAGGAATACTTCCTAACTCCCTAAGTGAATATCCCTAAGGCTTGAAGTAATACTTCCTAAGACCCGTAGGAATACTTACTAAGCCTCTTAGGAATACTCTCTCAGCCTCTTAGGAAGTATCCCTTTGGTTTTTATAGGCTTAATGATTAAAACAGCAGTGTTTTTTGCTACTTTTGTGCTATTCCGCGGAAATCTTCAATTTTCTTGTATCCGTGGGATTGCATAAATTTTTTTAGGCCTTCGATGATTTCTATCATTGTCTTTGGATTTGAAAATGTTGCAGTTCCAACCTGAATTGCACTAGCTCCAGCCATTATAAATTCTACTGCGTCTTGCCATTTTGAAATTCCTCCCAGACCGATTACAGGAATTTGCTGTTCCTTCGGAAGTGAATTTACGGCTTTTACAACGTCATAGACCATGCGGAGCGCAATTGGTTTTACGGCAGGTCCGCAAAGTCCGGCTTTTATATTGTCGAATACAGGACGTCCGCTTTCAATGTCGATTGCAACTGCTTGAATCGTGTTAATCAGGCTTAATGCGTCTGCTCCGGCTTTTATGCAGGCAAGGGCTACAGAAACCAAGTCCGGTGCGTTAGGGGACAGCTTTACAATTAAAGGCTTTGATGTCGCTTTTCTAACTGCGCTGACACAGGTGAACGCGGCTTCTGGATTTATTCCCCAAGCCATTCCGCCTGCCTTTACATTTGGACAGCTTATGTTCAGCTCGATTGCCGGAACTGGAGTTTTGTCCAAAAGCTCTGCGCCTTTTATATAGGAATCTAGGTCGTGTCCTGCAAGGTTCGCAATTGAAACAGTGTCTAGCTTTAGCATTTCTGGAAGCTCGTTTTGAATAAAGTGAGGAACTCCAGGATTTTCAAGACCTATTGAATTTATGTCGCCAGATGAAACTTCGATAACGCGCTCACCGGAATTTCCTCCCTTTGGAGCTAGTGTAAGGCCTTTTGAGCTTATTCCACCTAGCCTGGAAACATCGAAAAATCCGCGGTAGTTTTGCCCAAAGCCGAATGTTCCGCTTGCCGCGATTACAGGGTTTTTAAATTTTATTCCTGCAATTTCAACACTTAAATCTGGCTCTATGCCTAGTGGCAATGGACTTCTTTTTGCAAATTCCGGCTTTTCAAATTCTAGAATTTCAGCGTTAAAAACAGGACCGTCCTTGCATACTCTGCGGTTTCCTTCTTTTGTGTGTACTGTGCATCCAAGGCAAGCTCCGGCTCCGCAAAGCATCTTTTTTTCTATGCTTAAAAAGCATTTTACATCTGCTTCTTTTGCGATTTTTTGTATATAGGCTAGCATTGGCGTGGGACCGCAGGCGTATATTGCGCTGTACCCTTCTTTTTTTATGATGTCAGATGTAAGCGCAGCTGTTACCATTCCATGTATTCCAACAGAGCCATCGTCAGTTGTTATTATGAGTTTTTCTGGTTCTAGTTTTTCTAGACCATAAGATCCGCTTTTAAAGCTTGCGTAGAAGTCATAGCTTTTTGGCGGAAGTGATGAAGCAAAATTTGCAACTGGGGCAACTCCAATTCCGCCGCCGCAAATACAAAGTTTTCCTTCTGTTTTTTTAAAACTGTTACCTAAGGGGCCAGATAGTTCTACTAAGTCATTTTTTAAAAGGTGGCAAAGCTCAGCTGTACCTTCACCTTTTTGCAGGATTAAAAACTGTACCCTTAAAATGGTATCAGATTTCCGGTCGGCATGATAAACACTTATTGGACGTCCAAACTGAACATTGCTTCTTGTGCTTTTTACAAGATAAAACTGACCTGGCAAAGGTGAAACTTGGGTTTTCCGTTCTAGTTCAAGTTCTGTTTCTAAAAGAAATACATTGCTGTGAATTTCCTTGCATTCTGTAACTTTTGCATTTCCTGAAAAAAGAATCCCATTTCCGTCTTTGTCAATTTCTGGCTTATCCATAAAAAGTTCCTTATTTTATTAATGACCGTTAGTTTTTATATTTGTTAATATTACCGGATGTTAGTTAATTCATTCTTTGAAGCTATGGCGGCTTTTGCGGCGGCTTCTACTATGTCATCAAATGAAAGAAGTTTTCCGTCTTGCTGTTTTTTTATGCAGTCTGAATCTTTTTTCCAAGCGCATAGAATTCCGCGGGAAGAATTTACTGTTCCACCTGCATTTTTTAACAGGGCTGTGCAAATGCTTGCGGCTCCACCTTGTGCGCCGTATCCTGGAATCAAAAAGAAAATATCTTTATAGGTTTGTCTAAGATAATTTGCGTCGCTTTCTTCTGTGCAGCCTACAACTGCTCCAATGGGGCTGCAGGTTTGCTCCGGGAAAGTTTCCTTCATCTGATTGCTGAGACGCTCCAGTTCTTTTCCGACTTCATCGAGCACACGGCCACCCGATTTCAATTCTTTCTGTTCAATGTCTGTCATTCCCGGATTACTTGTTCTAAGCAGAACGAAAACTCCTTTTCCTCTGGAAGCGCAGAATTCTGTAAAAGGCTTTAATGTGTCGAATCCCATGTAAGGATTTATTGTGATTATATCTGATTCAAAATCACCTGAAAAATGAGCTTTTGCATACGCGCTTGCTGTGGCTGCAATGTCTCCTCTTTTTATATCGGAAATGCAGATTAGCCCGGAATCTTTTACAGCTTTTAAAGTTTGCGCATAAACTTTAAGTCCTTCAATTCCCATTGCCTCATAGTAAGCAATCTGGACTTTAAAGCAGCAGGCACTTTTGTCCTCTGTGATTTTTTTTATTAAAAGCTTATTGTATTCAAGAACAGCTTGCGCTGGAGAAAACTTTTCAACTAAATTCTGCGGAATATAAGACGAATCTGTGTCTAGCCCAACGCAAAGAGGTCCGTTTTTTGCGGCTAGCTCTTGTAAAATTTGCATATTGTGTTTCATACGCTGATTATACCATGAGCTAGTTTTAAAAGTCTATTGCTGTGTAAAGCTGAAAAGAGATGGGGCTAATAAGTTCTAAATGTCATTGTCGTACTTGATACTGCGATGTTTGCATAGCAATCTCTAAATGATTGCAATATATGCATTTAGATTTTCGGGTCAAGCCCGAAAATGACAAAAAAGATACTTATGGAACATCCCCATGACAGAGGATATGTGTTTTTAGTTTCTGAAGCTGTGAATTGGTGCTGGGATTCTTCCGCCGCGGTTTATAAAGTCTGCGCAGCCGAATTTGTTTACATCGATTACTGGACAGCCTCCCAAAAGTCCTCCGAATTCAACCCATTCACCTGCTTTTTTTCCTGGAGCCGGAATAAGGCGCACGGCTGTTGTCTTGTTATTTACCATTCCAATAGCCATTTCGTCTGCCATGATTCCGCTGATTGTTGTTGCAGGCGTGTCGCCCGGAATTGCAATCATGTCAAGTCCTACAGAACAGACGCAAGTCATAGCTTCGAGTTTTTCAAGAGTAATGGAATGCTGTTTTACGGCGTTAATCATGCCTTCGTCTTCACTTACAGGAATAAATGCGCCGCTTAATCCGCCTACGTTTGTTGAAGCCATTACGCCGCCTTTTTTTACCATGTCGGTAAGCATTGCAAGGGCTGCTGTTGTTCCCGGTGCGCCTGCTCCTTCAAGTCCGATTTCTTCAAGAATGCGGGCAACACTGTCTCCGACTTCCGGTGTAGGAGCAAGTGAAAGGTCTAGGATTCCGAAGTTTACACCAAGACGTTTTGCGGCTTCTGTTCCGACCATTTGTCCCATGCGTGTAATCTTGAATGCCATTTTTTTGATTCCGTCTGCAAGCTCATTGATCGGGCGGCCTTTGTATTCACGGGCGGCGGCAAGAATAACTCCAGGTCCTGAAACTCCAACGTTGATTACCGCGTCTCCTTCTCCCGGTCCGTGGAAAGCTCCCGCCATAAACGGATTGTCTTCCGGCGCATTTGTAAAGACTACAAGCTTTGCGCAGCCGTTGATTTCGCAGTTACGGGAAACTTCAGCGGTTTTCTTTATTGTTTCTCCCATGAGCTTTACAGCATCCATGTTGATTCCGTTTTTTGTTGTTCCCACGTTTACGCTTGAGCAGACAAAATTTGTTGTGGCAAGGGCTTCTGGAATTGAATCAATTAAAATTCTGTCTGCCGGTGTGATTCCTTTTTGAACAAGCGCGCTGAATCCGCCAATGAAATTTACACCGAGTTCCTTTGCGCATTTGTCCAGCGTGCGGCAGTATTCAACGTAGGATTTTTCTCCGCTTGCTCCTGCGACCAAGGCGATTGGAGTTACAGAAATTCTTTTGTTGATGATTGGAACTCCGAATTCTTTTTCTATGTCCTGGCCTACACGCACAAGGTTTCCAGCGTAGCGCATTATTTTGTCATAGATTTTTTGATTTGCTTTTTTTGCATCTGAATCCGCGCAGTCTAAAAGTGATATTCCCATTGTTATGCATCGCACATCGAGTTTTTGACGCATGAACATATTTACTGTTTCTTCGATTTCTACAGGTGAAAAAATCATAAATTCCTCAAAGTTCTAAGCTGAAGTTCATTTTACTTTATTGCGTGGATTGTTGCAATTGATAGGGTAAAATGCAGAGTTTTGTTTTTAATGGGGGAGATTGTCTGTGCATGAAATGACACAGGGTAGGGGCACGGAATAGCAAAAAAATTCCTCAAAGTACTTGACATTTCCGGGGGGGGTATACTTGGAGAACCAAATAAAAGCGATTCTGCATTGCAGGTCTCTTGTTTGGCAAATTCAATTTATAAGGAGTGAACTTATGAGAAAGTTTGCTAAAATTTCAGCTGTATTGGCAGCTATGGTCCTTGCGCTTGCATTTGCGGGCTGCAAGTCTGATGACGACGACGACGATGACGCTAAGCCTATTCAGGCAATTGTAATCAACGGAGATGTTGTTACATTGTATGACAATGGCACTGTTATAATAAAAGCATCGGATGGAACGACTTCTAACGGAACGTATACAAAGGCAGATGGAAAAATTGTTATTAAAGACAGCGAAGGAAATTCAATAGAAGCAAAGTCAACCTCAGATGGAAAAGTTGATACTACCAAGCCTGTAACACTAAAAGACAAAGACGGAAATGAAAAAACTGCTGAAGTAAAGGAAAAAGATACAGAAACTAATAAAGGCAATGGAACTTCTTCTACAAAAAATATTCTTGCAGGAAAAACTTATTATTCAATTGACTTTGAAGAAAAGGAATATACCTCAGAATTAATTAACAAAGCGAAAATCCGGGTTGGTATGTTTGCTTTTGATTCTAATGGACAAAAAGTAAAATACACTGAACTTGCTTATGACTTTGAAAATGGAGCTGTTGACAAAAACAACGACAATATTATTGAGTCTGATGAATGTGATTATTCAGTTTCTGGTTCAACTTTGACAGTAAAAGCACCTGAAGGTGTCGGTGAGGATTTAATTGCTACAATTAATTCAGACGGAAGCATAAAAGATAATGAGGGCTCTGTAATGAAAGAATTTAAAGGAAATCTTTATGCCTTTGCAAAAGCTGAAGCAAATGAAAAAAGACTGTTAGCAAAAGCTCATATAGCAATTGTTGATGGCACAGTTTGCACTTGTGAATCGCGTACATATAAAAGCAATGCTAATCCTCAAGAAGGAACTGAGACTGTAAAAGGAACAGTTTCAGGAAACACTTTGACGTTTACATTTACAGAAGACGGCGAAACCGAAACAGCGTCTGGCTCATTGTCTGACAAAGAAATTGTTATTTATGATCCAGAGGGCAATCTAATTTTAAAAAGAATGAAGCTTTAATTAAATAGCTTGAATGCTGATTTTATAAAAAATCAAATTTCAGGCTGAATAAAAAAATCCGTGCCAATTTCACTGACACGGATTTTTTGTTTTTGACTGTTTTTGCTGCATGGGGCTGTCCTAGAAGTTATTAACAGACTTCAAAAAGGGCGGCCTTTTTTATGGTAAATGAATTTTGTAGGATTGTAAATTTAAAATAATTAGGACTGCCCGTTTCTTTTTGGACAGCCCCTTTTGCTTTTTATAGAAGATTTCCCGTGTCTGGGCATGGGAATGACAGTTAAGATTTTGCCTATTTGTCATTACCTTGCTAGAGCGGATAATCTTGCATTTTATTTTTTAATTTCTTCAAGCGCGGTGTCGGCGGCGATTTTTCCGTAGATGCAAATATCTGCAACTGCGTTTCCTCCAAGACGGTTTGCGCCGTGGATTCCGCCTGTAACTTCACCAGCCGCATAAAGTCCTGGAACTGGATTTTTGTCTGTATCCAAAACTTGTGCCTTTGTGTTTATTGTGATTCCGCCCATTGTATGATGAACTGCAGGACCTACTTCAACAGCGTAGAACGGAGCTTTTGTAAGAGGCCGCGGCATTTCGGAAGTCTTTCTGCCAAGCGGATCGTTTCCTGATTTTTGAATCTGCGCATAATCTGCCATTGTCTTTTCAAATTCATCTGCTGGAATTCCAAGTTTTTCTGCAAGCTCTTTTGCAGTTTCACCTTGGGTAATAAGTCCGTTCTTTATATAAGTTTCAATTGCCTTTAAAGATTCGCGAACATCCTGGTCAAATACAAGGAATGCTGTTTTTCCTTTTTGCGCAAGAATCGCCTTTGACATTACATCGCGTGTCGCCATTTCTGTGCAGAATCTTTTTCCATCGCGGTTTACAAGAATTGCTCCGTTTCCGCGGACAGCTTCTGTAATCATTGTGCCGTTTCCTGGAACAACTGTCGGGTGTGTTTGTATTTCTTCCATTTGAGTAAGGCCGGCTTTGAATTTTTTTATCCAGCTGAATGCGTCTCCAGTTGCGCCTTTGTGGTTTGTGGTTCCAAAGCCTTCTAATTCAGGTTTGTAGGAAACGACCATCTGCGGATTTGCGCCGAATCCTCCGGTTGCAATTATCACGGCTTTTGCGCTGATTGTGTATTCGCTGCTTCCTGCACAAACTTTTACGCCGGCCGCTCTTCCGTCTTTTTCGATTATGTCAAGAACTTTGTTTGAATAGCGGATTTTTGCTCCGGAATTTAATGCGGCTTTTTCAAGCGCGGGAATCAGGTTTGAGCCAACTGCAGCTCCTCCTTGCGGTCGGTGAGTGCGTTTGTTTGTTGAGCCTGCCATTTTTCCAACATCAGTCAAGTCTGCGCCAATTGAGATGAGCCAGTCTACAGTTTCAGCGGATTTTTCAGTCATGTTGCGCACAAGCTCTGGATTGTTTTTGTAGTGTCCGCCTTTCATTGTGTCTTCAAAAAACTGCTCGTTTGTGTCTTGAATTCCAAGTTTCTTTTGAATTGAAGTTTCGCTTGCATTGAGTCCGCCTGTCGCAGAAATTGTGTTTCCGCCTGCGTTTCCCATTTTTTCAAGGACAATTACTTTTGCGCCTTTGCTTGCAGCTTCTGTTGCCGCAGAAAGTCCGGCTCCGCCAGCTCCGATTATAACAATGTCGCAGGAAGTGTCTTTGTATTCTGTTTGCTCTGATTTTTTTCCGCGGGCTGAATTTATTGCGTTTTCCAAAGCCGCTAAAGTTGCCTTGGAAGTTATTGTTGCGCCTGAAACTGTATCAATTCCGGCTGCTTTTCCTGTTGAAGTGAATTTTTCAAGAATTGATTTTATTGCAGGCTTTGCAAAATCAGTTTCTTCTTCTTTTAGGATTTCTGTTGAAGTGATTTTTCCGTCTTTTACAGAAAATGCGATTTCAATTGCGCCGTTTCTTCCGTCTGCTCTGCCAGAAAATGTTCCGTCCGGCAGTGCTTTTGGCTTTGAACAGGCTGCCATTACAGCTATTGAAATTCCTGATGCAACTATAAAAACTGCCGCTGCCAGTGAATTCCGTAGATTCTTGTGTTTCATATATATTCCTCCGAAAAATTTTTTGCCGATTAAAATATACATTAAAAACACAAGTTAGCATAGGTTAATATTAAAATTCTTCGTCTTCAAGCTGGACGCAGTTTGGATTGTTGCGGCACCAGTTTTCAGAGTATGAGGCTTTTTTGCAGAATATTTTTACAGAAGTTCCGAACGCGCTATTTTCAATAAAATCTACTGATTCTGGAATTATAACTTTTGTGTCGCTTCCGCAGTTTACAAACGATTCTTCTCCGATGCTTATAACGCCTTCCCTGATTCTTACAGATTCCATGTCTGTTCCAAAGAATGCTCTTCTTCCGATTCCTTTTATTCCTTCAGGAGTCGCTACATTTTTTTTGCTTCCGCTGTAAAATAAAAGCATGCTGTTGAATGTGTTGAACATCATTCCGTCTTCGTATTTGTAGTTTTTGTTAATTGGAAGATATTTTTCGCTGTTCGGAAATGCTGATTTTGCGCATGAAATCAAGTTGTCTGGAAGAACAAGATTTTTTATTCCGGTGCAGTTTGCGAATGCTTTTTCATTTATGGAAGTAATGTTTTCATGCAGAACAATTGACTGAAGCCCGGTGCAGTCTTCAAAAGTTCCTTCTTCAATTGTAGTTATGTTTGACGGAATATCCACGGACTCAAGGGATGCGCAGTTGTAAAATGCACGTTTTCCGATTGCCATTAAATTTTGAGGAAGCTCAACCGACTTTAAATTCACACAGTCAGCAAAAGCGTTTTCCCCGATTACAAGGACGCTTTCTGGAATTTTTATAGAAGAAACCATGCGGTGGTTGTGAAAAGTTGTTCCTGTTATTTCTGTTGTTCCCTCTGGAATTTCAACATCGATTAAAGGCAAATCCATTTTTAGCTCCGATAAAAATTAGTTGTACTAATATTATCATTCTTAGCTTTTGATGTCTAATGTTTTTTAAGTTTTGTGCGCAACGTTTGAACTTTATTCAGATTATTTATATAGTAGAGATATGAAAGAAACTTTGCATTTTGTAAAAGCCAGCACAAGGTATAAGAGAGAGCATAAAAGCGACTATGGAAAGGAACGCATAGAAATTCTATATGAGGACAAGGATATTGTTGTTATAAACAAAGCTTCAGGGCTTCTTTCTGTTCCTTATCCGGGAAGCAAGTCCCGTACTGCGATTGAGCTTCTGGAAAAAATCATGCGTAAAAAAGGAACTTTTTCTGAAAGCCGCCGGCCTTTTGTTGTACATCGTTTGGACAGAGATACAAGCGGAGTTATGATGTTTGCCTTGAATGAAAGGGTACAGAAAAAAATAATGTCTAGCTGGAAAACTATGGTTACAGATAGGCTTTATCGGGCTGTTGCTGAAAATCCCCGAAGAAATCATCCTGAACTGACGGATTCTGGTCTCATTGATGAGCCGCTTGCAAAAAATGCGTGCCACCAAGGATATGTTCCCAAAAAACTTGATGATAATGCTGAAACTTGCGAGGCACGCACAAATTTCCGTGTTGTGCTGCGTGGCAGAACTCATACTCTTTTTGAGCTTTCTTTGGATACTGGAAAGAAGAATCAGATAAGGGCGCATTTGGCTTCAAGGCATTATCCGCTTGCCGGAGACGAAAATTATAGGGCCAGAACTGACCCCTTTCATAGGCTTGCGCTTCATGCAAGAACGCTGGCATTTATTCATCCTGTTACAGGAGAAAAAATGAGCTTTGAAATTCCAGAGCCAGAAGAATGGGAGTTGTATGTTAAAAAAGGCGATTTGCATCCTCAAACTCCAGTTTGGGCTAACGAACGTAAGGAGCGGATTCAGTATAATGCGCAGATTGAAAACATAAAAACTCCCGACCATTCGTTACGCCGACAGGCTAGAAAAATGGACTTTATTGCGCGTGGAAAATCAGGAATAAAATAAAACTAACGATAGTTTTTGTTATGCTGATTTATTAGAAAAAACTATAGCTGGCTATAAAGAAAATCTTCTTGTAGCACAACTTGAATTTCACTATTATTTTATTATGCAGATTAAACTTAACAATTTGAAAAAAACATATTCAGGTCCAAATGGAAAAATTGCCGCTGTAAACGGAATTT
>ERZ1034719.1232-NODE-1232-length-12199-cov-6.063653_pt1 | contig 12199 bp, 2 predicted proteins | sample MGYA00520703_ERZ1034719 | MGnify/ENA primary metagenome ERZ1034719 (study PRJEB33766, sample SAMN09781716) | gut metagenome | biome: gut microbiome | host: Homo sapiens | place: Madagascar | study: EMG produced TPA metagenomics assembly of the PRJNA485056 data...
TCGAAGAGCCCGCCGCAGTTGCAGAGGAGAAGGCCGAAGAAGTCGCCGTCGAAGAGCTTGCCGCAGTTGCAGAGGAGAAGGCCGAAGAAGTCGCCGTCGAAGAACCTGCCTCCGTTGCAGAGGAGAAGGTCGAAGAAGTCGCCGTCGAAGAGCCCGCTGAAGAAAAATCCGAAGAATCTTCGGAACACATGGCTATTCCCGAATCTTTTGCGACGATTAGCGATTGTTGCGATGAAATCTTCCGCCTCAACGATGCCAACACACCCGATGCGATCGAAGACGTCGCACTCAAAGGCGTGGCATTGGCACAAAACATGGAAGATGCCGAACCGATTTTCGAAGCGCTCGAAGAAGTCGAGCAATATGGCGCTTTAGCCGTCGTCTTGGCAGATCTCTGCGATCGCACACAAGGCGATTCCGAAAAACGCTTACTCAAAGCCGATCGCGCCGACGTCCTCGATTTGCGCCTCGATAAGCGCGCCGAAGCCGTCGAAATCGCCACGCCTATCGCCGAAGGCGAAGACCGGGCTTCGTTCAAAGCGCGCGCCGTCTTGGCAGGTACCGACCACGCCGAATTGACAAACCTCGCCGCGACGATGAACGATTTGCTCAAAAAGTTGCGCAGAACTCCCGAAGAAATGCCGCTCATCGGCGATCTGGCCGAGCTCTACGATCACCGTATGGATTCGCCAAAAGATGCCGAAGAACAATACAAGCGCATTAAATTGGCAGAACCGAAAAATACGAAGATGTTGCGGTTCTATTGCCGTTATTACGAAGCGGCGAGCGATTGGCAACGCGTTTTGAGCACACTCCAGACGCTCAAAGGCGCTGTGGCTGGCACATACCGCGAACTCATCGTCGCACGACAAATTGCGCGCGTCAGCGAAGAAAAACTCAACAATCCCAATAAAGCCGTCAGCGTTTGGAACCAGTTCCTCAAAGAAGGTTTATTCGTCGAAACGGCTCGCGAAGCGCTCATCGGGCTCTATACGCGCACGGGCAAATTCCAAAATCTACTTGAGATCTACAAAAACGACCTCGAAGCCCTCGCGCCCGAACAGACAAAAGAACGCATCGAAGTCATCAAAAAGTGCATCGAAATCAACGATAAGCACACGAATAACGATGCCATGGTGATCAAACTCTATCACCAAATTTTGTCGATCGATCCCGATAACGACGAAGCAGTCAATGCGCTCGTCGAACGATACGAAGCATCGAAGCGTTGGAATGACTTGCTCAAAGTCTTGAATCAAAAAGCCGAACGCACGACCGATAAAGAAGCTTCGGTTCAAATCTACTATCGAATCGCCAATCTTTGGAGCAAGAGCTTGGCGAACGTCAATAAATCGATCGAACCTTTGCTCAAAGTCGTCGAAATCGATCCGACTCAGCGCCCAGCACTCCAACAATTGCACGATTTCTACGAGCAAAAGAACAACTGGGCAAACCTCTACGACATCATCGACAAAGAAGCCGATGTCGCCGATGCTGCCGAAAAAGTCACGCTTCTCAAGCGACAGGCCGAAATCGGAGAAGCCAATCTCCACAGCCCCGAAAAAGCTATCGAAAGCTGGGAAAAACTCAGTCAATGCCTCGAAGATCCGAGTGAAGCACTCGCTGAGCTCGCACGCCTCTATAAAAAACAAGGCAATTTCGAAGCGCTTTTGGCGAATTACCAGCGAGCACTCGAATTTGCCCATAGCCAAAGCGAGAAGATCGATGATTTGAATGCCATTGCGCAGATCTATCTCACGAAACTCGACAATCGCGAAAAGGGTATCGAAACGCTGACGGGCATGCTCGATATCGAAGAGGGCAGACAAGATGCGCTCGATCAATTGACACAAATTCGCGTCGAAGCGAAGGAATGGAACGAACTCGTCGCGCTCTATACGTCGATTGGGCGAGCCGAGCAGGTCTATGAGTTGCTCGACCTTACCGCAGCCGACGAAGACGAAGAAGAAACGCAGATCGAGCTCTATAACCTTATGGCGAAGATCGCCCAAGATGAGCTCCATAGCGACGATATGGCGATTGCCGCCTACGAAAAGATCCTCGACGTCGACGCGACGCACGAAGAAACCGCAAAACGCTTGCTCAAGTACTATCGCGAACACGGCGACCACAAAAAGGCGATCGAAGCGATCCAAATCATCATCGCTTGGACATCCGATCTCGAAGAAAAAATCGCCATGCACGTCGAAATCGCCGAGCTCTACGAAAACGAACTCGACGATATCGATCACGCCGCCAATTGGTATGCTAAAGTCGTTGCTTTGGCGCCTAGCCGCAAAGCGCTTCGCGACCATTTCGAAGATTTGGCAATCCGTGGCGAAGCATACACACTCATCTATGACGTCTATAAACCGCTTCTCGACGGCGATCAGTGCGATGCCGAATCGAAAGTCGATATCCACCGCGTCTTCGCCCGAGTTTGCCAAAAACACCTCGATAAATCCGAAGAAGCTATGCATGCTTGGGAAGTTTGCCTCGCCGCCGATGCAAACGATACCGAAGCCCTCGACGCTCTCGAAATCCTCTACGACGATGCGGCCGAGTATTCGAAATTGCTCGAAGTCATCGATCGCAAGCTCGAACTCGCGACCGATCCCGACAGCATCATGGCGCTTGCATTCAAACGTGCAAAGATCCTCGTCGATCAACTCAACAACACCGATATGGCTGAGGTTTCCTACCTCAAAGTCCTTTCGATCGACGAAAACAACGTCGATGCCATCCGCGGCCTCAAAGCCATCTACGATGTCACAGAGAATTGGACAAAGCTCGCCGATATCCTCAAAAAAGAATGCGATATCGCCACTTCGTCCGACGAACGCCTCGATACATTGTTCGAATTGGCAGAAATTAAACGCAACCATTTGTCGGATCTCGAAGATGCAATTCGCATTTACGACGAAATCCTCAAAGAAAATTCAAGTCATGCGCAGACGATCGCCGTTCTCGAACAACTCGTTCGCGAAGGCATTCAAGCAGCGAGGATCGCGGCTATCCTCGAGCCCGTCTATGCGACGGCTGGCGATACCGTCAAACAATGCAAAGCACTCGAGATTTCTCTCAAAGATCTGAGTGGCAAAGAACGCATCGACGTTTTGTGGCAAATATTCGAACTCCAAAATGGCGTCATCAACGATTCAAATGCTTCGTTCGAAGTTGCCGTTCGCATCTTTAACGAAACCCCCGACGACGAACGCATTTGGCAACACCTCGACGAAATCGCTGCCCAAATCGACGACGAAGAGACTTGGAATGCCCTTGCAAATCTCTATGCAACCGTCGTTTGCGATGCCGAACACGCCGAAGATTGGCGCTATGAAATTCTCTTCAAACGCGCACTCATCGTCGAAGAAAAGCTCCAGCACGACAAAGACAGCATCGCGCTTTGGGAAACATATCGTGCAAAGAACCTCGACAACGCGACGGCGATTGCACATCTCGAAAGGCTCTATCGCGACAATGCCGAATTCAAAAAACTCGTCGAACTCCTCGAATTCGAAGTCACACTCGATTCCTACAACGACGAAGAACGCATCGCGATAGAACTCCAAGCTGCCCAAATCTACGAAGACATTCTCGGCAATTCCGCCGAGGCTATCCGCGTCTATCGCGCAATTTTGGAAATCGATCCGAGCCGTAAAGAAGCCCTCGATGCCCTCGAACGACTCTATCAGGCGTCGGCGCAATGGCGCGATTTGGCAAAACTCTACGACGATGAATTGTCGATCTATTCGGAAACGAGCAAGCTCAACGAAATTCGCTGCAAGCTCGCAGTTGTTTGCGAAAACGAAATTGCCGATTACGAACGCGCTGTCGAATGTTATAGAAGTGTACTCGATACCGATAAATCCGAGGGCGTACTCGAAGCCGCAAGCGGCTTGCTCAATCACCTCGTCGGCGTCGAAGGCGACAATGTCGTCGAATACCGATCGGCTTTGTGCGAATTACTCGAACCGATCTTCGTCGATAACGGCGATAAATCGAAGCTCATCGACATTTTGCGCATCGAACTCGCCGATGTCGAAGATGCCTACGAAAAAGTCGAACTCAATCGCCGCATAGCGACGATTCTCAAAGACGACTTGGGCGACGACGTCGGCGCTTTCGAAGCGATGAAAGCCGCACTCAAAATCGACATCGCCGATGCCAAATTGCGCGAAGATTTCGAAGCACTCGCGCTTAAACTCGAACGCCCGAAAGAAATCATCGATCTCTACGAAGCGAGCATGGATGGCGTCGATGACGACATTCTCAAGCACGATTTGTATAAGAGAATTGCAAACGTCTACGAAGAAAAACTCCAAGATACCGAGAATGCGATTAAGGCGTATCGCATCATGATCGATCTCGACGAGATGGATTTGGATTCGCTCAATGCCCTAGAAACGCTCTATACGAACGATCAAAACTGGGAGCTCTTACTCGATATCCTCAATCGCAAATCCGAAATCGGGTCGGGCGACGAAAAAGTCAGCATTTTGCGCAAGATGGCGACGATTAACTGCGATTGCCTCAATCGCCCGAAATCGGCTATCGAGAATTATTGCGAAATTCTCAACAATCTTCCCGACGATATGGACAGCGTCACGGCGCTCGAATCGCTCTACGAACAAACCGAAGATTGGCAAGCTCTGTGCGATAATTACGGCATTAAATTGCGACACGCTACGACCGACGAAGAACGCCGCGACATCTTGCGTCAAACGGCGATCATCCTCGAACAAAAGATCGATGCAAAAGATGAAGCCGTCCAGAATTACCGACAAATTCTCGATCTCTTCCCTCGCGACGAAGAAACACTCGATGCCCTCGACAAGCTCTATCAAGCACAAGACGATTTCGACGACCTCTCCAGCGTCTTACAACGAAAACTCGAGATCCACGAAGACGACGACCAAACCAATATTTTGCGCTTCCGCCTCGGGCAAATTTACCAAAACAAGCTCGATTCGATGTCGCAAGCTATCGAATACTACAAGGCGATTCTCGAACAAAATCCCGAGCACGAAGGCGCAAACCGCTCGATGCGCGAGCTCCTCGAAAACGAAGACTACAAACTCGAGGCTTCGAAAGTCCTCGAATCCGTCTACGAACGCACCGAACAATATGAGTTCTTGGCTCAAGTCCTCGAAATTCAACTCGAACAAGAATACGATCCGACGCAGCAAGTTCAATTGCTCGTCCGCATCGCATGCATTCATCAAGATGCCCTTTCGAACTACGACGCTGCGTTCGACGATTTGGCTCGCATTCTCAAGATCAACCAAGATCGCGAATACATCGATCGCATCGAAAGTTTGTGCGATATCCTCGACAACACGGCGAAACTCGTCGACGTCTATGTCGAAGTCGTGGCAAACGTCTACGAACCCGAAAAACAAGTCGCATTCGACAATAGAATCGCCGATTTGTTGCGCAATCGCCTAGGCGACGAAAAACGCGCTGAAGAATTCTATAAGACGACGCTCGAAGTTTCGTCCGACGACGCCCATGCACTCGATGCACTCGACGAAATCTATACGAAGCGCGAATCTTGGACCGATTTGCTCGAAATACTCGATGCAAAGTTCAACGCCGCAAAAGACGACGAAACGCGAATCGCCGTCCTCTATCGCACAGCCGATACGCAAGAATCGAAGTGCGAACTCCACGACGATGCCATTTCGACATATCAACGCATTCTCGAAATCGATAAACGACAAGAAAAAGCTATCGAGCTCTTGTCGGCTATCTACGAAAGCCAAGATATGTGGGCCGAATACGTCGATCTCATTCGTTCCCAAATCGCCGATGCTCAAGAACAAAGCGAAATCCTCGCGCTCAAATTCAAATTGGCAAAGATCCAAAACGAAAAATTGGGCGACAATTTCGATGCGATCGAAACGCTCAAAGATATCCTCAATACCCAATCCGACGATGTCCAAGCTCGTGCATACCTCGAAGAACTCTTCGAAAAGGGTCAAGATATCGTCGAAATCGCCGAAATCCTCGAGCCCATCTACAAAGCAGGCAACGAATGGCATAAACTCATCCATTCGCTCGAAAAACGCGCCGAACACGAAGAAGACGTGTTTACGAAAGTCCAAATCCTCGAGCAGATTGCGAAGACATATCGCTACAATCTCGAAGATTTGTCGAAGGCTCTCGACGCCTACGGTCGCATGTTCTTATTGCAACCCGCCGATCGCGATATTCAAGAGCACGTCGAACGCTTCGCATCGCAAACGCTCGAACTCAATGTCTGGTACGATTTGTATGATAAGGCGCTGACCGATAACCTCGTCGAAGACGATTCCGATCGCCGCATCATCATGTTGTCGTTGGCCCATTTGGCTGCCGAACGCATGGCAAATCACGATAAAGCCCGCCAATTGTGCGAAGCTATCCTCGCCGATGATCCCGAAGAAATGGCTGCTTACGACATTCTCGAGTGGTCGTATGCCCAAAAACAAGAGTATGCGCGCTTGCTCGAACTCTGGGCGAAGAAATCCGAAATCGTCCAAGAAGTCGATCAAAAGATCGGATTGCTCATGCGCATGGCGACGATTCAAGAAGAAGTTTTGCACGACGATGCCGCGACGGCAAAGACGTATCAAGAAATTCTCGATATCGAACCTGCCGCAATGCCCATCGCCGCCGCGCTCGAACGACTCTTGCGCAAGACGGCGCAATACGAAGAACTCGCAGATTTCTACCGTCAACGTAGCGATTTTGCTCAAGACGACGAAAGCCGCGTCGAATATCTACACAAACTCGGCGTCGTTTTGGCACGCCAACTCAAACAAACCGCCGAAGCGACCGAAGTTTTGGGCAATGCCCTCAGCATCGACAAAGATTCGTCGGCGTGCAAACGTGCCCTCGAAGCCATGCTCAACGAAACTGAGCCGACTGAAGAAAACGCCGAAATCCGTAGCTCAATGGCACATCTCCTCGAACCGCTCTATGGCGACGACGATTGGAATAAGCTCGCTCGCGTCCTAGGCGTCCTCATCGATACGACCGACGATACATACGACAAAGTCGCTCTCTATATGCGTTTGGCCGATCTCTACGAACGCCACGATGCACACCCAAAACGCGCCTTCGATGTCTATGCCAAGGCTTTTGTCGCTATTCCGAATACCGAGAATGCTCGCGAAAAACTCGAAGAATTGGCAGAAAAACTCGACGCCTATGCACAATTGGCCGATGTCTATATGCAGGCAATCGAGACGACCGAAGATGACAACGAAAAATTGTCGCTCTACGAGCGTGCCGCTCAGATTCGTTGCGAAAAACTCGACGAAAAACAAGTCGCTGCGACGTGCTACGAAGCCATCCTCGCCCTCGATGAGTTCAATCTCAATGCGATACATGCGCTCGAAAAACTCTATGCACAGCTCAAAGACTATGCAAAGAACGTCGCCATTCTCAAGAAACACGTCGAAATCGCAAACGATCTCATCGATCAAAAAGATCTCCTCTACAAGATCGCCGATCTCCAAGAAAATGCGCTCAACAAAGTCGATGAAGCGATCGATGCCTATAACGAAGTCCTCAACCTCGATCCCGAAGACGCCGTCGCGCTCGATGCTCTCGAAAGACTCTATGCGCAGACCGAAAATTGGACGGCTCTCGTCGATATCTACGAACGCAAGCTCAATGTCAGCGACGGTACGTCGGATTCGATCGGCATTCTCGTTAAAATTGCGAGCACCTATCGCGATAAAATGGGCAACGACGATGAAGCTATCCAGTACTATGCTCGCGCTTTCGAACAAGATCGCACCAATGTCGATGTCGCTTCTGCTCTCGAGGCGCTCTATGCAAAGACCGAGCAATACGACGATCTCATCACCGTCATCGAATCCCAAGTCGACGTCGCAAGCAATCACGGCGATTCGGCACTCAAACACTCGCGACAAATCGATATGGCTCACATCCTCATCGGTAACGTACACGACGATATGCGCGCTATCGACGTCCTCAAGAGCATCCTCGACGAAGACGCCCAAAACGAAGCCGCCATCGATATGTTGCAAAAACTTCTCGAAAAAGAAGAACTCGTCAACGAAATCGCAGCGATCCTCATTCCGATCTACAAACAAAATCATCGCGATGCCGAATACATGGGCATCTGCGAGCGAAAGATCGATGTGGCTCAAGACGAATTCGACAAGCGTTCGCTCTATATCGAAGCCGCTCACGTCGCCGACGAAGTCCTCAACGACCCAGATAAGGCCTTCGGATTCATCGAAAAAGCTCTCATGGCAAATCCATCCGACGACGAAATCGTCGAATTGGCAGAGACGATTGCTTCGCGCCACGAACGATATACAACCCTGACGGCGCTCTGCGAAAAAGTCATCGAAAATGCCGACGATCCCGATGCTTCGATTAAACTTTCGCTCATCGCGGCAAAATACTACGAACAACAACTCACCGATCTCGACAAGAGCATTGCACAATACGAGCGCATTCTCGGGATCGATGCCATGAACGAAGAAGCTCTCTCGAACTTGCATCGACTCTATCGACAAACTCAACAATTCGATAAACTCGCCGATATCTTGGCGACGCGCATCGATAACGGGGCTCAGCCGATCAACGAATTGCGCTACGAACTCGTCGAAATCGTCATCGAAAAAGAACCCGAACGCGCGCTCGAACTGCTCAAACAAATCCTCTGGGACGAAAACGATAACGAAAAGGCTGTCGCCGCACTCGAATCGCTACTCGCGAATAAAGACCTCGTCGGCGATATCGCCGAAATCCTCGAACCGCGATACGCTCAAAATGGCGACGACGAAAAACTCGCCAAATTGCTCGAAGCAAAAATCGAAGTTTCGCAAGATCCCGTCGATAAACTCACCTATACGAAGCAATTGGCGCACATTCAGCGCGATAAACTTGGCGACGATTCCGCCGCCCTCGCCTCGTATCGCAATGCACTCGTCTGCGACCCGAGCGATGCCGATGTCATGAATGCCATCGAAGAAATCGCCGAAAAAATCGAACGCTGGGACGATTTGGCACAAGCCTATGCAAAAGCTATCGATGTGGCGAGCGACGATACCGACAAAATTGCCCTCATGGCAAAATTGGCAAAACTCGATGCTCAAAAACTCGGACGAAACGACGAAGCCGTCGATGTGCTCAAGAAAATCCTCGAACTCGACGCAGAAAACATCGACGCTTTGCGTCTGCTCGAATCGATCTATGCCGCCGAAAATAAATCCGCGGAATTGCTCGAAATCCGCTCGACGTTGGCATCGCTCACTTTCGAACCCGATGCTCAAAAAGCACTCCTCTTCCAATGTGCCGATTTGGCTCTCAACGTGCTCAATCTCAACGAGCGCGGCATGGGCTTCCTCGAAAAGATCGTCGAAATCGACGATACCGACCTCAATGCCATCGATCCGCTACTCGTCCTCTATTCCGAAGCCGGCGCGTTCGATAAATACGTCGAATTGCTCAACAAGAAATTGCTCTCGACGAACGACGATGACGCTCGCTTCGACATCTATATGACGATCGCAAAAACAGCCGACGAAAAACTCGACGATGCTGCCATGGCTATCGATGCCTATAACGATGCGAAGAACATTCACCGAACGCCCGAAATCTACGCCGCTCTCGAACGCATCTATGCCGCGCACGAGCAATATCAAGACCTCGACGATCTGTTCCTCGCTCAGATCGACGATACCGATTCGACGGCGAAGAAGGCCGCTCTCAAAGTCAAACGTGCTCAGATCGCCGAAGTCCATTTCGAAAACGATATGGATGCCATCGACCTACTCAAAGATGCCCTCAACGACGATCCTGCCAATGCCGATGCATTCAACGGGCTCGATAAGCTCTATTCAAAGAATGGCGAATTCCAAGAGTTGTACGACTTGCTCGAAGAGCAGAAAAAAGCCGCAACCGACGAAAACCTCATTCTCATCTTCAACATTCGAATTGCAAAACTCGCCGCTACGCACCTAGGCGACGTCGATACCGCGATCCGTTCGCTCAAAGACGTTCTCCAAGTACAAAGCAACAACGTCGAAGCTCTCGATTCTCTCATCGACATCTACGAACAACAAAAATCCTACGACCTCGCTCTCAACGCTTTGCACGCCAAGATCAAAATCGTCGATTCACCCAAAGACGAAGCCCCGATTTATTGCCACGTCGCTCGCATCGTTCGAAAAGCAAATTGGTCGGTCGAACAAATCGAAGCGAGTTATCAGGCGGCGTTGCAACGCGACCCAGAATGCGAAGAAGCACTCAACGAGCTCATGGTAATTGCCGAAACTTCGGGCGATTTACAAAAGGCATTGCAACTGCTCTCGCACAAGGCAAAACTCCAAAGCGACGACGATGCCAAGATTGCGGTCTATGAAAAGATCGTCGAAACCGCATCGCAAGCGCCTGAATTTGCTAAAGTTGCCGCAATTGCATTGCAACAAATTCACGAATTGCGCCCCGACGACATCGACGTCTCCGAAAAACTCGTCAATGCCTATATCAAAGCCGACGATTTCGCCGCTGCAAAACCCATCCTCGACGGCATTATCGATAGCCTGACCGAATCGAAACAGACGAAGAAACTCCCGCCATTCTACAGCCTCAAAGGACGCATGCTCAAGATGAGCGGTGACCTCGACGGCGCTCGACAAGCCTTCGAAGCGGCCAATGCCATCGATAAAAACAACATTCCCAATAACCTCGAACTCGGCATCATGCTCTTCGAAAGCGGCGACTACGACGCAGCTCTCAAGATCATGCAAACCTTGTTGCTCCACCAGATGAACGTCAAAGACAAAGAAGTCAAAACGAACATCTTCTACTACTTGGGTATGTTGCGCGTGAAAACGAACGACCCCAAACGCGCGAAAGATATGTTCAACCGCGCACTCGGCGTCGATCCAAACCACGCTCCGACAAAGGCGGCACTCGCCGAACTCGGCTAACCACTCGTCATCGAATCTACGCTAGCGCCCGATAAAGGCGCTGGCGATATATCGATCAATCTCTATACGCCGCGGCTTTGCTCGCGGCGTTTTTTTTTCTGTTCGTATTGGCACACGATGTGCAATATTACGCATTAACGCAAGGGCGATTCGCCCTTGGGTAACTGTTCATGATGTGAAGATTAGGCGTTATACGCTTAAGGAGGTCGATATGTTTAGAAAAGTTTCATTGTTATCAGCGCTTGTTGTTTCCCTTTTTGCCATGACGGGTTGCTTTTTTGCCGCGACCGATGGCTCTTATTCGGTCAGTGGTAGCTACTCGACGGCGGCTGCGTCGGTCGCCTATTATGGCCCCCACCCCGTCTACGATATCCATGGCGATGCCGATTGGTGCTCGATATCGGGAGCCCATACGCACAGCTACACGCCTAACGACGATACCTTCTTCGTCGTCGACAATGGGCGTTACGTATTCGTCGGTGACCCGAGCTACTACGTCTCGAACATCAACTTCAACACCTACTACTACATGGGCGTGCATCCTCTACCCGTTGGCAACGGCTGGTGCTACATCAATGGGCCTCACCGCCACCACTGGGCGGCTAGCGGCTACTACAACTACACCCGCGTCGGCTCATACAACTACTATACCTATTACGGATCGCGCAATTCGTACTACAACCCAAACCACACGCACTACGATTTGCAAACCTATTACGTATCGAATCCCCCCGTTCGATATCAAACCAGCTATAGAACGACTGTAGGCTATAGCCGTCCGTTGCCCGGCTACAATAGCTATAACTACAATAACAGCTATAATAACAATTACGGGTATACGAATAACCGCTACAATAACAACTACAACAACAACTATAACTACAACAACAGCTATAATAACGGTTATAACAACAACTACAATTATAATCACAATTATAACAACAACTACAACAACGGCTACAATAACGGCTACAACAGCAACACGCGGCCTTCGTCGACGACTTCGACGACGCGCCCATCTTCGACGACAGTCGTTCGCCCCTCGGCGACGACGCCTTCTACGATGGTTCGCCCCTCGGCGACGACGCCTTCGACCGGCTCGTACGTTCGCCCCTCGACGGGTAGCTCGAGTTCGACCGGCTCATACGTTCGCCCCTCGACGGGTAGTTCGAGTTCGACCGGTTCATACGTTCGCCCCTCGACGGGTAGTTCGAGTTCGACCGGCTCATACGTCCGCC
>ERZ1034719.1233-NODE-1233-length-12193-cov-9.503131_pt1 | contig 12193 bp, 9 predicted proteins | sample MGYA00520703_ERZ1034719 | MGnify/ENA primary metagenome ERZ1034719 (study PRJEB33766, sample SAMN09781716) | gut metagenome | biome: gut microbiome | host: Homo sapiens | place: Madagascar | study: EMG produced TPA metagenomics assembly of the PRJNA485056 data...
ACATCGGTCCAACCGTCCGGGTAGCCCTGGAGCCGTTCACACTCCAAAGGCGTTAAGCGGCGAATGAGATTCCGGCAATCCGCATCCCAGGTAGAGGGCGGCTGGCAGACAAGGTCTGTAGCGTCCTTGTGCTGCCGCGCGCTCTCCGTGGAGGCGATCTTATCATCCCTGAACTGATCTACCCGCTGGCGGGCATAGACGCTGTGGCGATCCGAGGTGGTCAGGGTATAGGAAATGTCCCGCTGCCAGCCGAAGCCGTTGCCGCCGTTTTGCGGCTGCCGGTCAATGGCGTTGCCCGCAATACAGATGACTTCCTCCGGCACCTGTTGAACAAGCGAGGTGTTCAAACCGCCCGTACCCATTCTGGCTGAAAGCGTTGGTGCTACCTTATGGGGGCCTGTATAGCGGCTGTCTATTCCATAGTTTTCATACAGTAAAGGCTTTCCCGGACGCAGCACTAAAGGCTGATGTCCATGCTCCTGTGCCCGGAGGGTGCCGGTGATATTTTCGCTACACTCCATGATCTGCCCACCCTGATCATTGATACAGAGAATGCTGGGCATACAGTTCCCGCTGGGGCTGCCTTTCAGGGTGGGCGATACGCCTTCCTGATATCCAATGGTCCCGGCGCTTGCACCTGCTCCGGCCGAGAAGCCAGCAATAAAGGTCTGCATTTGAAGGTTCTGAGTCGCCATCAGGGCACCGGACACACCGTCCAGGTCAATGCCTTCATTGCGCTGATTGATATGGTAGGCTTTCGCTTCGCCGGATATGGGCGCAGGCGGGTCAAGCCCTGCCTGCATACGCAAAGCTGCTTCCAATAAGGGTGGCAGCGATTTGCCGCGGCACTCTGCGCGGCGCAGAATACCCAGGCACGCTGTCTGGGATAGCGAGTATCGGGATGGCGCTGTAGCCTGCAAAATCTGCCACAAGGAACACTCGACGGCGTCTTTGGGGCACTCCGAAGTGTTGAGCGTCCCAAACGATCCAAGCCACGGAGGATCGTATTCCCAATATGCCCCCAGCATATTCCCAGCGCCCGGTCTCAGGTCTAACAACATGAAGGTATGGTTCTTCAACTTGGAGGAACGCTTCGAGGACCTTTTGAAAATCCGCCCCAGGCTTTTTTTGACCCGTTTCAGCGTCCCGTCCACTTGAGAGAGCACCGACGACATTTTCCCAGATCCCGAATCTCGGCCGAATATGGACTCCTGTCCTTCCAGATTTTCTGTCTGCATCTCGCATCTCTTGAATGATTCGTATTTGTTCCATAAAAAGGCCGGAACGCGCACCGGTCAAACCGGCACGCAATCCGGCCACGCTGAGTCCTGGCACGGGCTGCCCCCGCAGATGATGTCCACAGGCGGCAGATACGCGCCGTTCAGCTTTGTGATGTCTCCCATCTGCTCCATGCGTGGGAAACGGATCTTTGATACCAGTATGGGAAACGGCTCGATCTCACTGGCCCAGATCGGCTCGATGCCGCACCGCACCGAAGCCAGAGGAAAACCGCCGATGCCATCGAACAGGCTCCCCATCGTAAGTTTTCTTGTTGACTGTGTCATTTCATACACACCCTTTTATTTGATTGCCGCGGCGATGGTCCTCGTCACATTTACCGCAGACTGTGCCGTATAAACGGCGCTCGTAATATTGGCCTTTGTTGTGGTGTCCAGACCGAAGCTGCCGGCGATGCGGGGAACTTCGCCTGCGGAGAGCATGAGTCCAACGCCCATCAGCGCGTGGTCTTTGAACACCATAAGTCCCGCAATGAGTATGGTGGACTGGAGGAAGGCGGTCAGGCATAAGCCGATGACCTGCCGCATCCAGCCCATGAATCCGTCCAGATAACCACGCGGAACGCTGAACATATAGAGGCTGCCCACCGCGATCTGGATGAGCAGGATGCCGCCTCTCTTCAAGTTGGCAAAAAACACCTTCAGCACCGCATAGCCCATAAGGATCACGCAAAAGAGAAGCATGATGGGGCTGGTGATGATGCCAAGGCCAAAGTGGGAGCTGTTCACTACATCGGCAAGGGTCTGGATCTTGCTGAGTTCGGTGATGATGTCCTGTCCCACCTCACCGATGCTCCGGCCGTAGCCGGTAAGTCCCGCGGAAAAGGTTCCCTGCAGCGACACCGATAAGGCATAGAGCCGGACGGGGACAACGGTGAACAGGCTCACCGCCAGAAAGCCCTTGATGATGTTCATCCCGCACTGCTGGAGATTGCCTCTGCCGGTGGAGTATTCAATGCCGCACTCAAAAGCGCAGACTACCACGCTGACAGCGAACAGCGCCCAGGCAAGGCGGGAGAAAAAGAGAATGATGGCGCTGACCCATTCCAGTTCAAAAAGTTCCACGCCCATATTGCCCATGAGGGCAAAGAAATTGCCGAGAAAGCCCACGATCTGCCCGTAGATCCAATCCACCAGCTGATCCAAAACTGTCGCGGCAACAAAGTCCCAAATAAATATCTTCGCTCACCTCCGAAAATGCAGAAAGCCGCCGCCCAGATGGGCGACGGCCTTTCATATAGAGTATTTTGTTTTGCATCTGACTGCAGCGCTTACTTGAGCAGCCGCGGATAATCTGTTGTGCCATTGACGATCGCATAAACGTAGACGGTGTCTCCAATCAATTTATAGATGGCAACAAAAGTCTTCGTCAGCACAAGTTTACGGTAACCGCTTGCCGCAAGGATCGGGTCCGGATGCGTTTGCCCCATCAGCGGGAAATCCCGCAGACGGTTTATGGTCGTTTTCATCGTACTGTAGATTTTCCGCGCGTAGGGAGTTCCTGCCTCCGTAATGTGATACTTTACGATCTCCTCGAAGTCGTGTTGAGCAGGTGGAAGATAGACCAGTTTACTTTTCGTAGGCACGGAACAGCTCCTCCATTCTTTCGTCAAGCTCCTCCGGCGTGCAGACAGGCTCTCCGCTCAGCCTGCTGAGTTCCGCAGCATAAATTTTGTCGCGGTGTCGGAACATTTTTTCCCGCTCCTCGTATGCTGCCATGCTCATATAAACACCGTCATCTTCACCCTTGTTCGTGATGAAGATCGGTTCACCGGATGCCTTTGCCAGCTCGGAGATCTGCGTGTACTCATTCCGCAGAGCAGAGGATGGTCTGATTTGCATAGAAAGCCCTCCCTATCAATGTCTTGATAGTATTATATCAAGACAACGCTTTTTATGCAAGCTTTTTATGAGGCTCCTTGCTAAATACGGGGTGACACCATCTGCCTACTTCCTAATCCAGGACTGTCGCGGCAACAAAGTCCCCAATAAATATCTTCACTCACCTCCGGAAATGCAGAAAGCCGCCACCCAGGCGGGGCGACGGCTTTCCTTATAGAATATTTTGCTTTAGTCCACTATAATGCAGATCAATCGAACATGACCGCATCCGCTAAGTCCTGATTGGTATTGAATATTTCTGTGTCCACGATTGACACGGGAGCATCATGCTTCACATTTTTCGCTCCTGTGAAATTCCATCCACCACCTGAAGCAGCCTCGTTCGTATTCACCATGACATCCATACCGTGATACGTGAAGCTTAGCCACCCCTCTGCGGCTACTGTGTCTGCATCTTCTCCGAAGTACTCATAATCATCGACGCCGATCATGGCGAAGAAATCCTGAAACGACATGTCATCGTCCATATCCGAAAAAAGGAACTCAGCTGTTGTGATGAACCCGGCACATTTCAGTTGATCCTCATATTCACTCATGGCCTTTTCAGCATCACCACTCTGTGTTCCGAAAAAGCAGTAAAGATATTCCGCCTCTGCGGCCCCAAAGCATATAGCAGCACTGTCTGGAAATCCATCCGGCCTTACGATCACGTTGCCTTCCGGATGCTCGTTTTTCAATTCATCAAGCGTTTTCCCGAGGTCATTGAAAAACTCAGGCGTGCTTGTATTATCATAGCCTGAACAGCCCGTTGATGCACCATTCTCCGTAATATTGGAATCCTTTGATGTTTGGTCATCAGGAGTTACAGATGCACAAGCGGAAAACGTAAATAATACAAGCAAAAGCATCGTTGTAATGACGGCATTATGCTTCATAGTATTCTTGGTAGACACAGAACAATTCCTCCATTCTCATTAAGATTCTCTGGTACCTATCTCTCAAATGGTATTTATAGCAGGATTGTGCTTTTAACGCAAGAGTATCTTTGTGAAGCAACCATGTCTGCCTACTTCATCCACATACACTATCCATGCAACCATTGCCTCATCGGTTATATCCGGCAGGAGGGTCCTGATCCGGCTTTTAATTGTTCTCTCTTCTTGGCTCAGATCCCAATGATGTTCCAGATGTATTTCGGCGCGATCAAGCTGAAAATCAGGCAGGCAAAGAGAATGACGGGACCGGATTGCGATAGGTAATCCTTTGATACAATCTCCAGATTTTCCCCCGCTTAGCACCGTGCATGAGAGTTTCCCCTCACACGGCGCCCCATCGTTAAGGGTTTCAAAGTAATTCACACAATTTACAAGTAGCTTTTAACCGTTATTGTAAAATTTCGTTTAGATGAAGAAGATTTCTCAATTTATTTACCTTTTCCAGTTGCTTTTTGTCCAGTTGTAGGGTCACAAGGAGCTTTTTCACCGTTTCCTCTTTTGTTGCGTGAATAAGCGTGTGTACATCAACATCAATCAGTGTTAGATTTGCGTAGCTGTCGTTGCCACCAAGGTGTTTTGCTGTTTTGTGGTGGCAATGCATTCTGCCGATTTCTAAAATCTTACCTGTCACAGCACATTTTCCCTGCTGTGAGCAGTACAGTGACAGCCTATTGTCGTTGTATTCAATACTCATATCACGAACAGGGTTTCGCATGAGGTAGTGGAGCATTCCCACATTGATATTCGATAGCCTTTTGTGTATCTCGGCTCGCCCCTGTGGCGTGTAGCTGTTAATGCTGCGCTTCTTGTCAATGGGGTTTTTGTGCCGCACATAGGCAATCGGAAGAATGGGTGTTTCTCCGATAAACCGAATTTCCTTGCTTTTGCTGTATTTTATATAAACTGGACTTATAATAGGTTTTGAGATTTCTCGCTTCATCTGCTGTTCGAGTTTGCCTTTTGCAGCGGACTTGACTAAGAAAGCAATTTCACTAAAATCACGGCTGACGTGCGTGGCAAAATGATAGTAACCGTGCCAGCCTATGACCAGTGCGTTGTATCTTAATATGCTATTGCCCTTTTCATCCATCTGTTTGAGTTCATTTACGGCTTTGACTGCTTTTTGCTTGATTTTAGCCATTGTTTTATCAGAAATATGAGATTGCACAACATACTTGCTCTGACCATTAGGTTTCTTGCCTTTCTTGACCGCTTTCATTTTGAACCCTAAAAACTCCGAATACTGTCTTTTTAAGTTGGCAATTTTAGATTTTTCAGGACTAATTTCAAGTCCTAACCTATGATGCAGCCAATCCTTTACGGCTACAAATATCTTTTGGGCATCGCTTCGGTATCGGCAAAATATCTTGAAGTCATCGGCATATCGTACAATGTAGCATTCCTTTAGACCAGTTTTCCTAAGTTGCGAATAGACCCCGCTATTATCCAGCGTTCCATTTCTTAGCACTCTGCGTTTGTAGGGTACTCGTGTTGGCATTGTTTCCCACTGGCTCGCTACCCACCAATCCAATTCATTTAGGACGATGTTTGAAAGCAAAGGTGAAATAATTCCACCCTGTGGCGTGCCTTTTTCGGGGAAGCCGATTCCTGCAACTTCCGCCTTTAACATGGCGGAGATAATAGATAGCAGCTTTTTGTCCTTGATACCTAACGTCCACATCTGCTTTAGTAATTTCCCGTGATTGACATTATCGAAGAATCCTTTGATGTCAATATCGACCACAAAGTGCAGATGTTGCCCCTGTATGAATTTGTATGACTGAGATATTGCGTGTTCCGCACTTCGATTGGGGCGAAAACCATTGCTACGCTTAAAGAATTTAGCTTCACAAATAGGTTCAAGAATTTGCAAGATACATTGCTGTATCAGCCGATCCATAATCGTTGGGATACCAAGTGGTCTGGTCTTGCCGTTGCCTTTTGGAATTTCTACACGGCGTACTGGCTGTGGGTGATAGTTGCTTAGTCTTTTCTGAACATAGGCTATAAGCTGTGGGCTTGCCCATTGCTGTAAATGAACAATCGTCTTTTTGTCTGTTCCTGCGGTTTTACTGCCACTGTTTTTCTTGATGTTGCGGTAGGCAAGCATAATGTTTTGTGGATTGCAAATCAGCTCTGTCAACTGTTGAAACTGACAGCCGTTTTCACTATCCGCATACAGCTTATCTAACACATCTTGAAAGTCATAATATTCTGCATTTCGCAGGGCAGACCGTTTTGTCGGTTTTGCTCTTGTCAAAGTCAGCTTTATCCTCTCTATTAGGGGATTTTGCTTTTCTTAGTCATACTCGAACCTTTGAGATTGTGTGTTTACTTGTTTATTTCCTTAACGACTGGAGCCCGTCCCTCCACGGCTTATTGTCACCGTTTCATCGGTACCATGGCTCCACTCTCAGTTGGATGAATGCAGGTTATACGGTTTGCTAACTTCTTTCCCTGCAAACGCCTCATAGCAATGTAATTCGCTCCGCGTTCCAACCTTTCCACGTTCCGATATTCCTATCATTTCATATCGCCCTTAGGTGTCCCTCTAAGCCTGTATGCTTGATGTCGCCTGTAACGACATAAGGTATTTCATAAATGGCTTTTTACTTTACCTCACATACCCGCCATATCTGGCGTATGCACATTTCTATGCACCATTCGTATAGACTTTTTATATCGGGTGTTCGTCTGTGACCCATATTTTCACATACTCACCATAGGCAAATTATTGACCTCCGGCATATAGGCAACACCATTCACCTCTGAACAGCTTTCGTGCAGATAAAATATCTTGTCTGCTTACGGTTGCTCTCTGCCGACTTCACCGAGCTTCGTACATCGTAGCTATTACACGCCATTTTGCACGTCGGAGTATCAAGGCAGGCGTTTTGGGGCGTTACTCCCTCGTTCCACCTGTCGGAATATCAGTTCTCCTAAACTGAACATTTACACGTTCATTATTTAGTGCCTAACCTTTTCAGTTAGGAACGTGTCGCACTCCACTCAAACTGTCCTCTCTGGCGATAATCAAAGTACGCGCCGCCAAGTTTCACAAAGAATGCGATGGCGAGGATCATATCCAATGCCGGGAACACTACCTTCTCCACCACGCTCTTGATCTGCTTGGCCGCCTCCGTCCACGTCTGCTCCACCGCTCCCGCGACATCCCCGCCCGCAGCGAGCGCCGAGGTGCAGCAGAGAGAGGTCAGAAGCAGAAGCGTCAATGTCAGAATAATCATTTTTCTGTATTTCAAGAAATCTCAACCTCCTTAAAATGGGGATGCCGCCCCTTGCGGAGCGGCATCCGTTGTTAGTCCTTAATAGCCGGTGCGAGGCAGGGGCTTGCTGGGGGCATAGACACGGGTGACCCAGCGGGAGGTCGCCATGATCCACTGCCCGTTGTAGACGCCGCCTGCATCCGACGTGTTGACGAACTGCGTACCGCCGGCGAGCTTTGAAAGCACCTTGCAGTCTACGCGGGGCGCCTCCACCTGACGGAAGTTTGAAGGTACAATGCCGAACGCCGCCATGAACTCCGTCACATACTCATTGGCAGCAAGCCCCAGCGCCGCGGGGGAGGCGTCCAGCACATAGTTTTTGGATGTACTCAGGTTATCCGCCAGCGTGCGCCAGTTATCCCCGCTGAGATTCGTGCGGTAGACGATCTTATAGTTGCCCGGGGTATTCCACGTGCCGGTGTAGATCTTTTCAAGGCGCACCGCCTTGACGGGCAGAGTGTCTCTCCAGTAGAATGACTCCAGCGCCGTGGTGGAATTGTTGGCAATGCCGGTAAAGTTGTAGCGGACAAGCTGCCCCGGCATGACCTCCACGTAGCCGGTTTTCTTGATCGACACATTCGTGTACAGGCTCTTATTGGTCATGGCTGCCTTGACGATCTGACCGGCGTGTTCGATCTCCACTTCAATGGGCGTCTTATCCAGCCCGTAAAACTCCGCCGCCTTGGATTCTACGATTTTGTACCGCGCCAGAGGCAGAGGCTTACTGACCGCCAAGCCGTTTTTATCCGTCTTGATGGTATCCACCAGACGGTTGGTGCGGGCATTGTAAACTTCAAAGACGGTGTTGGGGATCGGCGTTCCGGCGGGCCAGCCATTCATCGAGTTGTAATCTTCCGAGGTCTTGACGATCTGGATCTGACCGGTGATGGGCGTATTCTTCCACTCAACTTCCGTGGTTTCGCCGCTGCGGACATAAACCGTCTTTTTCTGCGTGTCGGGAATATATCCCTCATTTTCCAATTCACGCAGATAGTAGCGGCCAGCGGTCAGGTTTTCAAAACGGACATAACCGCGGTCATCGCTTGTTTCCTGCGCAATGGGATTATTGCCGCTGTCATAGAGAATGAAGGAAACGCCGTAGATGCCCTCGCCGGTGGCCGAATCGACCTTGTGGATCAGGATACCGGAGATGGCTTTGTTGGTCACCGTTTTGGTCGTGGTTCTACCATCCTCCACGACGAAATAGATGGGGGTATTGTCCAGCTGGAAGCCCTTGCCCGCCTCGGTTTCCACGGCATAGTAGCTGCCGCTTTCCAGCGGCACATACACGCGGCCGTCCGTTCCGGTGGTGACGGTGTCCACCAGACCGCCATCGCTGACACGGCGGATCTCGAAGGTGGTGTTGGGGATACGCTGGGTTTTGTCCGCCGCATTCACTTTCACCAGCTCCAGCCCGCCGATGGGAGCATTATAATAGCGATAGGTAATCCACCGCTTTTATCCCAGTTGGACTGGGACAGTCAGGGTGGATTTTCCCCCGCTTCGCACCGTGCGTGCGACTTTCACCGCACACGGCGCTCCATCAATGCAAATTATTTGTTGCGTGTATGTGAAATAACCAGTTTGTCCCTATAACCGACAATTTTCTTTTGTGCTTTGACATCAAACTCACTAATGTCCTGATTCGGATTATTAACCGCGATGAAGCATTTCTTATGAAGCGAAATCAGATTGTTGACACGGTTCACCTTATCCAATGGGAGGTATGGATTTATCCGGTGTGCCCATGGCGTATTAGCGATTAACCAACCTCCACAGACCCGGCACCTGAGTTTATCACGGTTGAGAGCGTAAGCCCTGTTCATAATAAACTCGAAATTGTTGAACTTCCCCCATTTGCCATAGCTGATTGCCCGTGCCGACCTATCCGAATACATTTCATCCAGACGCGCCTGCATTTTCTTCTTTTTCGTACGTTCAAAATACAACTGCCGCCCAGTGTCGGTGTATGGTGTCTCAGCTTGGTTTTTAGGTGGAGTTCTTTCCCATCTGCAAAAGGTAAGCGCTGTAAAGCCTACATAGATGTCCCGGTATTTGATAGAGGGAATTTTCTGTTTGTATTGTTGGTGTACTCGAGGAAGGTTCCGGGTTTGATTTGCTGGAATCCATTTCCCGTTGTACTGTTTCAAGCGGCGCCTTGCCGCAAGTTGCAATTTTCTGCTGTGTTTTTGCATGGCAATATTTACCCATGTACAGCATTGATAATATTGGATAATCCCTCTTATCTGACTGTTGATGCGGTTTATTGCACCAACCATTTGCTCACGGCTGTAATTACCGGGAATCTTTTTGATGTCTTCCGCGATTTTGTCAGCTCTGCGCTTTAATCGCTCACGGTCTGGAATCGTTCTTGGGATGTAGCCTCTGCGGGATTTCCCCCGAACCATTTTGAACTCGTAGCCTAAGAATTTGATGTACTTCTTTCTGATGTCTGTTATCAGTGTTTTTTCTTGGGATAATGTCAATTTCATTTTTTCCTGAAGAAAGGATTGCAAGCGAGCTTTCCAGTCTTCCGCATGTGCTCGGGTGTCTGTTGCAATGATGAAGTCATCCGCGTATCTGACAAGGTATCCGGGAACAAGAGTGGTTTTCTTGCGCATGACCGCGTACCTGCTCTGGTCCTGTACATACTGATGTCTGGTTCGTTTATTTTCCCATTGCTTTGATACCCATTCATCCATAATATCTAAATAAACATTCGCGAGTAGTGGGCTGATTAGGCCGCCTTGCGGTGTTCCTTCTTCGTTTACGGCGCATTCTTCCATAACCCCGGCTTTTAACATGGCCTTGATAATCTGCAAGACCCGCCTATCCTTGATACCCATGTGGTACAACCGCTTTATGAGTATGCTGTGGTCGATACGGTCAAAGCATTTGCTGATGTCACCTTCGACAATCCAGTAATTTCCCGTGTTGTGCATTATAATGTCAACTCGTTCTAAGGCCATAGCCGCATCTCGCATGGGGCGGAATCCATAGGAATGTGCAAAGAATTGTGCTTCTAATATAGGTTCCAGCACTATCCTCATACATTCTTGTACGATTCTATCCCGTATTGCAGGAATGCCCAGAGGCCGCTTTTCTGATTTTCCCGGTTTGTCGATATATACTCTCCGTATCTGCTGGGGTTCAAAATGCTTAAATGCACGTTGAATATCTGCTACAACCCACGGGAATGGTTTTTGAAGATAATCTTTGCGCATGGTTTTGGAATCTACACCAGGGGTTTCGCTTCCATGATTGCCTTTGATATTATGGATTGCTGTGATAATGGTTGACTCTGCTGACATAATCTCCAGAAGTCCTTTGAATGCCGGACGGCCGCCAGCCTCATAGACTTCTTTGCTGTGCTGATACAGTGCATCTTGAATTTCGCGTAATTGAGTTTCGGTTTTTGGGTAGTCGAATTGTTGTGCCATACGCACCGCCTCCTCTCTGGAATTGGTGTTTCTGGTTTTAGTCAGGTATGCCTACGGCTTCCTCGACTTTCTGTTCACATACAAATCTGCATTGACTATGCCCCTTCGCTCCACTCCCATTACAGGAGTTTCATCACTACTACGGGCTGCTGTCCCGCGGATTAACAGGTCATTTCCTACCTGTGCGGACAGAAGTGTCATTCTGTTTACATCTTGGGATGTGTCCGTCCACGGTTCCTTTGTTCCCTATGCCTTAGCTTTACATATCGGTTTTAGCCCGTCCCTTTGACCCGGCTGCCGTCTTTGGCCTGTGTGATATTCTGCCAAAGACATTCGACCTTTTTTGGTTTTCTGCCGTTTTCCACTACTTCAGATTTCGACGGCGACAGCACTCCACATGGGAGCGGATGGCTGTATAATCATCCTACGCCTTTACGAGCCGTACATTCGGGACTTTTGTCGGTTGCAACAAGACATTCTGGACATGACCGATTTATAGCCTCCTGCGGGCATAGCCGTCTCAGACCATGCTACCGCTCTTTACCGAGCTTCGTACAGATTGCATGACACTACAAATCTGCACGTCGGAGATTCAGAGTTTTTGTTACCCGTCACGCCGGGTCAGGCAGGTTCTGCCCCTGCCGAATCAAGCATAGAGTTCAGATTCTTCAGAATCTGCCTTGTTTTGTTGCGTGTTTCCACGCAGATTGTCAAGGAACAAAGCGCACAAAATAGAGGGACTGCGTGTCATTGGGGTTGACCACCACGGTCTGCGTGCGCGTATTCTCGTCGATGGTGTAACCGGAGATAGATTTTTCCTCTGTCACCACCAGTGTGCCGGTGACGCCCTTGAGAATGATCTGTCCGTTTTCGTCGGTATAGTACAGACCGTTGGAGCTGATTTTTCCGTTTTCGTCGGGGACGAACTCGCCGGTAGCCGTAGTGATCTTGAAGGTAACGCCCTCCAGCGGCGTCTTGCGGTCCAGAGAGGACAGCTTGTTGATGATGAGCGCGCCCTGTCTCTCATTCCAGAAGGTCAGCCGCTGGGGAGACTGGCTCTGGTCGATCTTAATGCTCTGCGGTGTCCCGTCCAACACGAATCCATCCACAGATTTGACCTCTTTTGCGGTAACAGTCATGCCGTCGGTCAGACCCTCAATGACGATCTGGCCTGCAGCGTCGGTGGTATAGTAGCCGTTGTTGGAGCCGACTACCGCACCGGAGGAGTCGGTCACAAGGAACTGTACCCCGGCAAGCGGTTCATTTTTCGTGCCGGAAATGTATTTCTGGAGAATCAACGTTGTAGTGGGTTTGTTGTAAAAGGTCAGCGTCTG
>ERZ1034719.1234-NODE-1234-length-12193-cov-6.533861_pt1 | contig 12193 bp, 8 predicted proteins | sample MGYA00520703_ERZ1034719 | MGnify/ENA primary metagenome ERZ1034719 (study PRJEB33766, sample SAMN09781716) | gut metagenome | biome: gut microbiome | host: Homo sapiens | place: Madagascar | study: EMG produced TPA metagenomics assembly of the PRJNA485056 data...
CCCCTTGCGGCAATTATCGTCTTCCTCTTTCTAATGGCGGTCAAGACCCGCCAGTCCGATACCATCGGCTCGATCGCGATGGGCTTCGGCATCCTCTTCACCGGCCTTCTCAGCATGACCGCGGCGGTGAGCCCGCTGTCGGAATCTGAGACGTTTGCCAACATGTTCTACCAGCTCTCCGGAAAGCCGGTGCTCGGATTCCTGCTCGGCGCGGGCGTTGCGTTCCTGCTGCAGAGTTCGTCGGCGACCATCGGTATTTTGCAGGCCATTGCCACGACCGGCGCGCTGACGTTCTCGTCCGTTTACGCCATCATCATCGGCGTCAACATCGGCGACTGTGTGACGACGGCCATCGTCTGCTCCATCGGCTCGAAGGCCGATGCCAAGCGCACGGGCGCGATCCATATCCTCTTCAACATCGCCGGTTCGATCCTCGTGATCGTGGGGCTGATGCTGCTGCACTCGTTCGGTGTGCTCGATGCCCTGTGGGACGAGGCGCTTTCCTCCGGCGGCATCGCGAATGTGCACACGGTGTTCCGTCTTGCTTCGGCCATCGTGCTGCTGCCGGTGTGCGGCCAGTTTGAAAAGCTCTCGCGCAAGCTCGTCAAGGACGATGTGCGCCTTGGTGAAAATGTCGACCACGAGCTTTCGCTGCTCGATGAAAAGTTCTTCACCTCTCCCGCCATCGCGCTCTCGGGCGCGGGTGAGGCCATCACCACCATGGCGCGCCTTGCGCGCACAGGCGTGATGAGCGCGATGGGCGTGCTCGAGCAGTACGACGCCCACACGATCGAGGTCATCAACGAGAACGAGGAGCACATCGACAAGCTCGCCGACCATGTGGACAACTACCTCATTCGCCTGTCGCCGCACATGCCGAGCGGACACGGAAGCGACATGCTCAACTACTATATCCAGTGCTTCGGCGAGTTTGAGCGTATCGGCGACCACGCCGTGAACCTGACGGAAAATGCGCAGGAGTTCCTTGACCGCAGCGCGAGCCTGTCGCCCACGGCACATCAGGAGCTCATGGTGCTGCGCGAGGTGCTCGGCGAGATCTTAGATTACACCTACAAGGCCTTTGCCGCCACGGACTACGAGGCTGCGCGCCACATCGAGCCGGTCGAGGAGGTCGTGGACGACCTTGTCGCCACGCTGCGCGCCAATCACATCCGCCGCGTGCGCGACGGGCAGTGCACGGTGTACGCGGGCCTCACGTTTCTCGATATCCTCGTCAATGTGGAGCGCATCGCCGACCAGTGCTCGAATGTCGGCGTTTTCACGCTCTCGATGTTCGACGAGCACATCATGAACAACCACCACGACTATATTCAGGCGCTGCACCAGGGCAAAGACCCGGTCTTCAACCGCGCCTATCAGGAGGCGCACGACAAGTATTTCGGCGAGCTCAAACGCATCGAGCACAGCAAGTGAGCCGCGCCGGATATGCGCGCCCCTGATTTAATGGAAAATAACGATCAATGCGACTTTTGTGCGCCGCGGCTTGCGTTTGCCGCGGCGCTTTGCTATAATGCAGTGCATAATAGCAGCGTGATTCTCTGCAAAGGAGCATGAAACTATGAAAGCGATTCTTGATGAAATGCTCGCGGCCCTTTCGCGCGGCGAGCGGGTGGTATTGTGCAGCATTCTGGCGTCTTCGGGCTCTGTGCCGCGCGGCGCGGGCGCGAAGATGGCTGTCTTTGAAGATGACCGCGTGCTCGGCACGATCGGCGGCGGCGCAGTGGAGCGGCTGAGCATCCAGCGCGCGCAGGACGCGCTCAAAAACGGTGGCAGCAACGAGCTCAAGTCCTACAACCTGCACCCGAGTGAAGTGGCCAGCACGGGCATGATCTGCGGCGGCGCGGTGACGGTCTACTTCCAGTTTTTCGCGCCCGAGCAGGCGGCGGACGTCGCGGTGCTCAAGCGCTGGCGCGAAATGCTCGACAAAGATGTCGACCTCTGGCTGCTGTTGTCTCTTGACGGCAACGGCGTGAACGAGTTCCACGTTGTCACGCGCGAGGAGATCCCGCAGGGCAAGGCGGACTATTTTTCTGCCAAGGCCGTGTGGAAGAACGGCATTTATGTCGAGCCGCTGTGCCACGCGGGCAGCGTGTATATCTTCGGCGGCGGCCATGTGGGCCGCGCGCTCGTGCCGGTGCTGGCGACGGTGGGCTTCCGCGTGGTGATGTACGACAACCGCGAGGAGCTTGCGAAGAAAGAAAACTATCCCATGGCGAGCGAGGTCATCTTCGGCAGCTTTTCCGATATTTCCGGCAAGGTGGCGCTCACGGCGAACGACTATGCCGTCGTGATGACGCCGGGCCATCAGGCGGACTATGAGATCCTCTCCCAGGTGCTGGGGAGCGATGCGACCTATATCGGCTGCATCGGCAGCCGCACAAAGGTCGCCAAGACGCGTGAGCGCCTCAAGTGTGACGGCTATACCGAAGAGGACATCGCGCGCGTCCACGCGCCCATCGGCCTTCCGATTCTGGCTGAGACGCCGGAGGAGATCGCCATCAGCATCGCGGCGGAGATGATCGAGCACCGCGCGCGCCTCGCCGGACAGCGGCACTGAGGGTGCGTATATGCAGATCGCACCGCTTTTGCACGTCGGCCGCGGCGTGACGGCCATCATCGGCGGCGGCGGAAAGACGACGCTGATGGAAACGCTCGCCGGGGAGCTTTCGAAAAAGGGTAAGGTCATTATCACGACCACAACGCACATCTGCCGTCCGAAGCAGTATGAAACGCTGCTGGATGCGGACGAGGCCGCCGTTTCGGCGGCATTGGAGCGGTCGGGCATCGTCTGTGTTGCCTCGCAGGCGGAGAGCGGCAAGCTCTGCGCGCCGTGGCTCTCAATGGGCACGCTGGCGCAGCTTGCGGATTTTGTGCTTGTCGAGGCGGACGGTGCCAAGCGCCTGCCGCTCAAGGCGCACGCTTCCCATGAGCCGGTGATCCCGGAGGAGGCGCAGCGTGTCATCATGGTCATCGGCATCGACGGCGTCGGCAAAACCATCCGCGAGACCTGCCACCGCAGCGCGCTCTACGCGCAGCTCGCGGGCGTGGATGAGGAGACGGTCGTCACGCCGCAGCTTGCCGCGCGCGTCGTCAACGCCGAGGGTTACGGCGACCGCGTTTATATCAACAAGGTGGAGTCTGCCGCCGATTATGAAGCGGCGCAGGCCATGGCAAATGAATTTTCCTGCCCGGTCATCGCGGGCAGTCTGCATCAGGGGGTATATGTATGCTTGCATTGATTCGCGGCGCAGGAGACATCGCGAGCGGCGCGGCCATGAGATTGTGGCGCTGCGGGATCGACGTGGTGATGACCGACCTCGCCCGCCCGACGGCCATCCGCCGCACGGTGGCGTTTTCCAATGCCATCGTCCACGGAGAGACAACGGTCGAGGGCCTGCGCGCCGTGCGCGCGGAGAATGCCGCGGAGGCGAAGAAGCTGCTGCGCGAGGGTTCACTGCCTGTTTTAGCCGACCCTGAGTGCGCCTGCCGCGAGGAGCTCGCGCCGGACGCGCTCGTGGACGCGATTCTTGCCAAGCGCAATCTCGGCACGAAGATCGACGACGCGCCGATCGTCGTGGGCGTCGGCCCCGGCTTCACGGCGGGGGAGGACTGCCACGCGGTCGTCGAGACGATGCGCGGCCACACGCTCGGGCGCGTCATCTACTCCGGCAGCGCGCTGCCGAACACGAACATTCCCGGCCTCATCGGCGGCTTTGCGGGCGAGCGCGTGCTGCGCGCGCCGTGCGACGGCATTTTTACTGCCGTCCACCGCATCGGCGACACGGTCGAGGAGGGCGAGACCATCGGCTTTGTCGAGGGTCAGCCGATGAAGTGCACCATCAGCGGTGTGCTGCGCGGCGTGCTGGACGATGGCGTGCCCGTTAAGAAGGGAATGAAGTCCGGCGATGTCGACCCGCGCTGCAAGCCGGAATACTGCACGACGATCTCGGACAAGGCCCTCGCCGTCGGCGGGGGAGTGGTCGAAGCGGTGCTGTATTTGAACGCGAAACAACAGGGCAGACGTTGATATGCCCTGCACTGCGCGGGAGATGTCCCATTGGCATGGGACTGCGCGGGGCAAAGGGGGCCTTCTCTCACGTGAGAGAAGGCCCCCTTTGAATCCCCCAAGAGAACGGCAGGGGCGTTTCGATCTCGCCCCTGCACCCCTAACGACCAAAAGGGAGGGGCCTTGCCCCTCCTTTTTGGATTATCCACCCCGCTGTTGCTTCTGACGGCGCGGCATTGCTGCGCTCGCCGCTTAGGGGTACTGCTTTTTTAGCCTTTTGCTGGGTCGGCACTGCTGTAGTCATTGCTGATGGGCTCATCGGAAATGATGTCGTGTGAAATGACTTGGTCTTCTGCGTCCAACAGGGCTTTTTTCAGGACTTCACGGGCAAGAATGCCTTTACCTTCGTCGTAAAGGTCGATGGCTTCGCTCATACTGCGTACCATCAAGTGGTATAGCGTTTTATAAGTCGTCATCTTATCACCTCTACACAATTATAGGTCAATATCACCCTATTATCAATAGGTCAATTTGCCATAATTTTGTTGGGGTGATTAGATGACTCGTATGAAAGAACTGCGCAAAAAGAAAGGCTTCTCACAGGTTAGAATGCAGATGCTGACGGGAATTGACCAGAGCGATTATTCAAAAATCGAGACCGGCAAACGAAATATGAGCTTTGAACAGTGCCGCCGCATCGCCCTTGCTTTGGAAACCAGCATGGACTATCTCGCCGGCTTGACCGACCAGGACACCCCCTATCCCAGAACAAAGTAAAACGACCGCTGCCGCGGTCGTTTTTTCTATTAGAAGCGCGGCGAGCGCAGCAATGTCGCTTCGGCACGCACTGCTGAAACGGAATTATCCAAAGTAGACGTAGTTCTTACCGGAAGTGCCATGGGGAGGATCATCCAAAAAGGAGGGGCGAGGCCCCTCCCTTTTGGTCGTTAGGGGGGTGCAGGGGGCGAAATCGAAACGCCCCCTGCCTTTTCTCTTGGGGGTTCCAAAGGGGGAGATTCTCTTTTGAAAGAGAATCTCCCCCTTTGCCCCGTGCAGCGCCGCTGGCGCTGCCATCCTTATTTATGCTTATAAACGCGGCGGTTGTCGAGCGCGAAGACACGCTGGCTGAATTCGCCCGCTTTGAGCGGCGCGAGCACCTCGCGGTAGATCTCCATGCGGCTGTCAATCTGGTCGATGAGCGACAAAAGCTCTGCCTCCGCGCACTGGGGCAGCACCGCCGCGCCGAATTCCGGTTGGCCGTGATGCGAGAGAATCAGGTGCTCCAAAAGCGTCGCCTTTTCCTCGGGCAGGTCGAGCTCGGCGGCGATCGCCGCGACCTCCTGCGCGCCCATGACGAGGTGACCGAGCAGCTGGCCCTTCGTCGAGTAATCCGTCACAAGGCCGAGCTCGGAGAACGTGAACTCCTGCTCCTTGGCGAAGTCGTGCAGCAGCGTGCCGGTGAGAAGCAGGCTGCGATTCACGGTGTCCGCGTACTGCGCAGACAGAAAATCGGCAAGGCGCAGCATGTTGAGCGTGTGCATCAGAAGGCCGGACAAAAAGCCGTGGTGAACGCTCTTGGCGGCGGGAATGGTGCGGAACGCTGCCTCGTGGCGGCGCAGCATTTCCTCGCACACGGCACGGTAGTCTGCGTCCTCGATGGTCGAAACGAGTGCCTTGACCTCGTCATAGCCGGCCTCGCGGTCGATGGGCGCGACGCTCACGAGCTTCGAGACGTCGACGCGGTCATTGTCTTCGGCGAGGCGCAGCTTGTCGACTGTGAGCTGGGGCATGCCGCGGTAGTCCGATACGCTCCCACGCACCTTGAGCACCTTGCCTACGTCGCGCTCGCCGATGGGGCCGCTGTAGTCCCAGACCTTTGCTTCAATCGTGCCGCTCGTGTCGGCGAGCACTGCGCTCAAAAACGGCTTGCCGCTGGCTGTCACCTTGGCAAAGGCGGCCTTGAGCAGATAAAAGCCTTCCACGTCCATACCGCGCTGCATCTGCGCGATGGAAAGACCAACTTCCATGATAAAAACCTCTTTCTGCCCGCGCGCAGCGGGCGAATCTTTCTTCTTTCGTTAACGAACAGCATTATAGCATGCCTGCGCGGAAAGCGCACGGAAAATTTAGTGTGCGGCCTTTTCCCTCTGCGCACGCTCAAGCCAGTCTTTTCCCTCGGTGAAGCGTGCAACAAGGAACGACACGACGTAGTCGCCAGCGGAATTGATCATCGTCGCGGGTGGGTCGACAAGGTTGCCGATCGTCACAGCGATGGGGTAGGCAATGGCCATCTGCGCGGGGAAGAAGAGAGAGCAGATGATGTACTCGCCGATGTACCCGCCGCCGGGGATGCCGCTCATCGCGACCGAGCTGAACACGGCGACGAGCAGAATTTTGACGATGAGCCCCGCGCCCTCAAACGGGATGCCGAACACGCCGAAGAGGAACGCGATCTTCAGCACGCAGCTGAAGCACGAGCCGTCCATGTGCATCGTCGCGCCCAGCGGCAGGACGAGGTCGGAGATGTCACGCGGCACGCCGCTGTCTTCCGCGGCCTCTAAATTTGTCGGGATCGTCGCGACGGACGAGCAGGTGCCGAGCGCCGTGACCGCGGGGCGCAGGATGTGCCGCCGCATGACGCGCACGCCCTCCTTTCCGCCGCCGAGATAGGCGTAGAGCGGAAACGCGACGAGCGCGTAGACAAAGCAGAGCGGATAGTAGACGAGCATCGCGCGGCCATAGGCCGCGGTGATCTGTGCACCGTAGGTCGCGACGAGTGAGGCGAAAAAACCGAAAAACGCGACGGGCGCATAGTAGGAGATGAGCGAGACGACCTTCAAAAGGCAGTTCGTCATGTCCTGCAGGACTTTTGCCGTCAGGCAGTCCGCGCCGCCGCTCAAATTGACGCCAAAGCCGATGAGGATGGAAAAGACGATGAGCGGCAGCATCGCGCGGCGGGACAGCAGCGCCGCGAAATCCTCGACCGTGAAGAAGTTGACGAGCAGCTGTGCGACGCTCGCCTGTTCATCGACCTCGCCCGCCGCCGCGTCCGCCCACGGCTCGAGGACCGGGGGATAGAGGCGCATCGCAAAGAGCATGATGACTGCGGCGATAAGGCCCGTGACGATGAAGACCAAAAGCGTCGTGCCCATGATCTTCCCCGCGCGCTTCGGGCTTTTCATGCAGGCGATGGAGCTGCTCAGCGAGCAGAACACGAGCGGCACGACGATGCAGAACATCAGGTTAATGAAGATCGTGCCGAGCGGGGCGAGACACGTCGCCCCCGGCCACAGCGCGCCCAGCACGCATCCGAGTACGATGGCGAGCAGCATCGCGCTCAGAAAGCCGTAGGTGCGGAAAAAGGAACGAGACATAGAATTCCTCCCTTAAAAATTGCGTTCAACACAATATAGCGGGAGGACTTGGACGATATGCGAACTCAAAAAAGGACACATCCGTACGATGTGTCCTTTTTTGAGTTATTCAAGCTCGAATGCGCCGGTGTAGAGTTGGTAATAGGTTCCTTTTTCCGCAATCAGCTTTTCGTGGCTGCCGCGTTCGATGATGCGGCCGTGGTCGAGGACCATGATGACATCGGAATTCTTGACGGTGGACAGGCGGTGCGCGATGACAAACACCGTGCGGCCCTCCATCAGCTGATCCATGCCGCGCTGGACGATGGCCTCGGTGCGTGTGTCGATGGACGAGGTCGCCTCGTCGAGGATCATGACCGGCGGGTCGGCGACCGCCGCGCGGGCGATGGAGATGAGCTGGCGCTGACCCTGCGAGAGGTTTGCGCCGTTGTTGGCGAGCTCCGTCGCGTAGCCCTGCGGAAGGCGCGTAATGAAATCGTCCGCACCGGCGAGCTTTGCCGCGGCGATGCACTCTTCATCCGTCGCGTTGAGTTTACCATAACGGATGTTGTCCATCACCGTGCCGGTGAAGAGGTTGACGTCCTGCAGGACGATGCCGAGCGAGCGGCGCAGGTCGGCCTTTTTGATCTTGCTGACGTCGATGCCGTCGTAGAGAATCTGGCCGTCGGCAATGTCGTAAAAGCGGTTGATGAGGTTCGTGATGGTCGTCTTGCCCGCGCCGGTCGCGCCGACAAAGGCGACCTTCTGACCGGGCTCTGCGTAGACGGAGACGTCGTGCAGGACCTCTTTGTTCGGCTCGTAGCCGAAGTCCACGTCGATGAGGCGCACGTCGCCGCGCAGCTCACGGTAAGACGCCTTGCCGTTGTCGTTCGGGTTCTTCCACGCCCAGTGGCCGGTGTGATGGTCACTCTTGCTGATCGTGCCGTCGGGGGCGATGTCCGCGTCGACGAGCGTAACGAAGCCGTCGTCCGTCTCGGCCTTTTCATCGATGAGGGAGAAGACGCGCTGCGCGCCTGCGCCCGCCATGACGATGGAATTGATCTGCTGGGAGAGCTGGTTGATATTGCCCGTGAACTGCTTGGTCATGTTGAGGAACGGGACGAGGATCGAGATATCCAGCGCCTTGCCGGAAAGGCTCAGGTTCGGAACGCCGATAAGCAGCAGCACGCCGCCCACGAGCGCCAGAGCCGCATAGAGGAAGTTGCCGATGTTGCCGATGATGGGGCCGAGCACGCTGGCATAGGCGTGGGCGCGGTAGCTGTCTTCAAAGAGGGCGTCGTTGATCTTGTCGAACTCCTCAATGGAGCGCTGCTCGTGGCAGAAGACCTTGACGACCTTCTGGCCGGTCATCGTCTCCTGAATATAGCCCTCGGTTTTGGCGACGGCCTGCTGCTGGCGCAGGAAGAATTTGGCGCTGCCGCCGCCGACGCGCTTGGTGACGACGATCATCAGAATCACGCCGAGCACCGAAATGAGCGTCAGCCAGATGCTGAAATAGAGCATAATGCCGAACACGGCCAGCACGATCGCGCCAGACTGGATGAAGGCGGGGATGGCTTCGGACACGAGCTGGCGCAGCGTGTCGATATCGTTGGTGTAGAAGCTCATGATATCGCCGTGCTGGTGGGTGTCGAAGTAGCGGATGGGAAGATCCTGCATGCCGCCGAACATCTCCTGACGGAGCTTGTCGAGAAAGCCCTGCGTCATATAGGCCATGAGCTGCTTGTAGACCAGGATCGCGATGATCGAGAGCACATAGAGCGAGATGAGCAGCGACAGGATGGGGATGAGCTCTGCTTTGGCGGAGACCCAGTCGCGCGAGACGTACCACTTTTCGATGACCTGAATGACATTCTGCACGAAAAGCGACGGGATCGACGTGACGATGGCCGAGAACAGGATGCACGCGAACGTGACGGGCGCGAGCACAGGATAGTAGGAAAAGAGCTTTTTCACCGTGCGCTTAAGCATGGCGAGGTTCGCCGCGCCGTCGTTTGGGCGGCGGGAATTCTTGGGATCACGCTTCATCCTGCTCACCTCCGTTCGTCTGGGATTCGTAGACCTCGCGGTAAATTTCACTCGAAGCGAGGAGCTGATCGTGCGTGCCCATGTCCGCAATATGGCCGTTGTCCATCACGAGAATGAGGTCGGCATCCTGCACGGACGCGACGCGCTGGGCAATGATGATCTTCGTCGTCTCGGGGATATAGGTGCGGAAGCCCTCGCGGATCAACGCGTCGGTGCGCGTGTCGACCGCGGAGGTCGAGTCGTCGAGGATCAGAATCTTCGGCTTTTTGAGAAGCGCCCGGGCGATGCAGAGACGCTGCTTCTGTCCGCCGGAGACGTTCGAGCCGCCCTGCTCGATATAGGTGTCATACCCGTCGGGGAAGGAGCGGACGAATTCGTCCGCCTGCGCGAGCCTGCACGCCTCGATCATCTCGTCGTCGGTGGCGTTTTCGTTGCCCCAGCGCAGGTTATCCTTGACCGTGCCGGAAAACAGCACATTCTTTTGCAGCACGACGCTGACCGCGCCGCGCAGCGCCTCAAGGTCGTATTCGCGCACATCTCTGCCGCCGACCTTGACGCAGCCCTCGCTCACATCGTAAAGGCGCGGGATGAGCTGCACGAGGGTCGACTTGCTCGAGCCCGTACCGCCGAGGATGCCGACGGTCATGCCCGAGTCGATGTGCAGATTGATGTCCTGCAGCGCGAATTTCTTCGCCTGTGCGGAGTACTTGAAGCTGACGTTTTCAAAGTCGATGGAGCCGTCCTTCACGTCCATCGCGGGAGATGCGGGATCGGTGAGCGCGGGCTCTTCCTCGAGTACCTCGCAGATACGGACGAAGGACTCATACGACATCGTCATCATCACATAGATCATCGAGATCATCATCAGCGACATTAAGATCTGCATGCCGTAGGTCAGCATGGCCGAGAGCTGGCCAACGTCGATGGTCGTGCCGCCGTTCGTGATGATGATCCGCGAGCCGACAAATAGCACGAAGATCATGTTGAAGTATACGCAGAACTGCATCAGCGGCGCGTTGAGCGCGACGACGCGCTCGGCGAAGGTGAAGTCCTTGGCGATATCGTGCGAGGCCGCGGCAAACTTCTGCTTTTCATACCCTTCGCGGGCAAAGCCCTTGACCACGCGCATCGCGCGCACATTTTCCTCGACCGATTCATTGAGCTTATCGTACTTGCGGAACACCGCGCGGAACGCGGGCATTGCCTTACGTGCGATCAGAAGAAGTCCGATTACCAGCACGGGAATGATAATGAGGAATGTCGTCGCCAGCGCGCCGCCCATGATATAGGCCATGATGACGGCGAAGAGGAACATCAGCGGTGCGCGTACCGCGATGCGGATGCACATCATAAAGGACATCTGCACATTGTTGATATCGGTCGTCATGCGCGTGACGAGCGAGGCGGAGGAGAATTTGTCGATATTTTCAAACGCGAAGCTCTGCACGCGGGTGAAAACATCGTGGCGGACGTTTTTGGCAAAGCCGGCGCTCGCGCGCGAGCCGTAAAGCCCGCCGAGCGCGCCGCAGCTGAGCGACACGAGCGACATCAGGATGAGCCCAAGGCCCACGCGCACAACGCCGCTGAGCTCCGCGCCGCCCTTGATTTCGTTGACGAGATTGGCGGTGAAAAACGGGATCAGCACTTCAATCGCGACCTCACCGACCATGCACAAGAGCGTCAGGATCGTGGGCTTTTTATACTCGCGGATGCAGCCCATGAAGCGATGGATCATATTCATCGGCAGTGGCCTCCTTTCTTAGTTTGTGGGGGACAGTCGGGCAGCTTGCCCTGCTCGATCATGCGCTTGCGTTTGGCCTCAAAGGTGTCGTGGATGGTGCGAAGCGCCGTGCAGAAGGTCTCGCGCTCTTCGCCTTCGAGCTGGTCGAAAAACGCGCGGAACTCCGCCGCATCCTTCTCTAAAAAGCTCGCCACGTATTCGTCGGCCTTCTCAGTCGCCCGCAGGCGGATGACGCGGCGGTCGTCGGGGTCGCTCAGCCGCTCGGCAAAGCCGCCCTCGACCAGCTTGTCGACGAGTTTGCTCATCTGCTGCTTGGGCATGCGGGCAAAGTTTGCAAGCTCTGTCATCGTCATCGTGCGGCCGCTGCGGCGCATCGACTGGATGCAGTAGTACATGTCAAGGCTGACGCCGTCGTTCAGCATGCGCTTGAACGGACGGGCAAACCAGTAGTGCCATGCGGGGATCGTGTCGAGCAGCAGCTCCTGGATCTCGTTGGTCTGCATGTGGTTCTCCTTTCTTGAAAATACTTAGATAGTCAACCTGAATTGACTATCACTTTGAATTGACAGTGCTTAGGATACAACAATTAAAAACGAATTGCAAGAGGAAAATGCACTCATTTTTCGACAAAAAAACGGTGGCCGGAAGCCACCGCTTTTTGACTGAATTATTGCTTGAGCTTTACGTTGTTTCTGATGGTGCGTTCGCTGCGCGGACGGTTCGTCAGGCGTTGCAGCACGGCGCTGATCTGCCCCTCGGCGGCTTCGACCTCGGCATGGAACGCGCGGGCGGAGACGCGCAGCGCCCCGTGGCCGAGGATGATGACCTGCTCGGGGCCGTCGGATGTCGCCACGCGCACGCGGCGTTCGCGGCGCAGCTCGTAGGTCGCGCGCTCGATGTAGGTGCCGGAAGGCGTTCTGCCGGGAATGTCGATAGACCCCGTCTCTTTCTGATAGCAGCCCATGACCGCCGTGGTCATAGCAAAGAGAAGGACGGCCATGCAGATGATCGGACGAATGATTC
>ERZ1034719.1235-NODE-1235-length-12182-cov-4.564855_pt1 | contig 12182 bp, 7 predicted proteins | sample MGYA00520703_ERZ1034719 | MGnify/ENA primary metagenome ERZ1034719 (study PRJEB33766, sample SAMN09781716) | gut metagenome | biome: gut microbiome | host: Homo sapiens | place: Madagascar | study: EMG produced TPA metagenomics assembly of the PRJNA485056 data...
TATTCATTATTCTGTTCCTGATACTCCTGCAGCCGGTAAATGAAGATATGCTGCTCCAGACGGATGTCATTCTTTTTCTCCCAGACGGGAAGATGCCTGCCATAGCTCCCATGCTTCCAGACAAGCAATACCAACTCTTCCTGCTGATCCCTGTCAATATCCATTACCAGAACATCCTGCACCTGCCAGTCCGCCGGAGTTTTCCATATGTGCTCCGATTGATCTCTTTTCATAAATCGGTGACGGTCTCCGGCTTCCCCCATATCCGTTTTCACCACCCGGAGTGTCCGGTTTTTCAAAATCACCTCACAGCCTTCATAGGAAAACTCTCTTTCCTCCCAGGTAATCCAATGCGGCAGAAAAGCTCCATACCACCACAAGGTGAAAACAGCAGTGATGCTTACCACCACTGCTATTCCACCTGCTATCATCCATTTTGTATGCCGGACTGCCTTATCCGTCCCAGGAGTACCGGTAGCTCTTCGTCCAGGACGGCTGTTCCACTTCATTGTCATACTCATACTCCATATCGTCATTCAGTTCCATGCCGATCATCTGTCTCCATTCGGAGTCTGTCATCCGGCTGTCAATCGGTACCGTAAATTCATAATAACTGAATGTACCGCCTACTGCAAGCCGCAGCTTTCCATCCACCGGCACAACCACAGAAATTCTGGAAACTCCACCAATGGCTTCTTCCAGAATTGTGCCATTGGGATCGGTCGCAATATCCACAACAAGTGCTGCCGGGAACTCCCGGGAATCGACGTATTCCTCTGTGGTCTGATCCCTGATGGTCTCTTTCCAGAAGTGTTCCAGATTTCCGCCAAATGTCCGGATCAGCTCATAATCTTCATCTGTTACGGTACTGCCACCTTCCAGCTCCTTAATCGAAATCTCTGCAAGCTGATCAGATAACTGCTGCAGCTTCTCCAAATTCTCTTTATCCTTCGCCGAAAGAATACCAAACCGCTCCATTCCTTCAGAGGTATTCTTCGCAAGGCTTCCCAGTGCATGGAAGATCTCCGGTTCCGGCTCTACATAGCCCCGGTCATCCATCTCTTCCATACCGCCCCCCATTTCGGCAAGCATCTGTTTCGAATACAGAACGGTATCGTGCTTTAACTCTGTATAACTTCCTAAGAAGCTTTCCAGATTCTTCTTCCGCCATTCCTCGTTACGCATGAACGATGGATACCCTTCATCCCGCTCCTCAAGCAATGGACACAGTGTCTGTAACCATCCTGCATAAAGGCTGCCATTCCACAGCGTATCGTCCGCATTCTGAACAGCATTCTGCAGCTTCTCCATATTTTCTGCATAGCCCTGATACTCGAACGCACCGTTATCTTCTAAAATTCTCTTCGCTGTATCCGAGCCTAAAACCGCCGGGACATCCATTGCCATCGGAAGCATTCTATTGCCTCCGTCTGCATTTTCCCCGACTTTACTATAGGTCAGATTCGTAAAAATCGCTTCATCAAGGGTGAACCGCTGTCCCATAAAGCGGAAGCCCTTCGATTCCTGTGTCTTATCCGTTTCACCGTTGTCATCCATAAAGACAGCAGAATTAATTGCCGGAGGATCAAGCTTTCCGGTAAGCTCATGGAAGGCATCAAATGCAGCCTCATTTCCTATCAGATTTCCGGTGCCCGCTCCGTCTCCATAAGCCTCACGGATCAACGGCGCATATTCATAGAATCCGGAATCATCACTTGCCCCTGCGAAAAAGGACGTAATGGTATACACCGTTTCCCAGTCCTTGAAGGCCTCATTGCTTAAGGCCATTGTCATAAGAAGTGCTGCCCGGTCGGTAAGCTCCTTCTTCTGTGCAAAATTTCTTCGTCCATACCACATCATTGCCCGGAAGTACTGCTCCAGTGCCTCCTCTCCCTCATAATAGCCACGTGGCTTATACTGGGAATAGTCCTCCATCTCTCCTTCAAAAAGTGCTGAATCATAGATGCCGTCCGCTGCTTCAATAAAGGACAGCTCCTGATCCACCGCGTTCTTCACTTCATCCGGAATCGAAATTGCTGCTTCATCCCCCATCAGGGAAACTCCAACTGCAAAGAATCCCACATTTAAAGCGGCTGCCTGTTCCCATTCACTTCCCTTTAATTCCTCATACTGCGTCAGGCAGGTTTGATACATGGAATGGCTCATTTCCTTTACCATGGAAGCAAGATAATCCCGTTCTGTTGTCCGCTGCAGCAGCGCAAAATACAGATGATAGGTATGCATCATCGAATCCACGGTCACAAAGCTCGGTACCTGACTATAGCGGTTATATTCATACACATCAAAGAACTCGCTATATCCACTGTCCATCACAATAAAGTTATTGGCTGCAAGCTTCCCGGAAATATCCTCATCCGTATCATAAGCATAGAACTGTCCAAGATTCTCAATGTTGGATAAATCAGGAGCTGTCTGATAAGCTGCTACCGATGGGGTATAGTCCCGTAACGGCTCCTGCGTACTAAGATCATTTAAATAAATTCTCTGCTGCCCGGCCGCCTGATCCTGCAGCTTTACGGTTCCGTCACTGTCTGTTCCATCAGTTTTTCCCTGCGTTGCATCTTCCTGTGAAGACGGATCTTCCTGCTCCGAATCCTTATTCTGATCGTAATATTCCTTTCCGGTTTCAACTGTCTGCTTTGCCAACTGTCCGAACGCCGAACATCCTCCTAAGGTACTGATTACCAGCACTCCCGATAAGACAAGCGCCAGCAGCTGTCTGTTCTTCATTGCCATATGCATCCTCCCTTTCTTACTCCTTATATGATTCGTTTACCTGCAAATTGCCCTTTACTAATGAAAAGTTCCTAGTAGAAAAACCGCCAGATTTGATTTGCAAATTTAGCGGTTATTTCGATCACTTCTTTATTATTTTAACATTATTGACAGCAATCCGTCAAACAGAGATTATTTCGGGAGTTTGACACTTCTTTTATCACTTTATAACTATTCTGAGCAGTTACCTTTTTTTCAAAAAATGCTCGCGATTGGGATAAATCTCACGGAAGGCTTCGAGAGCAGCCTTTCTTAGCGGTTCAAATTCCTTCTCCATCCGGAGAATATGCGGTGCATCAAATAACAGCCGGCTCAATTGCTCTGCGATCTTTCCGGCAACACTTTCCTCAGACAGCTGTCCCATTCCGAAAAGAACGGAGGTAAAGCCACGTCCCCCGGTGCTGACCTCAATATAGGTTCTGCAGGTATTTTTAAGCTCCTGCTCCATTTCCGTTTTCTGTTCAAATTGAAATAATTTTAAACCATGGACGGCCTCCATCGCAAGCTTTTTCTTTCTGCCGCCCCAATCCATGCCTCCACTTTCCGCAATATATTTCAGATTCATCAGGTAACCGACGTACGCATCCTTCCGCGGCTTTCCTTTACCATATCGGGCCTCCCAGAGCTGTTTACGCAGCCTGGCCTCTTCCCTTTCCGTTTCCCCTTCGTTTTCCGAAAGCAGCTGCTGCCTCTTCACCGGATCTGTCTGTGTATAAAAGCGTTCCAGCCAATTCTCCATATCTGTCTGTCCTTTCCGTGAAGGAACGGCCTCCCTCCGGCAGTTCCCCTCACCATTACTGCATTGCTTATTTACCGGTTCAGAAATTCTTCCACATTGGCAGCCGTAACCTTTTGATACGGCAGGAATATATATCGTTCATTTTCAAAGTCATAGCCCTCAGGCTCCTTCCCCTGAAACAAATCCATCGCCAGACGGGAAATCTGTTCGGCCTGTCCTGCCCTGTCATTATAAACTGTCCCCTGAATCAAATCGTTTTGGATTGCATCCAGGGCACTGTCCAATCCGTCTATCCCAAAAATGACCGGACGATTCTCCTTCGGATATCCAGATGCTTCATAGGCAGCAACCGCCCCCATTGCCATCTCATCATTATTGGAAAGCACCAGTTCAATCTCATCCCCGTAGTGATGAATAAGCTGGGTCATCTTGTTTTCTGCCTGTCCCCGGTTCCAATTGGCAAACTGATAGCTGAGCTTCTCCAGCGTGATCCCCTGTTCCTGAAGGGTTTTTACCACACTGTCCGTACGGATGATCGCATCCTGATGCCCGGTTTCACCCTCGAGAAGAACATATTGGATCTTTCCGTCTGCATTCCGGTCCACCGAATGATCGGTTCGTATCACCTGTGCTGCAATTTCTCCCTGCATCGTACCGGACTGTCTGGCATCTCCACCGACATAATACAGCTTGTCCCATTGCATCAGATCCTCCCGTACCGGCTCACGGTTAAAGAATATAACCGGTATATTTTCGTTTTTGGCCATCTTGATGATGTTGGAAGGCTCCGTCCGGTCAACCAGATCGACCACAAGGATATCACAGCCTGCATCAAGTATTTCCTCTACCACCTCGTCCTGAAGCTTCTGGTCATTCTTACCATCCCTTACCGTCATGATGATTTTCAGGGAATCGGTCTCATAATCCTCCAGATCCTCCTTCAGACAATCTGTAAGCGCATTGATAAAGGGATCATCCTGTGTATAAAGTACTACTCCGACCCGGAGAACACTTCTTTGCGCTTCCTTGTTGCTGCCACATCCTGTCAGACATAACAGCACGCAGCAGACCAGCACGTATATGCTCCACCTAACCTTCATTGTAACCATCCTTTCCACACCATGTATTCTGCCGTATATTCTTCCATTTATATGATGCCGGGGTCAAAAGCCCCCGACTTTGATACCTACGGATTGCTTCGTGCTACGCACTCCCACAATCCTACCCAATATTCGCATATCGTGGGATTATCACATAGTTTACTTATGTGGTTAATCATACGTATGAAGAAACTGCTGTACCTCTTCCCTGAAAATATCCTCCTTATGCAGCAGCCGATAATCCGTCTCACGGTTTTTCATGGTATACAGCTGATTCTTCAGTGCACCGGAAATCTCCAGGACACTTTGATACCCCATATCATATCCGTCTGCAGCAACCAGCCCTTCCACCACAGCCTCGTCCAGATAGTATACACACTTGATACTGTTTCCGATTCCATAAATTCCCGGATGGTTTCCATTCTCCTGTGCATACATCCCGGCAATCTGTTCCAGTGCACTTGTTTCAAGTACAATCAGGTAATCGACCGCCTTCTCCTTTCTGAGCTTCTCCGTAATTGCCATATCATAGGTTGTATGGATATGAAACCGGATTTCGCAGCCGGTATCCGAAAGAGCGTCCAATACCCCGTTCGCACGCTCCCTGCTGCATTCTGTTTCTGCTAGTCCGCCTACAATTCCGATCCTTTTCCCGCGGATATTCTCCCGGCTTTTCAGATCTTCTCCCAGTGCATATCCCATACCGTAATTATCCGGCATCACGGCCGGAAGCTCCGGATATTGCGTCCTGTTCCCGTTCTCCGGTTCCTTAGGGACATCATTGGCAACCAGTAAAACCGGCTTCTGTGAACGGATCTCCCGAAGCATCGCTCCGGTATCCTCCCCCGGCGCTGCCTGGACAATAAAAGCATCCACCTGATTATCCAGCTGCTCGTAAATCAGACTTTTCTCTTCCTGTGCATCTTCAATTTCGTCGGTATTGCAGATAATCAGATGAATATTCCTGATCCCTGCTGCCTGCTTAAGACCGTTAATAAAAGAATCCCATTTTTCATCACCGGATTTTTCAACGATAACAGCTACCCGCTTCTGCGGTTTTTCACCGGAAAAAATCAGATGCATACACAGCAGAAGCAGTATAAAGAGGCAGATTTCCGACAATAGAAACGTCATTTTGGTTCTTTTCATGGTTCAACCTCATTTCTGGGTGGTTTTCCCGGTGCCTCCAGTATCTCACAGTTTTCTTTGGTATATGGTATGGCCGGCAGGTGAATGGTAACGGTAGTACCTTCATCCGGTTCACTTTCTACTGTGAGTCCGTATCTTACTCCAAACATCAGCTGTATGCGGGTATGCACATTAATAAGCCCTACTCCCGATCCATGCTTTGGCACCTTCTGATTATCTGTCAGAATATTTTCCACATCCTCACGCCGCATTCCCATTCCGTTATCGGAAACCACCAGATAAATCTCCTCCTCCTTCTTAAAGCCTCTGACGAAGATTCTGGGATGGTCATCCTCATCCATATCTCCTACTCCATAATATATGGCATTTTCCAGAATCGGCTGCAGAATAAGCTTTACGGTACAGAACGGATAAATCTCCTCTGAAACATCATATTCGGTTACAAACCGTTCCTTATAACGGTATTTTTGTATATTCATGTAATTCCGGCAATGCTGCAGTTCATCCTCAATCCGGATAATGGTCTTCCCTCTTGACAGACTGATCCGGAAAAGCCGTGCCAGCTCTGAAATCATGAAAACCGCATCCTGATTCCGGTTTCCCTCAATCATCCAGGTAATGGACTCCAGTGTGTTATAAAGGAAGTGGGGATTAATCTGGCTTTGCAAAGCTGCCAGTTCACTCTTTCTGCGCTCATTCTGCTGTTCCACAATTTCCTTCATCAGCCGCTCAATCTCTTCATATGATTTCTGGACAGAATTCCCCAGATGCCTGATTTCATATGAGCCCCCGATATAAATATCCGGTTTTTCCCCCGCCTCATATGCCGTTACGGAAGCATCCAGCTTCAGAATCGGACTGGAAATCTTTTTGGACACAATACGGTTTACTGCAAGCAGCATCATAATCAGCATGATCACAATGATCATCATGTAAATCCGGAACTTCTCCAGACTGTCTGTCCGGATATCCGGCAAAACGACACCCACCAGCTTCCATCCGGTATATGAAATGGTGTTGACAATCATGGTCTGCCTCTCTCCATGAGGACTGCGCAGATTCCTGTATATGCCGTCCTCACTGCTGCTTGCCAGTACTGAATTTTCCTGAAACAGACCATTACTGATTTCGTTGGCATATGGATGATAAATCAGCTTTCCCTCCCTGTCACACAGGTAATAATATCGTCCTCTGGTTCTGTCATTAATCCGGTCCATCATTTCTTCTATAAAGGAATATTTCATATCCACCAGCAAAATACCGTTTTCCGGACTGTCTCCATCAATCACATCCACTGCACGGCTTAAGGAAATTACCCAGTGGTACCGCTTTGCATCATCCTGAAATAAATCCTGCATATGAGGTGTGGAAAAATGCATATTTTCGATTTTCGCTTTTGCGTTCTCAAACCAGGACTGCCTGCTGACCTCAACACCTTCCTTTTGGAGTGTGACAGGCTCTGCCACAAGCAGCTCTCCCTCCATGTCATAAAGTGCGATACTCTGTATTTTATCCTTATTGGAATCATAAAGGAGACTGAGCTCCTGATTGAACTCAGGACTTGATATATCCAGCGCTTGTATAATGTTATAATTGGCGGTATCGGAAATCTGTCTCATACTCTTCAGATACTGTTCCATGGAATTTACAATGGTTTCTATCATATTCTGTGCATCCCGGACATCATTCTGGCGCATAGCTGTTTCATACCGGTTATAAAGCAATAATCCCATAGAAATTGAGGTAATCACAGTCATCAGGGAAAGCACCGTCATAATGACCGACTGAATATCCGAAGCTCTTCTTTTTTTCTTCATCATACTTATTTTCCTATATGTTCAGTGCGGTATTTGGAGGGTGACATTCCATATTTACGCTTAAAAACATAGCTGAAATAATTAGCATCCTCATATCCGACATGCTCTGCAATTTCATAGCTCTTTTCATTGGTTTCCAGAATCAGCCGGACTGCCTGCTGCATCCTGTAATCCGTCAGATACGTGATAAACGAAATACCGGCTTCCTTCTTAAAAATAGATGAAAAATAGGAATTCGACACACCAAGACCCGAGCATACTGTGTCCAGGGACAGACCGGCATCCGAGTAACGATCACGGACAATATTTTTGGCTTCTGAAATCAGATAACGGAGCGAAGAGTTTCTGGCATTTTTCAGTTCATCACTGATCGATAATGCCACACTGATCAGCCAGGCCGATAATGCATTCTTATCCATCTTCGGAATCTCCTCATAGGCATTCCGGATTTCTCCGGTATGATCTTCAAATTTTATATAGTTATTTCCACAGAAGCGGTACAAATGCCCGACAATTTCCATAACCGTAAAATTATGCTGCATAATTGTCTTTGCATTATCCTTAAGCTCATTTACAAGAGAAAGCACTGCATGCTCGATGTCTTCACGCACACCGATATGAATTGCCTTAAACACTCCATTCATGTCTATATCCTCCGGCTGCATGGAAAGCTCCTGCCCCTTCGGTGCAATATCCGCAATATTGATTGATCGTCCGGCTCCATATATCACACGATAGGAAAGCGCTTCCCTTGCCCCCTCGTAGGAATAACGCAGAGCTGCCAAATCCTCACACACCTTGCCGAGTCCTACGGTTACAACTGCACCGAAAAAGCGGTCTGCCCACTTACAGAAGCGGTCACATTCATCCGTCAGTCTCGTAATTTCGCTCTCTCCCTCAAGATTCACCAGCATAACGATGTTTCCAAGATAAGTAAAATATCTGCAATCCCACTTTTCCTTAAACCGTTCCTTCGCTTCCCTCTGCACCGATACGGAAAGAAGGAGCGGTGTCATATTATCCGGTACATGATTTTCCGAGATATGCAGAACGGCACAGCAAAAGTATGGCCCCGGCAGGGAAATCCGGTAATCACCCAGAAATTTACAGATTTCACCTTCTGTAATCCGTCCCTCGATCAGTGAATAGAAAAAGTTCGTCTGCAATACCGGAAGGGAATCGGTATAGTACTGCTCCAGCTTCCTGACATTTAATTTTTCTTCCCGTTCCTTATCAAGGACATCCTTTAAGCGCTTCAGACAGTCCGATAGCTCGTTGGCATTCACCGGCTTCAGAATGTATTCCTCGATTTCAAGGTGAACCGCTTCCCGGGCATATTCAAACTCGTCAAATCCGGTAAGAATTAAAATCCGCATATCCGGATTATCCTGCTTCAGATTACGTGCCAGCTCCAAACCGTCCATATAGGGCATTTTAATATCCGTAATCACAACATCCGGCTGCATTTTCTCTGATATCTCCAGTGCCTTTACCCCGTTCCTTGCCTTTCCGATTACTTCAAACCCCATCTCATTCCAGCTGATCCTGTGTTCAATTGTGTCCATAACCTCTTCTTCGTCATCTACAAGAAGCACCTTGTATGTCAGCATCTGTACCCCTCCATATTGTTGCAAAATGGCACGAATTCACTGAATCATAAATTCGTGCCATCTTTCTTTCATTATACTCTTTTTTTCAGGAAATTCCCACTGTAAATCCTGTGAATTTTGCCGTTCAATGATTTACCTGCAACAGTCCGTCCATGCAGATGTCTTGCTGTTGCCAGAACCTAAACCTTATTTCTTCTTTACATACTTCAGACAGTCAAGCGTAACAGCTGCCAGAATAATGATACCTTCGAATATAAACTGGAGGTTTGTATCAATACCAAGAATCGTGAGGGAATAGGTCAGTGCGGTAAAGATTAACACACCGGTTACAACACCGGAAATCTTACCGATACCACCGGTAAAGGATACACCGCCGACAACGCAGGCTGCAATAGCATCCATATCCCATCCTTGTCCGTAGGCTGCACTACCAGATCCGATCATACGGTTACATTCCAGCCATGAACCAAATCCGTAAAGAATACCTGCAAGAACAAACGCTCCCATGGTTACTGCAAATACGGAGATACCGGATACCGCTGCTGCTTCCGGGTTTCCGCCGACTGCATACAGATTCTTACCAAAGGTTGTCTTATTCCAGATAAACCACACAACCACAACTGCAACAACTGCCCAGAGAATAATGGTCGGGAATTTTCCGATTCTCGGAATAAACATCGCCGGGATGGAGGAATCAATGGCACCGAAGGAAACACCCTTCGTAGCATACGTTACCAGTCCGAAAATAATCAGCATGTTTGCCATGGTCGAAATAAACGGATGCATCTTGAACTTTGCCATAAAAAATCCTGCAATGGATGCAAAGCCTGTTGTCAGGATCACACAGACAAGGAGCGCAAGCAGTGCACGTGCCGGTACCGGAATTCCGGTAAAATCAAAGATATGACCGAACACTCCACCGGTATTGATTCCATTGTGCATAATAATGGTTGCTGTTACCATACCCATACCAACCATTCGTCCTACGGAAAGATCCGTACCCGTTAACAGAATCAGTCCGGCTACTCCAAGCGCCAGGAACACACGGGGTGACGCCTGCTGAAGGATATTCAGAATATTGGCCGTCGTCAGAAGCTGTGTATTTTTTACCAGCGGCGTAATGATACAAAGAGCAATAAAAATCATGATAATGACAATATACAATCCGTTCTTATACAGAAACTGTGAGGTATTGAAGGTATATCTGTAGTTTTCAAAGCTCTGTGCCTTTTTCTGTGTAAAGGTGAATTTCGACATACGAAGCAGATCAATCAGATGATACTTATGCACAAATGCTTCATGTTTTCTGTCCTTGATTTCCTGAAGTCTGGATTCATGCATCATCTGGGCATCATACAGACGGTTTTTATATACATACTTTTCGTCCTTGATTTCCTGCTTGTCCGTCAGTCCGGAAAGCGTACGCTCATGCTCTGCCTTAAGCTGTCCGCGAACCTTCGCATATTCCGCATTTTCCTCTTCCTTTTGGGCTTTACAGCTTTCTGCAACCTTTTCGTAATAATCCTTATTAAAATGGGCAGCAAGATAAGTCTCCGCATCTTTAATCAGCCGGGAAACCTCCTCCTTGTTTGCAGCCTCCACCGCTTTTGCCTTTACAAGCTCTTCCTGATCCTGCCGGATAATTTGGGCCTGCTCCTCTTTCGTATAGTTTTTATCTTCCTTCGTCAAGGCAATGTGCGTTTTTAATGCCTGCACCTTATCCGAACCATCCACACGCAGGGCATCAATCTTTTTCTGTATCTTACCAATATATTCATCAATCGGTTTTAAAAGCTTTGCTTCTTCCTCTGCCGAAAGATATTTCCTGTCATTTGCCATAGCTTCTGTACTCCTTTCTACAAATACTTTGCACTAAGTCTAAGCAATTCTTCCTGATTGGTTTCTCTGGTATTTACGATTCCTGCCAGATGTCCGTTGGACATTACTCCGATCCGGTTCGTAATTCCCAGAATTTCCGGCATTTCCGAGGAAACCACAATAATGGTTTTTCCCTGCTTTGCCATGTCAATAATCAGTTCATATATCTCATACTTGGCACCAACATCGATGCCTCTTGTAGGATCATCCATCATAAAAATGTTTGGTGAGCGTTCCAGCCATCTGCCGAAGATTGCTTTCTGCTGATTTCCGCCGGAAAGGTTTGCAATCATATCATCCGGTCCCATACATTTCGTATGCATAACACGGATTTCCTCTGCGGTTGCCCTCACCATTTCATCATGTGACAGGGCTACCCCCGTCTTATACTGGTTCATATTGGCAATGGTGGTATTAAACGTAATATCCGCCTTTATGAACAGTCCGTCTGCCTTACGTTCCTCCGTAATCAGTGCAAATCCATGATCCATTGCATCCTTGGAGGAACTGAAATTCATCAGCTTGTCCTTATAATAAACACGTCCCGCTGCTCTTGTACGAATACCAAATATGGTTTCGAGAAGCTCCGTACGCCCTGCACCGACCAGACCATACAGACCAAATATTTCTCCCTTTTTCACATCAAAGCTTATATCCTGAAGCTTAGGTGCATATTTCGTAGATAAATGCTCTACCTTTAAAACCACCTCACCCGGAGTGTTGTCTACCGGTGGGAAACGGTTATCCAGTGACCGGCCAACCATGGCAGATATCAGTTCATTCATATCGGTATCCTTACAGTTCTTGGTCATCACCAGCGCACCATCACGAAGAACGGAAATCTGATCACAAATCTCAAATACCTCATCCATCTTATGAGAAATGTAAATCAGTGAAATTCCCTGTTCCCGAAGCTGCCGCATCATCTTAAACAACTTTTCAACCTCAGGTGCGGTAAGGGATGAGGTTGGCTCATCCAGAACAATTACCTTGGAATTATAGGAAATTGCCTTTGCAATTTCACACATCTGTCTCTTTGAAACAGACATTTTCTTCATTGGCTGCGAAAGATTTACCGTGATCCCAAGATTAC
>ERZ1034719.1236-NODE-1236-length-12165-cov-6.668704_pt1 | contig 12165 bp, 8 predicted proteins | sample MGYA00520703_ERZ1034719 | MGnify/ENA primary metagenome ERZ1034719 (study PRJEB33766, sample SAMN09781716) | gut metagenome | biome: gut microbiome | host: Homo sapiens | place: Madagascar | study: EMG produced TPA metagenomics assembly of the PRJNA485056 data...
GGGGCGACAGGATTTGAACTTGCGACCTCTTGCACCCCATGCAAGCGCGCTACCAGGCTGCGCTACGCCCCGATAATTGGGTTGGCGTCTGAAATCGGGGCGACAGGATTTGAACTTGCGACCTCTTGCACCCCATGCAAGCGCGCTACCAAGCTGCGCTACGCCCCGTCAACAGACGGGCGCCGTATAGATGAGGAAGCGCGTTTTGTCAAGATTTATTTTCATCCGCCGGCGAATTTCTCCCAAAAAATGACCCGAACTCTCGCCAATCGATCGCGAATATTTCGCAGTTTCTCACGAGAAACACCCGAACTCTCGCCAATCGATCGCGATGATTTCACAGTTTCTCACGAGAAATGCCCGAACTCGCGCCAAACGATCGCGATGATTTCGCAGTTTCTCCCAAAAAATGACCCGAACTCTCGCCAATCGATCGCGATGTCGTGGCTATTTCGTCGTCGTTGCCGCTGCCGGCTTGTGTTGGCGGTCTTCGGGGATAAACCGCGTGTTTCTCATCGTCGCCCCCTTGAGCTGTTTATAAGTATCCATGGCATCTTTTGCTCCAATCGAGTCGCCCATCGTCATGAGGGCTTGCGAAAGGATCTTATAGGCAGGGCGATACGAGGCGTCGTATTTGATGGCCGTGCGAGCGGCGGCGAGTGCTTCGTCGGTCTTGTCGTCGAGCATCTTGAGCACGCCAGCATTCGTATAGGCAACCGCGTCTTTGGGAAGATTGGGAATCGCTTGCACGAAATAATCATTCGCCTTGACGACTTCGTTGAGGCACAAATGCGACGAAACGAGATTGACGAGGATAGCCGGATTGTTGGCGTCGAGCGCCAAGGCGTGCTCGTAGGCGTCGATGGCGCGCGCACAATAGCCCAGCGATCGAAGCGCATTGCCCAAGTTAAATAGCGACGTCGCACTATAATCGATCTTCGTTACCTCGATGAGGTCGCGAAATGCATCGGCCGGATGGTTGAGTTTGGCATGTGCCACGCCGCGAATCGTTAAGCCCTCGGCCGTCTCCCCCGTCTGTTCCATCGCCGTCGTCACCGATTGAATCGCACGCGCATAGAGGTGCTTATTCATGTATTCCATCGCCTCGGCATAGGGCCATGTTTCTTGAACGACTTCTTCGGTCGCCGCCTGCGGCTCCGACTTCGAACCACATCCGACGAGCGCAAATGCCAACGTCGCACCCATCAAACCCTTCGCCAAAACCGACTTCAGATGAATACCCATATTGCGAAACCTCCACGTTTCATTTTTTCGCTAAATCATCGAAATATTCACGACATGCGCTATATTCGCTAGCGCGATGCCTTCGTGTTTAACGGCACAAAGACCCGCAAAAACCAACCCATTATAAAACAATCGCCTACGATTGTGCCACCATCTATCGATCTTTTTGGCAGTTTCTTGGGGGAACGCATGAAAAAAATCATCTTTTTCGCCTACTTTATCGGACTATTCTTATTGATAAGTTCCTACGTCGCCTTTTCGCAGCTCGATACATCGCTCCGCATGAGCATCGCGACGGCAGAGTCGTTTGCCCCAGACCACGTCAATGATATTCGCGTCATCGTGCGCGACCTCGAAACTGGGTCGAAATTCGATGGCTACGATTTGACGACGTGTTGGCGCTACTCGACACGAGATTCATCCGCCCCCAACGATCTCTGCTCGCCATCAAAACTCCCCGAAAACGGCATCGCAACTGTCGAAGTGCCCCCGCCTCCCGCAGCTCGCCCCAATGCGCTCTGCGTTTCTTTGCACCAAAATGGCGACGAAAAAAAATCGACTTGCATCGATGCGTCGTCGCTCCAATTCGATTCGGCGACCCATCGCGAAATAGAACGCGACATCGTCCTCAATGATGCTTACAAAATTCACAATCACAAAGACGATATCGAACAAAATACAAATTCGCCGCAGTCAATCGCACAAAATGCGCAAGCCGACGAGCCTAATCCCGACATTCCCCAAGATCCCGCAATGATTGCGCCTGCACCCAACGCCGAACGCGGCGACTACAACGTCGTCGTGCCAGGCGCCTTTTTGTCGGGGGCACCTAACGAAATCTTCATCCAAACGATGCGGTCGGGCGAACCAATCACTTCTCCCATCGAAGTTCGCCAAATCTACGGTCAGCCCATCGCCTTCGAAACCCCGCTCACGCCGTCGCCCGCAGGCATTGCGCGATTCTCCTTAACCCTGGATTCTGCTGCCGATTTTGAATTCATCCAAGACGCCCACTCGTTCTATGCGTCGTTTTCGGCCAACGACAAGCCGCTACACATCTCGTCGTCGGCGCTCATCACCGAGGCTCACAGCGCACGCGTGACCGTCACGCCATTTGGAAACGCCGACCGCGTCGTCACCGACGTCTTCGACGGGCAAGCCTGGATCGCCCACCGCGAAGACGCTTTGCCCAGCAATCGAACGCTAGACATCAGCCGCGAACGCCTGAACTACGACGTCCCAAAAATCCTCTATTTCCGCTTCAGCACGTCGTTGTTTACCAATGTCGATGCCTCGCAAACCGCCGCCATCATCGTCGCCCCCAGCGAAATCTCCACCGCACGCCAAGCAAAAATCGCCCTCGACGAAGCCATCTACGCCGGCTACACCCAACTCGTCCCCTATTTATCGCGACTCGATTCGCTCCACGCCACCGCACTCGTCGATGTTCGCGACCTCGCTCTTGCCTACCTCGCAATGGCACACGATTCGGAAATTACACTTAAAAAGCGAACAGAAATCGACGAACGCGCCAGTTTTGACGAATTAAAAAAGAAACAAAAGTCAATCGCTAATATAATATTCTTGGTCTGGTTTGCCCTCGGCGCCTTCATATTCATCGCCCTCGCCGTTTCACACGCCCGCCAACGCCGCAACGCACTAGGTGCCGCCGACTCAGCCGCTACCACCAAACGCGCCCTACAAATCGCTCTACTCGTCGTCCTCCTCATCATACTCGCCGGATCTCTCTACTATATGATGCAAATTGTATAGTAATGATGCGAATTGTATCAGAGATACATGACTTTTCTTTTTGGCGCTGGCTATTGGCATGTGCCAATACGCCCGCGTCTCGGCTATGTGCTCGTTTCACTTCGCACATACGCCTCGTTTTTGGGGCTATTTCGCCCTGTGGGCTCAATACGCCCCTTTTGCGCAGGCTATTTCGCCCGTTGGGCTCAATACGCCCGCGTCTCGGCTATGTGCTCGTTTCACTGCGCGCATACGCCTCGTTTTTGGGGCTTAAATGCCGCTACAGCTTGTTTCCGTGTTCATCGCGATCCGACAAATCGATATGGTATTTTTTTGCTCGTCGCTTAAAATAACGCGTGTAGTGCCAACGGGCATCGCTCGTAGACCAAGATAGCGAGTCTTGATGGAGTCTAGAGAGCGATTTAAGTGCGAGTTGTGCATTGATGCTAATTGCAAAGGGGCCATCGATGGCATCGAGCAATGTGGGAATACTGGCGTTTGAAAAGTCTTTGACGCCAAAGCCTGCCGCTTGGAATCCATCGACGAGCCATGCTTGTCGCGTCTTCGATTGGTTTTGTTCGACCCACGTTCGCGCGCGATCGAAGTCGTATTCCGATGTTTCGGCATTTGTAAACGACTGTGCAGCAACGACTTCGAGCGCGCGCATGAGTGGTGCATAAGCGTCGGTTTTTGGGGCTATTTCGATAGCCGCCCACAGCGGAGCGAGGTCGCCTTGTGTCGGATGATGTACGATATAGTTGGCGATGAGCGGAATGATTTTAACGTCTTTTTCGATACCTGGCGAATTGAGTTCGCTATGGACGACGTTTCGCGTAGCGGTCGTGTCGAACGCCGTGAGCGTGCGGAACATGGCAAGTCGGACGTCTTCGTCGGTTTCGTGCGGGAGTCGTTTGGCGAGTGCTGGCAAGGCGGATTTGCCGACAGAGGCGATAGCGGTGGCGGCAGAACGACGCACGATGGCATCGTCGGAACGGAGCGCGGCGACTATCGGTTCGGAATGAGTTGTCGCCAAGCCCATGAGCGCAAGTCTTTGAATGGCGGCGGCTTTTTGCACTGGTGAGCTCTTTTTATGGCGCAATGTGGCGATGTGATCGTGGGCACATTTTTCGATTTTTGGGAGTGGATCTTCGTGCCAAGGATGGAGGATCGATCGGTCGATACAGCCGGCGCAAATGTCTTTGTCGGAGCAATAGATGCGAACGTGGAAGTGATCGTCGTGAGACGATTCGTTGTAGATCGTTTGTTCGAATCGATCGAGAAGGTCGGGGTTGGGCGTTGCCGAATTGGGACCGTGTCGGCGATTGAGTTCGCGCGATAGCGCAAGGCGCAAGTGTTTGGCGACGAAGATGAACTGGATGTCGATCGACGGATGCGAGAGGAGTGTTTCGATGAGTGTCGTATTTTTTTCGAGATCGAATGTATAAATCGAATTATCTACAGTAGTTTTTAGATTTCGATTAATTTTATACATATTATTGAGTCGAGCGGCGTTTCCTTGGGCGTCGGTGAGGTAGAAGGCGACATCGGCATCGCGCCCCGAGTTATGGCTGATGGAGTAGGGAATATCGCCGCCTTCTCGTAGTCCGAGATTGCCCAGTTCTAGCTGCGTTTTGGGATATTTTTTTTGCATGGCTTCGGCGGTATCGGTGAGGAGTTTGATGAGCTCGGTCGTGCCGTAGGCAATGCCGCGTTCGTACTGAACGGGGAGTTGGCGAATCAAAAGGCTAGGCGATGGGACGGGGTTGCCGTTGATGAGATAGCCGTCGCGCGTATCGCCGATAGAAAACGATTGCCGCAATTCTGCTTCGTCGCCGTAGAACTCGCGCTGGAGCGGTTGAACTGGAATGCGCATTTGTTCTTGTGCGGCTTTGATGCGAAAGATCATGTCTTGTTGTGCAGAAATGTATCGAGATCGCGGCTTTATTTGAATTTCTTGCGGTTCGGTGCTAAAATGCAGTTTGTTTGCGTCGCTAGATTCGCCTGGATGAGCTTGTGCACATCCGCAAGCTGCTAGCGCTCCAAATGTGCATAATCCGACGAGCGAAAGCACGATATAGAATGGATGTTTGGGCGTTTGTGGCATTGTATGGTGTAGATTGGGCGTAGCTTTCATAGATAATCGTATTGGCCTAGGAGCGTGAAGGATTCGCGCGAGTCGTCGTTATCGCGAGTTGTCGTTATAGGGTAGCCGCGCATAGCGGTATGCGATAGCCGTTTGCGCATGGTGCGCAATTGATTGGAGTTTAACGCACGCATCGTGTGTTATCACATTTTAGGGTATTTTGCCCTTCCCATTGCAAGCAGGAGATTTTTTGTGAAAAAGAGTTTGCTTTCGTTTTTGGCGTTACTCATCTTCTTGGCGTATGGATTGGTTGGGCAGTCGAGCATTGCCGAAGCAAAATCGCATAGCCATGTGGGGAAAAGCGCGGTCGAAGTCGAATTGCTCGGCAAATTGGGCGGTATGTCGAACTTCATCGAGAAGGAATCGTTTGGCGATACGCAATTCGACATCGCCGGCGGTCTGACGTTCAATGCTCTATTCCGCTTCGACATGGGCGTTGGCGTTGGGTTGAATTTCAACTGGGAAATGTTGCGTCAACGCCTCGAGCTTTCGAAATTGACGTATGCTTTACAAGCGCGCGATCGCGTGGCAACCGTCCAAATGCCGTCGTTTGGGTTTACGCTTCACTATGCGCCAAATCGTTATTTCGATTCGGGGTTCTGGATTAACTACGGCTTTGGTAGCTACGAAGCCGAAATGAACGTGACCAATTCGGTCGCAGCGAGTGCCTTTGAATTGACGGGGGCAAACCTGAAATGGGATATGCAGGCGGTCGAAATCGGCATCTTAGGTGAATTTACGTGGGATTTGCCCGTCGATGGCCTTGCGCTCGTGATTGGTGGGCAGATTTATGCAAACTTTGCCCGTCTCTTTGCCGACGATTCGACACTCGACAATGCTCGCGATTTGCACGGTCGCCGTGTCGACGAAAACCGCATCGATTCGATCGGATTCAACGTCGTATTTGGCATGCGTTATAGCTACTGGTTCAACAACTAATCGTCGCCTTCATGCATCGATCGGCCTCTTTTGGGCGTGATCGATGCATGGCAAAGAAGCGATCGACAAATGGATATCGATTTGCGAAGAGTTTCTGCGTTATTATTTGTTTTTGTTGCATTTTTCTCTTCATCGATAGCTTTTGGGCAAACGCTCGTCGCCGAAGTTTTCGACGATTCTCATGCGATTATCGGGGCAATAGCTCGCACGACGTTTTCGCCATACGCTTGCCCTGCCCAATTCGGCGATGGTTTGACGGTGTCGTTGCCATCGCTTTGGCAAGCCAATGTCCATGGCGACGGGCACGTCGCGTTTTATTCGACGTATCACGTCGGCGTCATGGCTTCGTTGCGCACGATGCCCGAAACGGTTTCGTCTGACGACGAAGCGAGGCGCGTGATTGCGCAATGGGCAGAATCCGAGACGATTGCCATCGAAGGCGCGATCGAAGATTTTGCGTCATTCGATAAATCATCGAAAAATGTGCTTCTGCAAAACCCCGATAGGCGTTCTTTTGCATTTTTGGGGCGAACGAGCGGTGAAATATGGCGATTTGTCGTCGTCATGGCGCCGAGTGCGGCGGGAATGCGCTTTTTGGCGTTCCAAGTCCCCACCGCGTGGTTCAATGCCTATTTGCCCATAATCGAAATCATGGGGCAAATATAAGCGACTAGCGCAAACGCGTCATGGAATAGCTACCTTTGACGGGGATTTTGGCTTTGTATCCGTCGGCATCGATGTCGAGTTCGTATTCGATGGGAATGCTGTATTCGATGGGTTTTGCGAACCGAGAGGCGACGTTTCGTTGGAAAGCGGGGAGATTGGCGTATGGATCGGATGGCTCGGGTTCGGCAGAAGTCATGCGTAGAATTGCCGAATGATTGGGATTTTCGGCGTCGGTCGCCTCGATTTGCTGCCGACTATCGATTTCGTAGCTATAGAATTTGTCGTCGATCCACGTCTCCAGTGGTGTGCGATTGATTTCGCTGGCGGAGAAAATGGGCGTGCCCTCGAAAGCCACCATGAGGAAGCCAAATGGCGCGGCGTTGTATTTCGCCGAGGGAACGTAATAGCGGAATTCGACGAAGACGTCGTCGGTGTATTTGCGCGAGTCGGCGACTTCGTCGAACATATCATAGACGGCAATCGTCGCGGCATAGTGGTTGCCGTAAGCCGTGCCCGTGACAGGTGTATCGGTGCCATCTTTGTGAATGATACCGCTCGTGACGGGCTTTTGGTATGTCAATATGCTGTACTTGAAGACGTTGTTTTCGGAGTTTCCGAAATAGACGTTTCCCGTGCCAGGTTTCCAAGTATTTGTAGGGATCACGTATTCGAACGTCGCTTTTTCGTCGTCGAAATGCCCTGAAATATGGAAAGCATTGTCTTTGAATGCCAATTTGTATCCACCAAAATCGAGTTCTAGCCCCGATTTACTCGCTTTCCACTGACCGCTTTTGAGCGATTTTGAAATCGGATAATTCTCGATTTCTTTGTCTCCATCGAATTTTTTTACATATCCTTTCACTTTTCCCTCATTTTTACTAAAGGCAAAGTTGGATATTTCGAATTTAATTCGCGTTTGGTATGGGCGCGTATAGATGTAGAATTCCCATTTTTGAGAATAAGACGATGCATCGGACAGTATGGGGGTGATATCATCGACGACGAAATCGTCGTAACCACCGTTATAGACGTTGACCGAGGCGGCATTCATCGATTTCATGTCGATGGCGTGGTATGTGGGGGCGTGCGATGTGCTTTTCGCCGATGGCGCGGTTTGTGCTTGATTTGTCGCACCGGCTTGGGGTTGGGTTGCTTCGTTCGTTGCAGATTGGGCGTGATTGGGCGCTTGCGATGGCGAATGACACGCCGAAAAAGAGAGCAAAAGAAGCGGCCAAATACAATTTGTTAATCTTTTCATCGTGAACCCCAAAGCGCATCATCGGTCACCGATGTGGTTTTGATTGCCAAAGTCAAAAAGAGGTGTGCAAAAGTCCCGAGCGCAAAGTCGTTTGGCTGCGCTGGGGATGTTTGCAGTCTGTGTTTGTATCGTTTATGCCATCTCGCCGAATTATGATAGAAAAAAGGCGCATCGATATCACGTCATCGTGTATGTGATGGCGTAGAATGCGAACGAGATGTGCTTGAATGGAGCAAAGAGATCCTTGAATCATCGATATATCCGAGCCTTAGTGTGGGTTGTCGTTGTCGCGTTGACGGTGATATGCCTTTTTTTGAGCGTCAGTTATCTGTGGGGGCTTGAGACGATAGAGTTTACGAATATCGACGTCGTATCGCGATTGAATCGAATTTTATTCGATATGATGAGCGTTCCGGAGGAGGAAATTCGCTATGTCGTCGTTCATCCGCGTTGGATTGCGTTGTTGTCGGTTGGTCCGCTTTTGGTTTTGCCGATCGTGTACTCGTTGAGCGATTTTCGTCTATGGCAGAGGATATTGAGTGGACTCGTTCGCTTTGCGCTATTGGCGTTGATCGTTTTTTGTCTGTGCGATGTCGAGCGGATCGAAGAGAGCAACCGCGTATCGACGGTAGTCGTCGTCGACGAGAGCGATTCGATGACGGCGTCGATGCGCCGAGCGGCAGAGTCGGAAGTGCGCGCGGCATTGCGCACTCGCCCCGATGACGTCGATCTACACGTCGTGGCGTTTTCGCAGTTTCCGCGCACGATCGAAGTCGATGCTATAGATGGCGAAGCGGCGTTTTTGGCGGCGGGTAGCGATGAGGTTGCAGATGTTTCGGAGTCGCTCAAGACGACCGACATAGCCTCGGCCATGCGCTATAGTTATGCGTTATTCCCCGAGGGCGCAGAACGCCGCATTTTGCTCATTAGCGATGGAAATGAAACGAGCGGAAGTGCGCTTTCCGAGGCGGCTTTGGCGCGCGCTCAGGGGATTCGCATCGACGTGCGGCGGCTTGATGCGCCCGAAATTCGCGAAGTCTTGATTTCGGGCGATACGGTCGACGATCGAAGTCAGTTGCACATCGGGCAGCCGTTCGAGATAGGCGTTCAAATCGAATCGACGCACGAAACGCGAGTGCATTTGGATTTTTTGGTCGATGGCGAAGTCGACGCCAAGCAAAGCCGCGATATCGATTTAATCGCAGGGATGAACGAAGAGACGTTTCGCGTCGTGCCTTCTAAAATGGGCGAATTGACGGTGAAATTTGCCCTGACTGGACTCCAAGAAGGCGAAGATCGGTTTGCAGAAAATAATGCATTTACCGATAAATTCGAAATTCAAGGCAAGCCAAAAGTGCTTTATATCGAATCGAATTCGTTTGGTGCAGAATACCTCCAGCGAGCTTTGCAGGGATATGGCAAGTCGTCGGGGCAAGATTTCGAAGTCGAGGTGAGATCGGCGACGGGCATGCCGACGTCGATGAATGAATTGCTCAAGTATTCGGCAGTGTTGTTAGGTGATGTGCCACGAACGACAGACACTGGGCGAACCAATGTGACGAGTGCGAGCATGGAATTGTTGCGCGAGTATGTGCATCGTCATGGTGGTGGATTTGTGGCGATAGGCGGTGAAAATGCGTTTGGTCCTGGTGGATATTCGAATACGCCAATTGAGAAGATACTCCCGGTGGATTTCAAATCATCGCAACGCAAGCAGACGTCTTCGATGGCGATAGCTTATGTGATCGATAAATCGGGATCGATGGCGCTAGATTCGAAGCTGTCGATGGCCAAAGAGGCGGTTAAAGCGAGTGTAGGCGTGTTGAATGCGCAAGACAGGGTCATCGTGATAGGGTTCGATGCGGTGCCGACAGTCGTCGTTCCGTCGACGCGAGCCGTCAATCGCACGGCGATAGCTTCGCGCATTTCTCGCATGAATGCGTCGGGCGAGACCGATATCGTCAGTGCTTTGGATTTGGCTTATTTGGAATTGTCGCTTTTGACGGCGAAGACGAAGCACGTGATATTGCTCAGCGATGGAAACAGTTCGACGCTTGGTAGCGATAAGCTGATGCGAGAAATGGCGCGTTCGGGGATTACGGTATCGACGGTAGCTTTGGGCGATGCGAATACGACGTATTTGAGTCGCGTCGCCAAACAGGGGAGCGGGCGATCTTATGTCGTGCGAGATGTGCGCAGTGTGCCGAGAATATTCGTCGAAGAAACCGAGCAAATGATGAATCGATCGATCGTCGAAGAGCCGTTTGTTCCGAGAGTGGCTCGCCAACACGAGATGATCAAGGGCGTGACGCTCAACACGCTTATGGGGTATGTGACGACGCGAGCCAAAAGCGGTAGCCAAACGGTATTGACGGCACCGAGTGGAGATCCGATTTTGGCGCAGTGGCAATATGGAACGGGCAAGACGACTGCGTTTACGAGCGATGCAAAGAATCGCTGGGCGGCACAATGGATCCGCAACAGCAAGAGTTTTGCACAATTCTGGGGGCAAGTCGTGCGTAGCACGATGAAGACCGACGACGAACGGCAATTCGATATGCGAATCGTGCGAGAAAATGCGCGTTTGCGCATTATGGTCGATGCCGTCGATGCGAACGATGCATTTTTGAATGGGCTCGATATCGTCGCACAAATCGAAGATCCGCGAGGCGAGCGTTTCGATGTCGTCTTGCACCAAACGGCGCCTGGATTTTACGAGAATGCGTTTGCGCTTGCCTATTTGGGAACGTATTTCGCTCAAGCGACGCTTATGCAGTCGGGTGAAACGTTGGGGTATGCACAAGAAACGTATTCGTTCCCTTATGCCGAAGAATATGTGCATACGGCACCGAATTCGCGACTATTGGCGGCTATTGCTGAGACGGCAGATGGTTGCGTCGATTGCGAATACGATGCGATTTTTAAGCCCGATCGAGAGGGAATACGCGATTACTTCCCAATATGGCCGAATTATCTTTGGTGGGCCTTTTTGTTGATCGGTATCGATGTATTTTTGAGACGCATTCGAATGGCAAGAAGTCGCTAAGGATACACAAAAAAATCACAAAACGATTGCCATTGCTCGCTTTGCCATGCGATAATCGTTGTCGTTACTACAACTGAACAACGACGACGAGGATACTGTTATGGCAAAGATTCCCCGTAGATGTAAAGGCAAGGGTCTGTATTCGTGTTTTACCGAAGAAGAGTTGCGCGACGCATACGATAAGATGACGATCTTCTCGGATGCCGTTGCGAATGCGTTTTTTCGCGATAAAGAGACGACGCAACACATTATTCGGACGGTGACTGAGCAAGACGATTTGGTCGTGCTTCAGGTCAAGACGCAAAAGCGCATCGAAAACATTCTTGGGCATTCTGTGCGTTTCGACGTTTTGGCGATCGATTCCGAGAACAACTACTACAACATCGAGATTCAGAATGCTTCGAACGATAATTTGCTCGCACGAGCCGATTTCTATGGTGCTGCGATCAAGATGCGCTATTTCGAGAAGCACAAATCTTATGCGAATATGCCGCGTGTTTACGTCATTTTCTTCGTCAAAGATGGACGATACTGCGATAATAAACTCATCAATCGATATTTCATGAGAGATGATTCATATCGCGACTCGGGCGTTGGTACGCGCATCTACTTCATCAACGGTCGTTTGCACGATGACACGCCAATTGGTAAAATGTCACATGATTTCTCGTGCAACGATGCCGAGAAGATGAAAGATCCGATTATCGCACGGCAGTTTACAACGATAAAACAAGAGGAGTTAAAGGAAATGGATGCGTTTACACAAGAGGTTTTAACGCGTGGGAAAAAAATTGGACTAGAGTACGGAGAAAAGCGCGGAGAAAAGCGCGGAGAAAAGCGCGGAGAAAAGCAAGGTAGAATTAAAGGCAAAATTGAAGGCAAAATTGAAGGCAAGCTCGAACAGTTGAAGGAGATGACGAGGCGCATCATGTCGAATGAGAACAAGAGTCTCGAAGATGCGATGGTTTACCTGCAGCTGAGTGAAGATGAAAAGGGTCTCGTTCGCAAAGCCATGACCTAGCGTTGTTTTGTCGTTGAGTTGCGCTTTGTAAGGTGCTGCGTGATTTCTCGTGCAACGATGCCGAGAAGATGAAAGATCCGATTATCGCACGGCAG
>ERZ1034719.1248-NODE-1248-length-12085-cov-4.820283_pt1 | contig 12085 bp, 10 predicted proteins | sample MGYA00520703_ERZ1034719 | MGnify/ENA primary metagenome ERZ1034719 (study PRJEB33766, sample SAMN09781716) | gut metagenome | biome: gut microbiome | host: Homo sapiens | place: Madagascar | study: EMG produced TPA metagenomics assembly of the PRJNA485056 data...
GCGTAAGCGAGTGCGCTGCGGTGAGCCGCAGCCTTTTCAAACGAACCCCTCAACGAAGTGGGGTTCGTTTGAGAGCGAAGTTCAAAGCAAGGTGCTGCCGTTATAGCTGACGATGTTGACATCGGAAACGCCTTCGTTATCGAGCAGCGCTTCGAGCGAATCCATCTGCTTCTGGCTGAGCTTTGCCTCCACGACGAGCTCGGTCTCGGCGAGATTCATCGTGCGGCTCTTGAGCTTATATTTGCCGAGCGTGCCAAGCTTGGAGCGCACCGCGCTCTCCCCCTCCGGCGTATAGCGCATAACGACAAGATACGAGTTGGTGTGCAGCTTCCCGGAGAGCAGATTGAGCGCCAGGAACAGCGCGCCGAGCAGCAGCGCCGCGAGAATGGCAACCGTGATGTACCCCGCGCCGGTGATGATGCCGATAACGATGCTCCAGAACATGAACACCGTGTCCATCGGGTCCTTGATCGCCGTGCGGAAGCGGACAATGGAGAGCGCGCCGACCATGCCGAGCGAGAGCACGACGTTGGAGCGCACCGTCAAAATGGCGAGCGCCGTGACCATCGAGAGCATCACGAGCGAGAGCGCAAAGCTCTTGCTGAAGCTGACGCCGCCGAAGGTCACGCGGTAGATCACCAGCACAAACAGACCCAGCACAAAGCTCAGCAGGAGCGTCGTGAGCAGCGTGCCGACGGAGATCGCGGTGAATTCCTCAACGAATTTGTTTTTGATGAGATCGGAAATGCTCATTGGTTTTTACCCCTCTTTATTCCAGAATGTCTAAGCATTTGGTGTACTTGGAAACGGCGCAGCGCTGCTTTGTCACGCCCTCGAGCAGCGCGCGGACCGGCGCGGGGAGGAACGCGTCGTACTTGACCTCCAGCACCGCCTCGCCCTCATCGAGCACCGGCACAGTGAGCGCGCGGTCGTCGAAAAGGTTGGTTTTGAACGGCGCGGTGCGAAGCTCTGTGTCGATCGTGACGCGAACGTTGCCCGTCGGATAGACGAACGGATACCGTACGTAATCGACCAGCACTGCGGGCTTCCAGCCGTTCTGCCGCAGCCGGGCAAGCTCTCGTGCGAGCTCTTCGGTATCGCGCAGCTCCTCGCCGCCGGTGAGGAACGCCTCCGCAAGTTCGCGGGAGATGCGCACCGATTCCTTGCCGGAGAAGTCGCCGTCCTTGCTCTTCTTTTCGAGCGTGATGCGCGAATCGTCCATGTTGTAAAACCGGATGCGGTACTTGGTGCGTTCCTTCACGCCCGCGATCTTCTCGTGATAGGCGCGGTAGTCGGTATCGTCAAAATAGAGACTGCGGATAAAGTAGCTGCCGTCGGTTCGGGCATGCGGGTCTGGCCGGAGCAGGGCGCGCAGCCGGTATTTCAAAAGCTCCGCCTCCCGCAGGGAGATGATGTATTTGATCTCGTGGCGTTTGATCTCTGCCATAGCTCTCCCCCCTTACCCGTTGGCCTTCCCCGGCGTGGGGGAAGCGCATTCGCGCCAGTCGGAGCCGATGCGCGCGAGTGAGGCGTCCGGCTCGGTCTGCGTGAGCTCCACGCGGTCGGCGGTGCTGCCGATCGGCGTTGTCAAAATCACGCTCTCGCCCGCGGAGAGGGCAAAGTCCGTGTGCAGCTCGCCCTGCGTCCGGTTTTTGCCGGAGGCGAAAATGATGTAATACTCGCCCGGCGCGAGCGTAATGTCCGGGATCCGCCAGCGTGCCGGCTCCTCCGGATCGTCGGAGAGATACCAGCCGTCGAGCGATACGCTCTCCGTTCCGGCGTTATAAAGCTCGATCCAGTCCGGCGAATCGCCGTCGGCGTCCCGCAGACCGGCTTCGCTGCGAAGGCAGACCTCGGTGATCTGCACCGCAACGTCCCCGAAGCCGCGCGAGGCGGCAAAGGCGGCGTAGCCCTCTTCGGTGTTCGCAAAGCCCGGCGTCGGCCGGTTCGTGACGCACCACTCGCCCGAAACGCGGGCATACGACGTGTCGTCCGCGAGGAACGGCGTCTGGATGCGGTCGAGCGCATTGCCGTCGGCGTCGGTCAGAATGACGCTCTCTCCGGCCTTGGCGAGCCGGATGGCGGCGTAGTCTGCGCCCTCCGCCCCGTCGCCGGAGCACCAGACGACCGTGAACGCACCCGGCGCGAGCAGCGTTCCCTCCGGGAACGTGTAGCGCGCCTCGCCCGCCTTGTCGGTGAGGTGCATGCCGGAGAGATCGGCGGTCTCGGAGCCGGTATTTTCGATCTCGACCCAGTCGCAGAGCGCGCCGTTCGGCGCGGTGAAGAGCGTTTCCGCGGCCATGATCTCGCTCAGCCGCAGCGCGCCCGTGCCCTGTCCGGAGGCGGCCAGATACGCGGTGTATCCCTCGTCGGTGTTCGCATAGCCCGGCGTCGGCGCGGCGGAGACGGTAAAGCTGCCGTCGGCCTCCCGCACAATGGACGTGTTCTTCCGGCAGCGGAGCGTTTCGATCTCGTCGAGCACCGTGTTGGCGCTGTTCATCAGCAGAAGCGTTTCCCCGCCGAGCCGCCGCAGTGAAAACGGCGCGTACAGCCCGCCGGATGTCTCCGGGTCGCAGTAGACAACGATGTACCCGTCCGTGGGGATCACCGTCCCGACCGGGAAGGCGTATTTGGCCTGCGTCACATCATCCGAAAGGCGGTAGCCGGAAACGTTGAAGGGCTTATCGGACGTATTGTGTATCTCGATCCAGTCACAGATGCGCCCGTCAGCGTTCGGATACGCCGTGTTCGCGCTCATATATTCACTGATGCGCAGCGGGTGCTCCCCGCTCTGCACGCGGTCGCTGCCCGCGCCGCGCGAGAGCAGCAGCGCCGCAGCCAGCACCAGCGCGAACACCGCGAGCGAGGCGATGAGGATCGCGATCTTTGTTTTCTTTTTCACCGGAACCATAGCCGTGCTCCATTCAAAGAAAGAACTGTCATTCAAGTTGGATTTTACCCTATTTCTCCGCCGTTTTCAACCCCTCGGCGTTTATACGATCTGGAAGAGATAGAATTTCAGATAATCCGTCTCCGGCACGCCCCAGAGGATCGGGTGGTCGGGACTCTGCTGCCGCGCCTCGATCTGGCGGAGCTGTACGCTCGCGTCGCGCGCCGCGTCCGCCAGCATGGCGCGGAAAAGCGTGTCGGTCATAAAGTGCGAGCACGAGCACGTTGCCAGATACCCGCCCCGCGGCAATATCTGCATGGCGCGGCGGTTGATCTCCCGGTAGCCGCGCCGCGCGTTTTCAACCGTCGCGCCGCTTTTCGTAAAGGCGGGCGGGTCGAGGATGATGTAATCCCAGGGCTTTTCGCCGCTCTTTCCGAGCTCCGTGAGAAGCTCGAACACGTCCGCCTGCCGGAACTCCATGCGCCCTTCGAGCCCGTTTCTCTCGGCATTGCGCCGCGCCTGTTCGAGTGCGGGCGCGGACACGTCCACCGCCGTGACGCTCTCCGCGCCGCCGGCCGCGCAGTGGAGCGCGAATGCGCCGGTGTGCGTGAAGCAGTCGAGCACGCGCCGCCCATGGGCCAGCCGCCCCGCCGCCGCGCGGTTATATTTCTGGTCGAGGAAATAGCCGGTCTTCTGGCCGTTTATGTAGTCCACGTCGAAATAGATGCCGTTTTCGCAGATCTCCGCGTGGCCGGAGGGGTTTGTCTCCAGGCCGGGCGCGGCATACGGCCCCTTGCCGCAGGTCATGCCCTCCTTTTCGCGGATGAGTGATTCGTTGCGCTCATAGATGCACGATACGTTCACGCCGAGCGCCGCAAGCTCCTCGCGCAGCAGCGCATAGAGCATCGCGCGCCGCTGCTCGATGCCGAGCGAGAGCACCTCGCTCACGAGCACATCGCCGTAGCGGTCCACCGTCCAGCCGGGGAAGCCGTCCGCCTCGCCGAAGATGAGGCGGCAGGCGGCAAAGTCCTCGCCCATGACCTGCTGCCGGTAGGCGAGCGCATACCGGATACGGCGGCGGAAAAACGCCTCGTCCATTTTGTCGTTCGTGTTGCGCGAGAGAATGCGCACGCGGATGAGCGAGCGGCCGTTATAAAACCCCGCGCCCTGCCAGCGGCCCTTTTCGGTATATACGTCCACGATCTCCCCGTCCGGGCAGGGGCTTTCTTTCGTGAGCACCTCCCCGGCGAACACCCAGGGATGCCCGCCGCGCAGAGCGCGCGCGGCCTTTTCCGTAACGGTAACGCTTGCAAACGGTCTTTCCATCGTCTGTCCTCCTGTTTTGTAACAGCGCTTATTATATAATATAATTCCTCGTTTGGCGAGAGGCACGGCGAGAAAAACAGCGAAAGCCGCCCAAAAACAGGGCGGCTTTCGCTGTTTTACTTGAAGATGTCGCGTTCCACCGCTGCGGACACGGCGCGGCAGTTTTCGGCGTACATGGTGACAAAGTCGTGAATATACTCGGGATAATAGGCGTTTTTCCGCCGGTAGGCGAACGTTTTGTATCCCAGCTCCACGTCGTGCAGCGGGATGATCTTCATCCGGTTCCCCGGCCCCAGGCCGCGGTTCTGGCGCGTGACATACGGCAGCAGCAGCCGCGGGATAAACGTTGCGCCGACGTCCTGCGCGCAGAGCTGGCAGCGGATGTCGGGATTATCGACAATGAGAACGTTGTTGAGCGTTTCGGCGTGCTCCTTGAGCCTTCGGCCCAGCATGCATCCGAGATTCTCGTCGTCCGAGAGCGAGATGAGCGGCAGACCGGCAAGCTCTGCGAGCGTCAGCCCTCCGGAGCATACGCTCTCCCAGTTTTCGCCGAAATACCGGCGCAGCAGATTTTCCGAGGCAATGAGATATACCTCCTCTTCGCTGAGCACCGTCGCCTCGAGCTGCGGCGAATTCATCTCCCACGTGCTGATGGCGAAATCCAGATACCCGAACAGCAGCCGGTTTTCCAGATTATCGGCAAAGTTCGTCTGGATGGAGATATCCACGCCGGGGTATTTTTCATTGTAGCGCCGCAGCACCGCCGGGAGCATGACCGTGGCGCGGGCATACGTAATACCAATATTGATGTGGCCGCGGACGATGTCCGGCTGCGAGCCGGTCTCGCGCTCGAAGGCTTCCTCCAACTGCTGCACCTGCCGGAGCATGTACAAAAGCCGCTCGCCCGCCTGCGTAAGAGAGAGGCGCGGCCGCCGGTTGAAAAGCGCGGTGCCGTACTGCGTTTCCAGCCGCTGGATGTGGACGCTCATCGCCTGCTGGGAAATGAACGCCTTTGCCGCTGCGCGGGAAATACTCATCTCCTCGGCGACGAGAAGGAAAAATTTCTGTGTATCCGTCATGGCGGCGACCTCCGTAGTTTTTCCATCGCATTTTACCGCAATTCCAGAAAATGCACAAGCGCACCCCGCCAAAGCGGGATGCGCCCGTCGGAGGAGCGGAAAGCCGGAGGAAAGTGGCCGGCTTTCCGCGATTGCGGGGAACAGGGTTACATCATATTCGGGAGGAGCATGACGATATCCGGGCACGCGGCCAGCAGGAACGTGAACAGGATGTAGATCGCGATGAACGGGAGGCAGCCCTTGAATATCTTGAAGAGCGGTACATCGCACATGCCGTCGAGCACATAGCAGCAAAGGCCGAGCGGCGGGGTCATTAGCCCCATGGCGGAGATGATGACCATCAGAATGCCGAACCACACCGGGCTGTAGCCCATGCCTACGACGACCGGCAGGAAGAACGGCAGCGTGAGAGTGATCATGGTGTAGCTGTCCAGGAAGCAGCCGAGGAAGAGATAGATCAGCAGAATGACGCCGAGAATGCCGTACTTGCCGATTGGGAGATTCACGATGGCCGTGGAAACGATGTTCGGCAGGTTCGTGAGCACGAGGAAGTAGTTGAACATCTTCGCGCCGACCATGATGAACATGAGCATGACGGTCGTCCTGACGGCGTCCACCATCGCGTTGAGAAGGAGCTTCCAGGTAAGGCGGCGCTTCGCCAACGCATAGATGAGCGAGATGGCGCAGCCGACGCCCGCCGCCTCGTTCGGCGTAACGATGCCGGAATAAATACCGCCGATAACGATGACGAACAGCAGCACCAGCGCAATGATACCCTTGAGGCTCTTGAGCTTTTCGATGAACGGGACCTTTTCCTCGCTGCGGAGGATGGTATTGCGGTGGATAAAGCAGTAAATGAAGCAGTAAGCGCAGAACATCAGCGTCAGCACGATGCCGGGCAGGAAGCCCGCGGCGAACAGCTCGCCGACGGAGGTCTCCGCCAGCACGCCGTAGTACACGAGAATGACGCTCGGCGGGATCATGATGCCGATGGTCGAACCGGCAGCCAGAACGCCCGTGGAGAAGCCGTCGGGATAGCGGCGGTCGCGCATACGCGGGAAGCTGACGGGCTCGAAGGTCGCCGCCGTAGCGAGCGCCGAGCCGGACACAGACGCGAACAGCGCGCAGCCGATCATCGTGGCGATGCCGATGTTGCCGTGGACACGGCCGCTCCACTTGTCCGCAACGTCATAGGCGTCGTCGCCCATGCCGGTCAGCGCCACAAAGTTGCCCATCAGAATGAAGAGCGGTACGACCGTCATGGAGTACGAGGCGACCGTGCGGAACGCTTCCTTCGCCACAAGGCCGCCGGCGGTGACGGAGTTGAGAACAATGGCGCATCCGGCCAGACCGACAAGGCCGAGGGAGTAGGCAATGGGAACTTTCAGGAAGATCAGCACCAGCAACGCGACGATCGCCAGCACGCCCATCGTTGTATAGCTCATTCTTCAGCCTCCTTTTCCGTCGGGAGAAAGATGCGGATCGTGCGCACGACGATCGCGGCGACAGCCACGACCGCGCCGATGCAGATCAGCGCATACAGCAGCGTATAGGGGATATGGAGCAGCGCGCTGTGCTCGCCGGTGGACGCCATTTTTCCGATGCGGATGATGCAGTAGCGCACCATGACGATGTTATAGAAGCACGCGCCGATGTTCGTGAGAAAGGAAAATATCTTCTGCAGGATCTTCGGGAAGCGGTTGTAGAAGAGATCGACCTCCGCGTGGCCGCCGAACAGCTCCACATAGGGCAGCGCAAAGAAGACGATCGGGACCATGAGCGTTTCCGAGATCTCGTACACGCCGATGAGCGACCCGCCGCAGGTGCGGATGATGACGTCCGCCATCGTTGCGGCCATCATAAAAACGAGGCAGATGCCGCCGAAATACACCATGAGCCGCGAAAGCGAACCGATCCCCTTTTCCAGCTTGTTGAAAAAAGTCATGTTAACACCCTCTCAGGTAAGCGCTGCGTTTCAGCCTTCGTAGTAGTGGTATTTTTCGATGAGCGTCTGGAGCTGGTCAAGGACTTCCTGACCGGCTTCGCCGTGGTCAGCCAGCCACTGATCGTAGATGGAGGAGCATGCCTCGCGCCACGTGGCGAGCTCGTCGGCGTCGATCTCAAAGATCTCCACGCCGTTGTCCTTGGCGATCTGGACGTTGGAGATGTAGTCCGCGTCAAAGCCCTTGCCGACGGTGACGCCCGCGTTCAGACCGAACGCCTCGTCCACGAGCGCCTGCAGGTCGGCGGGGAGACGGTCGTAGGCGTCCTGGTTCATCGCGGTGAACCACGCGAGGTTATAGAAGCCGCAGGAGGTGTAATAGTCAAGAACTTCCCAGAAGCCCCAGTCGTTGATGTTCGCGGTGTTGAAGAGCGTGCCGTCCACGGTGCCGCGGTCCAACGCGAGATACAGGTCGGTCGCGGCCATGGTGATGGGCGTCGCGCCGAGGGCGGTGAGCGTCTTCGCGGCGGTCTCCTGCGGGGCGCGGATCTGCATGCCCTTGAAGTCGGCGAGCGTCTGGATGGTCTTACCGTTGGTGTAGACGTTGCCCGGCTCGTTCACGAACACGGACAGGAGCTTGACGTCGGCGTATTCCTTCTGGAGGTTCGCGTTGGTCTCATAAAGCTCCCACACGGCGCGGTTGCAGTTTTCCGCCGACATATCCGCCGGCCAGAGGAACGGCAGCTCGAGCACCGTCGTGAGCGGGAAGCGGCCGGTGTTGTTGCCCTGGCAGCCCTGTGTGATCTCCGCAACGCCGTCCACGGCCATGTCGTACTGCTCCGCGGCCGAGCCGAGCGTGGCGTTCGTATAAAGCGTCACCTTCAAACGGCCGTTGGATTTCTCCTCGAGCTGCTCGGCGATCGGCTTGAGATAGTTTTTGTTCGTGCAGTGGGTATCCGCGAAGTAAGAGGAGATGCGAAGCTCGTATACGGTGTTGTCCGCCGGGGTCGTGCCGGTATTGGTCGAATCAGAATTCGTGGATGCCGGGGGAGTCGCCGCGCCGCAGCCGGCGAGCAGCAGCAGGCAAAGGCAAAGCGCCGCCGCAATGAATCTTTTTTTCATTTGTTCGTCCTCCAAATGTTTTTTGTATGATGAATACAGCCCTTTCCTGTATTGATCATTTCATCGGTATCTGCTCAGATCTGCCGTTGCGTGAAGTTTCTTCAGTGTCTCCTCGCTGATGCGCGCTTCGGTGTCCACCTCATAGACGCGGTCGAGCGCTTCATACTTCGACTCGCCGTAGGTGTGGAACGGCAGCAGCGCATAGCTTCGTACCGCGGACAGCGGGGCAAGAAATCTTGCGATCGCGCCGATGTCCTCTTCGGTATCGTTGAAGCCGGGGATGACTGGTGTGCGCACGGTGATGTTCGCCTCCGGGAATTCCTCCGACAGACGCCGGAGGTTTTCCAGGATAAGTTCGTTTCCCGCGCCGGTCCCCAGCCGGTGCTTTTCGCTGTCCATGTGCTTGACGTCGTAAAGGAAAAAGTTCGTGTGCGGCGCGATGAGCGCCAGCTTTTCCCAGGGCACACAGCCCGTCGTCTCCACACAGGTGGACATATGGCGCTCGCGCGCCCTTTGCAGAAGCTCGGCGGTGAACTCCGCCTGTACGAGCGGCTCGCCGCCGCTGACCGTGATGCCGCCGCCGGAGCGCCGGTAAAACGGCTCGTCCAGCTCCAGCTCGGCGAGGATCGCGTCGGCGGTGCGCGCGGTGCCCTGCAGCTGCATGGCTTTGGCGGGACACGCTCTCACGCAGGTGCCGCACCCGACGCATTTGCTGCGGTCCATGTGCAGCATGCCGTCATGGTTCGTCACCGCGCCGTGCGGACACACCTTCGCGCAGGTGCCGCACACCGCACCGCCGAGACATTTTCTTGCGCTGTGGAAAATTTCGCTCTGCAATCTCTGGGACTCCGGGTTGCTGCACCATTTGCAGCGCAGCGGGCAGCCCTTGAGAAACACGACCGTCCGTATGCCCGGCCCGTCGTGGATGGCGTAGCGCTCGATGTTGAATACATTTCCCGTCCGCACGGTGTTCACGCCTCTCTTCTTCCGCCCCCCAACAGAATGGGGGCTCTTTGAAATCATTACATATGCTCGTGTTCCGTGCGGGCGATGATCTCGTCCTGCAGCGCCGGGGAGAGCTCCACAAAGTGCGCCGAGAAGCCCGCCACGCGGACAAGGAGACTGCGGTATTTGTCCGGGTCAGCCTTGGCCTTGAGCAGCGTTTCGCGGTTGACGATGTTGAACTGCACGTGCCAGTGCTTCATATCGCACCACGTGCGGATGAACGATTCGAGCGACTGCGTGCCGATCTCGCCGCTGACGACCTGCGGGGTGAACTTGAGGTTGAGCAGGCGCGCCTCGTGGTCCTTGAACTGGACGTTTTTGGCGTACTTGATCGAGGTGAGCACCGCCGTCGGGCCGTTGATATCGCAGCCCTGCGTGGCGGAAACGCCCTCGGAGAGCGACTTTCTCGCAGTGCGTCCGTCCGGCGTCGCGCCGAGACAGCCGCCGAGACCGACGTGCGACGTGACCGGGACATACGAAATATTATCCGTGCCGCCCCAGGGGTTGCGGAAGGCGTCGGTCAGCTTGTTCATCTCGATATCGAGCGCGCGGCCGATGTCGTCGGCGTAGGGGTCGGCATTGCCGTACTTCGGGCAATTGAGGCAGCGCTGGTGCAGCACCTCGCAGCCTTCAAAGTTCGCGTCCAGCGCGCGGATGAGCTCGTCCATCGTGACGGTCTTGTCTTCGTACACGAGCTTTTTGATCGCCGCAAACGAGTCGATCGTCGTGCCGACGCCGATGACGAAGAGGTTGCCGAGACTCACGTCGTTTTTGAATTTGCCCTGTCCCATGTGGATGTCCAGTCCCTGCTCTACGCAGAGATCGTGGAACATCGACTGGAACGGCGCGGCGAGATAGCGCGGCTTGGTAAGATCGCCGATGGAGCGGTTGACGAACGCATGATGGAACATGTTCTTCATCTGCGCCATGGCCGCGTCCCAGAACTCTTTCCACGCGGCAAAATTGCGGGGATCGCCGGTCGCAAGACCGATGCGCTCTTTGCCGCCGTCCACGCACGGCATGTAGCCGTCGCGCAGCGTCATTTCAATGATGCTCGGGATGTTGAGCTGGCTGCCCTGCGTCATGTAGGTCTCGCGGTTGATGAGACGCACCTCCGCGCAGCCGCAGCCGGTATAGTCGAGCGCTTCGGCGTAGGTGCCGCCCTTGTAGATGAGCATGGGAACGATGTCCTCGTCGTTATAGAGCTTCGGGAAGCCCGTGCCCTCCTTGATGACCTCGACCGTCTTCTGCAGGAACGGTTCTGGCGTCATGCTGTGGATACGCACGGACATATCCGGGAAGTCCAGCGGGAACTCCTTCTTGGACTGAAGGATGAGGAACGAAAGCTCGTTGGAGGCGTCGCGCCCGTCGGGTGTCTGACCGCCGAGACACGCCTGCTCAAAGTGGGGGTAGCCCTGATAGTTGGAGATCGAGCTGGTCGGTACAAGGCGGCGGATGCGGGAGAGATTCAGCCACAGGCATTCGAGCAGTTCGAGCGCCTGCTCGTCGGTGAGGACGCCCTTGTCCTTGTCCGCTTTGAAATACGGGTAGAGATACTGGTCGATGCGGCCGAGGCCCATCTGCCCGGCAACGATCTGCTCGATGCGGGAGAAGGCGTTGGCAAACCAGACCGCCTGCAGTGCTTCCTGGAAGCTGCCCGCCGGCTGCGCCGGGATCTTGCGGCAGATGCGGGCGATCTCCAGAAGCTCGATCTTCCGCTGCTCGTCGCTTGTCTGTTCGGAAAGGCGCTCGGCTTCCTCGGCGTAGCGTTTGGCCCAGACGAGGATCGCGTCGCACGAGAGGATCGCGGCTTCGTAAAAGCTCTTTTTGTACATCTCGTTCGGCACCGACATCACGTCGATCCTGTCGAGATGCTCCTGCAGACCGGCGCGCATGGCGAGAATGCCCTGTTCAAGAATTTTCTTATAGTCCAGCGCCCAGACAAGGCCGCTGTCCTGCGTGGTGAGCGCGTTGACGACACCGCGGCAGGCGTAAGGATCGCCGTCTTCCCATACCATACGACGCGTATCCTCCGGCAGGCTCGCGTAGTAGCCCTCGTGCCAGGTGCGTCCCGTCCAATAGGGGATGATCTCTTCGTCCAGACACTGCTGATCCTCGTCAGAGAGATAGAATTTGCCGCCCTCGCGGTCGGCCACTTTGAAGAGATTCGGCAGCCATGCGCCGCGCAGCTCGGGATAGATGAGCGCGTAGCGCGTCCCCTCACCGATGCGGCCGACGATCAGCTCCTCGTCGTCAATGTGGATGGGCATGTTTTCGGCGCATTTCATCAGTGCCTTTGCCCAGCGGATATCGTTCGACTCGCCCTCGGTCTCCTTGAATGACCGCGTGAACCACTTCGCGCGGTCGATGGCCACGCGCGGGGGCTGGTCGAGAATGTGGGCAAGCAGTTTATTCACGCGGCTGTTTTTCACAACGCCGTCGTCGTTGATGCTCAAAAGGCCGTGTTCAACGTTTTCTTCATGGGGGGTGAGACAACAGCTCATAACAAGATCTCCTGTCGGTAGAAATCCACGAAAGTCCGGCCGGACTCTTTGCTTGCTTTTACTATAGAGGAAAACGCCGCCGGTTGGAATCGCCGCTTTTTTGTATCTTTCACAACGTTTTGATTGTGTGATGTCAAAAAATGAGGGAAAAAAGAATAAGCCGCTGGACATCGATCCGATATCCAACGGCTTATCCTTTGTAAAAAAGAGGAGAAAG
>ERZ1034719.1249-NODE-1249-length-12081-cov-5.653833_pt1 | contig 12081 bp, 9 predicted proteins | sample MGYA00520703_ERZ1034719 | MGnify/ENA primary metagenome ERZ1034719 (study PRJEB33766, sample SAMN09781716) | gut metagenome | biome: gut microbiome | host: Homo sapiens | place: Madagascar | study: EMG produced TPA metagenomics assembly of the PRJNA485056 data...
ACCAGCCCTTCCTGATGCCGGTTGAGGACGTCTTCACCATCTCCGGCCGCGGCACCGTCGCTACCGGTCGTGTCGAGCGTGGCGTCATCAAGAAGAACGAGCCTGTCGAGATCGTTGGCCTCGCGGACGAGAAGAAGTCCACCGTCGTCACCGACATCGAAATGTTCCACAAGCTGATGGATTACGCTGAGGCTGGCGACAACATCGGCGCTCTGCTCCGCGGCATCGACAAGAAGTCCATCGAAAGAGGCCAGGTCCTGTCCAAGCCAGGCTCCATCCATCCGCACACCAAGTTCGTTGGCCAGGTCTACGTTCTGTCCAAGGACGAAGGCGGCCGTCACACCCCGTTCTTCAACAACTATCGTCCGCAGTTCTACTTCAGAACCACTGACGTTACCGGCATCATCTCCCTGCCTGAAGGCGTTGAGATGTGCATGCCTGGCGATAACATCGACATGAAGGTCGAGCTGATCACCCCGATCGCTATCGAGAAGGGCCTCCGCTTCGCTATCCGTGAAGGCGGCCGTACCGTTGGTTCCGGCGTCGTCATCGAGATCGACGAGTAATTTCGCCAAAACCCCATAAAGCAGCAGCGCCCGGCGTGAGCCGGGCGCTGTTTCTGTATCAGCATCGTCTCCTTCCGACGAAACGCTTCCTGGCGCGTAAAATGAAATCGGAAACTGAGGGACACGTTATCGTTGTCAAGGGAAGCTTGTAAAAGACGATGAAAAAGCGCTGCTTGAACTGAAATAGACGCTTGCGTTGAGCAGCGGTCAGATGGTGTTATTTGAAACCGCTGCGGCTGGAACGCAGGGTGTGTCGTTCAGGCAGCCGGAGCGTCCAGCTCTGGAATCGGACAAAAACAAAGGCATACGAACTTGGTTCTTTCAACTGAGTTCGTATGCCTTTTCTGAACTTTATGAAATGAGTAATGTCCTTAAATATGAATGAAAGCTGTAGTATTCCCGGCCTGAGACATCCAACGGACTGCGTTAGTTCTTCTTTTCAAGCGCGCGGCAGAGGACCGGCGCGATCAGGCAGGCCAGCACGCCGCCGATCACGGCTGTGAGAAGCTGCGGCCAGGTAAAAGCCGCTGTGACGGTGCTGAGCTTCGCTGCCGGGATGACAGCCGGGGCCACCAGCCGGACAAGGACGAGATACAGCGCTGCAAACTTTGCTGCGGCAGCCAGCACCATGCTGCCATATGCGGCGGGCAGCTTCTTTTTTTGCAGGAATCTGCCGACAAGCAGGGCAAACAGGACGGCGTAGACGGCGTTGCCCAGCGAAACGCACGGCACCAACGGCAAAAACGCCGGGCCGATACCGAGCAGATACGCGCAGAACGGCGAAATGACCGCGACCGTCACGCCGGACCAGACGCCGCCGATCAGCGCCGCGATGGCCAGCACCAGATTGACGCACGAGCCGGTTACCAGCTGGCCGAGGCTTTTGGTAAGGAACTGAATGGCGATCAGAAGCGCAAGGCAGACCGCCGTCCGCGCGATCCAGACTGTTTTTTTCATAAAAAATCTCCCCAAGCTTGTATTTTGCTGCTATTATAACAATGTCATTCAAAAAAATACGTTGCAGCTGCAACAAAAAGGAGAACAAAATGCTGACAGATGGAGAGAAGCGCATTCTGCTGCAAAACAGGCTTTTCGCAGAGCTTCCTGCGGAGCGGCTGGACGGGCTGCTGCAAAAGCTTTCCTCCCGCACGGCCTGCTTTGGAAAAAACAGCGTGATCTGGGGCATGGGCGAGCGGATCGACCATGCGGGGATCGTGCTGTCCGGGCGCGTGGAGGCGTGGCGGTACACGCAGGATGGACAGGAAAGCCTTTCCGCGGTACACGAGGCAGGCGGACTGTTTGGGGATGTTTTGATGTCGGCCCGGACGGTTGGCAGCCCGGTCGAGCTTCGCACGGCAAGGCCGTCCAAGATCCTGTTTCTATCGCTGGACGCACTGCTCCGCTGCTGCGCGGAGGATGGCGGAAGCGACTGCACACGGCTGCTGTCCAATCTGCTGGAGGAGATCTCGGAGAAATACTGGGCATTACAGCGCCATATCCGCCTCCTGTCCATTCCGGACGGGCGGACAAGGCTGGAAGCGTATCTGCGGCAGGAGGCGGGAAAAACCGGCGAGATCGTCTGCGCCGGAATGACGCGCGAGCAGATGGCCCGGTACCTTGGCATGAACCGCAGCGCCCTTTCGCGCCTGCTCGGCACGATGCAGCGGGAAGGCCGCTTAGAGCTTCGCCGGGGAAGCCTCCGACTCCTGAACGATATCGAAACGTGAATGACCGGTCCGCAAAAGCAGAACGAGGCCGGCGGCAGCTCCCGGACGACCGCCGGCACGCAAAGGCAGACAGTCTCTCAAGCGCTCTTTGCACCTGCTGCGGCCGGTGCGCTGATACCATGCGGACAGTTCCGCATAAAAGCGTCCTATGCCTGATTTTTCCATATAGCGAACTGCCTGCAAATACAGGTCATATTTCCCGGATCGCACGCCGTTCAGTCTTCGGGCGTCGAGATTGTGCCGGAGGTCTGCCAGCTTGACCTTTCTGGCAATCGGATCCTTCGCCAACGCCCTGACATAGTCCATACACGGAAAGTTTTATGTGTTACAATGTACTAGTATATTGTAACGTCTAAAAATCTGCAAAAGCAAACAGAGGGGATTTGCAGCAGATACCAGAGCGCTCCGATATTTACGGCGTTCGAATCCCTTCAGGCCTTCGTGCATAAAATGTACCGGCTGCAGTTGACAAGTGTTAATATCTGTGGTATCCTCAAAACATAACATACGTTAGCATTTTGAAGGGAGCACTGTGAAATGGAACATCTCAGACTGTCTGATGGGGAATGGAAGCTGATGAAAACGCTCTGGCAGAGGCCGGGGCAGACGCTGGCGGAGCTGGTCTCGGCATTGGACGCGGATACCGGATGGAGCCGGGCGACGATTTTTATGATGCTTAAGCGGCTGATCGCCAAGGGTGCGGTCACGATGGACGACAGCGGAAAATTTCAGACATACAGCGCGTCCGTCGCCTATGCCGACGTGGAGCCGGAGGAAACGGAGTCGTTTCTATCCAAGGTCTACGGCGGCAGCGTCGGGATGATGGTATCAAACTTAGTTGACCGCGGTGCGCTGTCCGAGCAGGAAATTCAGGAGTTAAAAGCCATTTTGGACGCAGCGGAGAAGGAGCACGCGCAATGAAAAAACAAATTCTCTTCCTGACGCTCTGCATCGGCCTTCTTTTATCAGGCTGTCAGAAAGCGCCGGAGGCTCCGCCCGCGTTGCAGGCGGAGGGAGCGCCGTGGGAAGCCGAATCGCAGGATTCGCAGTCCTCCTATAATGACTCGACGCAGGAGCCTCGTTCACAGGAATTTCGGAAAATCTACGGTGAGGAAGACGGTGCGGATTGGTGGAAGACTGCTGCGCAGGAAGAAGCAAAGGACGCTTCGGGCGTTGACCAATATGACGATGCAAAAACATGGAGCTGGGCACCGTATGAAACGCTCTATCGGACGGACGGCAGCTGCATGGGGCTGGTGCGGGAGGCCGATGGTACGCGGCACATCGGTGAAGTTCCAGACACAAAGGTCTGGATTCGGCTGAAGGACGGCACGCTTCTTTCTGACGAGCCGTTTGACGCCTGTATCGACTATATGGGCACGCCGGAGGGTGAGGTCTACTGCATCCGAAACGGCACCGGCTACCGCTATACCGTCAGCGCCGGAGACGGAAGCTTTTACCTCAGCGAAGTGGACGAGCCGAAAACTTTGGAGGAAGACCATTTCGGCTATCGTCTGCGCGTTACCCGCTGGGACAGCCGTGAACCGTGCTATGGCATTGTGACCGCAGACGGAGCAGAGGTGATCGCACCGGTCTATGAGCGTGTGGAGATCCCATTCCCGGATCGCTTCCTGCTCTATGAAGGCGGCGTATCGCAGGGGCCGGTCATGGGCCGGTGCCGGCTGACGGACGAGAACGGGAGCACGCTTTGTGCGCGCTTCCATTGGATCGATTACAGCGTATTTGACAATGGCTATATCGGCATCGCGGTATGTTACGGTGAACGTGCGGCATATCCGTGCTATGACGAGGACGGCCAGCCGATGCCGGAGGGGTATTGGCTCGTGGATTGGGACGGAAAGCTTTGCAGCGAGCGCTTTGCGAAGCTTTCCTTTGGTGACAGTGATGAGACGCACGCGGCGTCAGAAGACGATGTCCTGCGCGCCCTGCGTGAAGATGGCACAGAAGAACTGCTGCCGGTCGCAGAGCTGCTGCTTCCGTAGCTTAGATGGAAAGACAGGAGGATTTCTTATGCTGAGAGAAGTATTGACCGTTTCAGCGCTGATTCTGGCCGTTCTTCTGGTGCGGGCAATTTTCAAAAACCGCGTGCCGAAGCGGATGGTCTATACGCTCTGGCTGGTGGTGCTGGTGAAGCTGTGTCTGCCGGGGACGCTGGTTTCGCTGCCGGTGCTTCCGGCAGAGGAAGCGGCCGCGCCGGTGCAGCGCGTGGAGCTGCCCGCGCAGCCTCTCCCGGCGCAGCAGCCTGCGCAGGCTGTGACGCAGCCACAGACACCTGTGCAGCAGCCGGTCTCCCCGGCGCAGGGGGCCACGGAAGCGCCCGCAAAGCCGCTGACAGCGATGCAGATCTTTCAGATCGTCTGGGCGGGCGGGAGCGCGCTGCTTGGGCTCTGGTTATTTGGTACATGGCTGGTATTTATGGTTCGGCTTCACAAGAGTCGGCGTTTCCTCGGCAGGCAGGGCAGAACGCGCATTTACATTTCCAGCACGGTCAAATCGCCGTGTCTGGCCGGGCTGGTTCCGGCGGTGTATCTGACGGAGGACGTGCTGCAAACACCTGAAACAGAATTGATTTTACGGCACGAGCTGACGCATCTGCGGCATCTGGATTTCCTGTGGTCGTTCTGTCGGACGGCGGCGGTGATTGTCTATTGGTGGAACCCGTTTATCTGGCTGGCTGCGATTTGTTCCAAGCGCGACGCGGAGCTGGCGTGCGACGAGGCTGTCGCCGCCGGGCTTTCGGACGCGCAGCGCCTTGTCTATGCACGGGCGATTCTGGCGCAGACCCCGCGTAAGGCCGTGGCCATGAGCCTTGCCGGGCCTCCGGTCAGGGAGCGCATTTTGTTCCTGACGAAAAAACAGCGCACAAGCGTTCTGTGTGTCATTCTGGTGCTGCTGCTCATCATATCTGCCGCCGGGTGCTCGATTACGGAGCTGACGCGGCAGAAAACGGGGGAAATCACGCTGCCAGAGGAAACAGAACCCGCGCAGCAGGAGCCGCTGAAAACCGCGATGCCGCTGACGCAGGCACAGATCGACGAGGTCAACGCGATCTTTGCCGACTATGAGCTGTCGACCGATGATACGCTCGGTCATTTCGCGGTCAACGGCTTCTTCACCTCGACCTATGACGATGTACGTGATCTGAATCTGAACAATTTCCTTGCTTACTTCGGAGAATGCGGCGAGGAGGATATTTCGGAGGAGGAATTTGCCCAGCTGAACGCCAAATGGGAATTCCGCGTCGACAGCGTGGAGGATTTCCCGCTGCCTATCCACCGGTATCCTGCGTCTGCGGTCGAAGGCGTCCTGAAGCGCTTCGCGGGCATCGGCCTTGCCGACCTGACGGATATGCAGACGCCGTTTTCCGGCTACACCTATCTCGAAGACACGGACGCATTTTATACCACCACCAGCGACTACAGCCCCGGCTATTTCCGCTGCACCAGCGGCGAGATCGAGCCTGACGGAGATACTGCGCTGCTGTACGGCAGCACGGCGGGATCTCTTTCCGGCAAGGCTGTTCTGAAGCTGGTGAAGGACGGCGAAAACTGGTACATTCATTCCTTTACGCTTGCTTCGCCGGAGCAATCGACCGTGCAGGAGGAACAGGTTCCGACGACTGAGCCGCAGAGTACGCTCCCCATCCCGGCCTCTTCCATGTTCGGTCTGACCGGGCGGGAGGCGGTGCTCTTTGACGCGGCAGTCGCGCAGCGGTATCCGCGCAGCGACAATGATATCGTGCTGCCGAGCCTGCGCGAGTATGGTTCGTTTGAGGAAAACGGGAAAACCGTCGTCATATGCGACCTGCATTACGATTTTTACTATGACTACACCGGCCCCGACTGGGAGTGGAACGGAGGCGGCGCAACGACAGTGGCGAGATTCGAGCTGGATGCGCCGGGCAATGTCTGCACAGGATTTGCGGAGTACCCGAGCGGGAGTTTGAGTGACTGGATCCGCGATTTCTGCGGCCCGCTTGCCGTGCAGAATGCGGACGGCGCGTGGGGATTGCCGGAAGCGTCCGGAGACTGGTTTCCAGCAGACATGAATCTGCTCCAGCAGTATTTGGAGGTGATTGCCTCCCTTGCCCCGTCAAGCGGCGAGTCTGCGGAGGCTGTTCTTCAGGATGATACAATTTGGTCGCGCGTCCACGAAAAGCTGGACTATGCACACTGGGCGCAGGACATGACGGCGGAATATGAGGATATCGTTCGGAAATTCCAGATCGAGGACAGCAAAATGAGCGATCTGCCGGGCGATGTTTCCCAGTGGCCGCGCTATTATTCCGTGTTTGTTGACTATTTCAGCGCTGCAAACGCCGACCTGCGGTATCTGGACACAGATACCATCTGGACGAAGGACTTATCGGAAGACCGGCAATCATTGATCGTCACGCTGACGCGGGCGGACGTCATATTGATGCTCTCCTATTCGCTCCAGACCTCGCAGATCACGGAGGTCAGCACGCGCCGGAACGCAGTTCTGCAGAGCGTGACCGGGGATTCTATCACGGCCGAGCATATTACGCTGCTGAATGCCTCTCTCGAAGAGGATCTGCAAACGCTCAAGGCGCTGAATATTCCACCGCAGAATTATTATTATGGATATTACCGGGTCGATTCCGGCGAACTTTACACCTATAAAGTCGACCCGAACGCATCCGTCACGATCTACGATATCGAGCAGGAATATGGCGCAGGCGAGGACCGGCTGTATACGTTCAAAACATGGCGGGACTTTGCCGCCGCCGTGCAGGAAAACGAAGGGCTGCTCGTCCAGCCGTATACGCTTACTTTGAAAAACGGCGTTGTGGTCAAAATCGAGGAAAAATTCTATCAATAAAAACGCTGCCCGCAGACCGTTGAAGCTGCGGGCAGAGTTTTTTATGGAGCGCGTTATGATGCCTGTTCGAACTGGCTGTTGTAGAGGGCGGCGTAGAAGCCGTTTCGCTGCATGAGTGTTTCGTGCGTGCCGCTTTCGATGATGTCGCCGTCCTTCATGACGAGGATGAGGTCGGCGTTTTTGATCGTCGACAGACGGTGGGCGATAACGAAGCTGGTGCGGTTTTCCGTCAGCTTATCCATGGCGCGCTGGATGAGCAGCTCCGTGCGCGTGTCGACAGAGCTGGTCGCCTCGTCGAGGATGAGCATGGGCGCGTTCTGGAGCATGGCGCGGGCGATGGTCAGCAGCTGCTTCTGCCCGGCGGAAATGCTGGTGCTCTCGGACAGGACAGTGTCGAAGCCGTCCGGCAGCGAACGGACGAATTTATCCAGCCCGCAGGCGCGGCAGACGCGATTTAATTGATCATCGGTCACGTCCGACAGATTGTAGACAAGATTTTCCCGGACTGTGCCCTCAAACAGCCATGTGTCCTGCAGGACCATGCCGAACAGCTTGTGCACGTCCTCGCGGCTGAGCGCAGATGACGGCACACCGTCAATTCTGATGCAGCCGTCGGAGATCTCATAGAACCGCATGAGCAGATTGACCATGGTCGTCTTGCCAGCGCCGGTCGGGCCGACGATGGCGACCTTCTGGCCGGGGGCGACGTGGGCGGAGAAGTCCTTGATGATGATCTTATCCGGTGAATCCGGGTAGCTGAAGCGGACGTGCTCGAAGTCGACCTCGCCGCGCACGGGGCGGGGCAGCTCCGGTTTTTCCGATTCATCGGGCAGTTCCTCGCTGCCGAGGAAGTCAAAGATGCGGTGTGCGGAGGCGGAGGCTGTCTGCAGGTTCGTCATGCCCTGCGCGATCTGGGTGAGGGGAGAGGTGAACAGGCGAACATACAGGATGAACGAGACGATCACGCCGATATCGATGATGCCCTGGATCGCGAGGATCGAGCCGAGCACGCACACGGCGACATAGGACAGGTTGCCGATGACATTCATGAGCGGCTGCATGACGCCGGACAGGAACTGCGAACGCCAGTTCGCGTCGTAAACAGCGTCGTTCAGCGTGTCAAAGGTCTTGCCGACAGGCTCTGCCGCGCGGGAAATGCGCACGACCTCGTGGCCGGAATACATTTCCTCGACATAGCCGTTCAGTTTGCCGAGGCTTTCCTGCCGGGCGGTAAAGTATTTCTGCGAACGGGACATGATGAGCACGACGAGCAGCAGCCCGACCAGCGTAATGCCCAGCGCGGCAAGCGCCAGCCGCCACTCGGTCACGAACATCATGATGAGGCAGCCGGCAAACTGCGTCGCGGCGGAGATGATCGTCGGCAGGCTGTTGGTCAGTCCCTGCTGGAGCGTGGAGACATCGTTGGTGATGCGGCTGAGAATATCGCCCTGTGCATGAAAGTTGAAGTATTTCTGCGGCACCCGGTTGATCTTTTCGGACAGCTCCGCGCGCATACGGTAGGACATTTTGAGCGTGACGCTCGCCATGATATAGTGCTGGATGAAGCCAAAGAGCGCGCTCAGGCCGTAAATGACGGCAAGCAGTATGCCGACTCTTGCAATGGCTGCAAGATCAATGCCGCCGAGCAGGCCGTCGGACATGATGGTCGCGATCTTACCGACCTGATCCGGGCCGATGATGGTCAGCACGGCGCTGAGCGCCGCCAGCACGAGCGCCAGAATGACGACGCCGAGGCTCTTGCGCATATACGCGCTCAGGTCGTTCAGAGCGCCTTTGGGATCCGTTTTTTCTGTTGGACGCATATTGGGCCTCATTTGGATGCGCCTCCTTTCTTGAGCTCTTCCTCGCTCAGCTGCGACATGGCGATCTCGCGGTAGACCGTGCAGGACGCCATCAGTGCGTCATGCGTGCCGAGTCCGGCAATCTCGCCGCGGTCGAGCACGAGGATCTGATCGGCATTACGGATGGTGCTGATGCGCTGGGCGACGATGATCTTTGTCGTGCCGGGAAGCTCCTTCGCAAGTCCCTCGCGGAGCGTCGCGTCGGTCTTATAGTCCAGCGCGGAGAACGAATCGTCGAAAATCAGAATTTCCGGCGTTCTTGCCAGCGCCCGCGCGATGGAAAGCCGCTGCTTCTGCCCGCCGGAGACGTTCCGGCCAAGCTGGGCGATGGGATGTGCGGCCTTTTCGGGGTATTTGTCCACGAATTCCGCTGCCTGCGACAGGGAAAGCGCGGCTTGCAGCGACGCGTCCGTCTTTTCTGCTGCGCTCTGCCCGAAAAAGACATTGTCTTCAACCGTGCCGGAGAACAGAACGGCCTTCTGCGTCACATAGCCGAGCTTGTTGTAAAGCGCGTCGAACGTATACTCGCGCACGTCCAGCCCGTCTACAAGGACAGTGCCAGCCGTCGCGTCGTAAAAGCGCGGAATGAGGGAGGCCAGCGTCGTCTTGCCGCTGCCGGTCGCGCCGATGATGGCCAGCGTCTGGCCCTTTTCTACCTTGAAGCTGATATGCTCCAGCTCATCCGCAGCCGCGCCCGGATAGCGGAAGGAGACATCGCGGAACTCGACCGTGCCGGTCCCGCTGCCCTCTGTCTTCGCGCCGGGGACGACGTGCGGCTTTGTGTCCAGCACCTCGTTGATGCGCTCTGCCGAGACCTGCGCCTGCGGCACGAGCATGAAGATCATCACGAGCATCATAAAGGACATCACAACATAGGTCGCGTAGGTGCTGAACACCAGCACGTTTGTGAACATCGTCAGCCGTGCGGCGGGATCTGTCAGCGCGATCGACTCAACCAGCGCCGCGCCGACCCAGTAGACGGCGAGCGCCAGCCCGTTCATGCCGAAGCCGAGCATCGGCTGGAGCAGGGCGAACAGCCGCTGGTTTTTCAGCTGCAGGTTCATCATCTCGCGGCTGGGGCCGTCGAATTTCCGGTTCTGATAGTCCTCCGCGCCGAAGGCATGGACGACGTTGATGCCGGTCAGATTTTCCCGCGCGACGCGGTTGATCTGGTCGGTCTTTTTCTGCACCTGACGGAACCGGGGCAGGCAGCTGGACATGATCAGCAGCACCATCACAACGATTGCCACAACGAAGCCGCCCGTTACCGCCGAGAGCGTCCAGCTTTTGCCGAGGATCTTGATGATGGCCCAGACGGCCATGATCGGGGCCTTCATGAGCATCTGCAGGCCCATGGCGACGATCATCTGAATCTGGGTAATATCGTTGGTCGTTCTGGTGATGAGGCTGGGGACAGAAAAGGACTGCATTTCCTCGCTGCCCGCGTCCATGACATGGTGGAACAGGTCGGCGCGGACGGAAAAGCTGAAGCCGGAGGCCGTCTTTGCCGCGAGATAGCCGCAGCCGACAGCCAGAACGGCGCTGGCCAGCGTACACAGGAGCATCTCGCCGCCGACGGATAAAATATCCGCTGTGACGCTGCCGGGGGTTTTGATGAGCGTGGTGAGCCGGGTCATGTAATCCGGCAGCTTCAGGTCGAAATAGACCTGCGCCACGACGAGAACTGCGCACAAAAGCGCCATCAGCGCCTCGCGCTTTCGCATACGTTTGAGAAGTTTGATCATGGGGGGTTACATCTCCGTTCCTTTGGGATTTTCCATGCGGATCCGTTCGATATTGCGTTCAAAGGCGGCCACGCAGCGGCGGAAGTGCGCTAAGTCCTCCGCACGCAGGCCCTCGGTGAGCCGGTCGGCGAACGACTTTTGTAGCCTGCGGCCCTGCTCGATGACGGGCGCTGCCTTTTCGGTCAGCACGAGCGCCGTCTTGCGCCGGTCGCCGGGGACAGGCTGCCGCTGCAGAAAGCCCTCGCCCACAAGCCGGTCAATATGAAACGACACGATCGCGGGCTTCAGTCCGCGCATCCGGCAGATCGCGCCCGCCGTCTCGCAGCCGGGATTATTCGCCAGAAACAGCAGAATATCCGCCGCCGCAGGCGGCAGACCGGTTTCCGCGCACAGCGGCGAAAGCGCGGCGTGATAGGCGTCAGAAAAGCGTGCAGCATTGGCAAACATGGCAGACGCGGTCAGAAGGGGTTCCGGCATGAGTTAAGACCTCCAATATCGAACTGTTCAATATTGAATTAAATCATACACGAAAAATATGAAAAGTCAAGGAACGATTTGTGAACATTCCTTGACTTTTCGAAAGCCGAAAGCAGCATCCAAGGCTCCTCTTCTAAGGGAAGCAATCTGATATGCTGAACACGCCCTGCGAGAAGCCTCGCAGGGCGTGTTGTGCGGTGCGGTTACCGTTCTTCGCGGAAGTACGGGATGCCGAGGGACTGAGGCGGCTGATCCTCCTTCTTTTTGCGCATGGAGACCATGAGCAGGACAAGGATCGTGACCACGTAGGGGAGCATCTTGAACAGCTCCAGCGTGCTTCTGGACAGGCCGGGGATGTAGTTATACGCCCAGTAGAGAACGCCGAACAGATACGAACCCCAGATCGCGCGCAGAGATTTCCACGTTGCGAAGATGACCAGCGCGACGGCCAGCCAGCCGAGGGCTTCGATCGTGCCCTGGTTCTCCCAGGTGCCCTTGATGTAGTTCATGACGTAGTACGTGCCGCCGAGGCCGGAGATACCGGCGCCGATGCAGGTGGCAAGGTACTTGTACTTTGTGACGTTGATACCGGCAGCGTCAGCCGTGGCGGTATTTTCGCCGATGGCGCGCAGGCTCAGGCCCGTGCGGGTCTTCGACAGGAAGAACCAGATCGCAACGGCGAGGATGATCGCCACATAGGTCAAAAAGCCGTAGGAGAACAGGAGCGTGCCCAGACGGAGCTTGCCGGTGAAGCCGTCAAAGAAATTGACGAGGGAAAGCGAGTAGTTGCGGAATGCCTGCGAGGTCACGGCCACGGAGACCTGGCCGACGCCGCCGGCGA
>ERZ1034719.1251-NODE-1251-length-12073-cov-9.652521_pt1 | contig 12073 bp, 7 predicted proteins | sample MGYA00520703_ERZ1034719 | MGnify/ENA primary metagenome ERZ1034719 (study PRJEB33766, sample SAMN09781716) | gut metagenome | biome: gut microbiome | host: Homo sapiens | place: Madagascar | study: EMG produced TPA metagenomics assembly of the PRJNA485056 data...
AACATCGCCCGCTTGAACCGTGAGTTCTTGAAGGCTAAGTTGGCTGACTAATCCATCGTTTCTTTTGAGACACCGGAATTTTCTCTCTGCATCTTTACGGATGCGAGAGAATTTTCCCAACAACTCTTCACTCTTCACCTTTTTGGTGTAAGTAGTTGAAGGATAGATAGTTGGGCGGGTGAAGAGTATTTTTTTACTCTTCACCCGCCCTTCACCTTTTTAGGCTGTTGACAGCTAAGCGGCTCTGCGTTTATACCTTGCCCAATATCGTAAAGGGTGAAGAGTGGTGAAGAGTGGGTGAAGAGTGCAGAACATCTCTTCACCTATGTAATGAGTTGTGCTTCAGTTGTTTATGTAGAAAAGGTGAAGAGTGAAGAGTAGAGTGCGATATTCCTGCCAACCATGCTTCTCTTGAAATAAGAGAAAGGATGTTTGGCAAACTGTTATACAGGAACAGCCGACTAGCCTCTGTTGCGCTAGTCGGCTGTTTGCCTTCTGCCAGCTTTCTGTTTGCCTTCTACTAGTCGGCTGTTCTTCCTAGGCAGTTGTTCTATCTCCGATAGTTATGTATTTATTTATGCCTGCTGTTAGAATCATATAGCCAGGAAAAGGGTAGATTGTAGCCGAGAGCATCCTGTTTTCGGTGCATCCCGACATAAATTATCAGATATTCTGAGAAATATTTTGTAATCTCATCAGAATATCGTAATTTTGCGGTTATTAAGAATAAGTAATGTAATGACGAATCACTCAACAGAAATAATGAACCAAGCAACGCTTGATTTTATCCGCCAGCATCAGGACGATGATGTTCGCCAGTTGGCTTTCCTCGGCAGCAAGTATCCTGAGGTAGATATGCCTTTCGCTCTCGACCAGATTCGCGGGCGAAAGATGGCTCGTGTAAAACTGCCCCGTTGGGCAAGCATCGATGGCATTATCTATCCCCTTCATATTTCGATGGAGCAATGTTCGTCAGAACAAACGGCACTTTATAAGGCTGAACTCGCAGCCCGACTGCTCGGTTTGTCTCCTTCATCATCCGAAAACGGAGAAGAAAAGGATAAGGAGAGCGAAAACGCCTCAAATTTTCATCTTTCTGAAAATTGCGAATTTGCGGGCAAAGGGGCAGTTGATTCAGAATTCGCCAAAAATGAAGCCACTTGCAAAAAGCAACAGATATTAACAGAATCAAAAGAGAATGTTAATGAAATAAAAGAAGAACCTCATGAAGGAGATTTTTCTGAAGAAATCGGGTTTGTTGACCTGACCGGTGGTTTCGGAGTAGACTTCTCTTACATCGCTTCCCGATTGGGCGTGAAGTCGATGTATGTGGAGCGTCAGGCTCATCTCTGTGAAGCAGCGAAGGAAAACTTTGGGCGGTTGGGTTTGAAGAATGCCATCGTGAAGAATGGAGACGGAATAGAGGTTCTGCATTCTTTTGCTTCAAAGAAAAAGGCTGCTGCATCAGATTCTTTAGGCATAACTGAAGATCAGTCTCGGTCATTACTTAAGACCAACCTTGGTCTTAAGCTAATCTTCATTGACCCTGCCCGTAGAGACGATGCAGGCAACAAGGTGGTATCTTTGAAAGATTGCACGCCCGATGTAACCCTTTTGCAGGAAGAAATGCTTTCGAAGGCAGATTACGTCATCATCAAACTCTCTCCGATGCTTGACTGGCATCGCGCGGTAAGCGAATTAAACTGCGTACAAGAGGTTCATGTCATCTCCGTGAACAATGAGTGCAAGGAACTCCTTTTAGTGCTCTCAGCGCGAAATATGGGCAAAATGGAGGCTTCATCGACAGATGGAGATAGTGGAGAAGATGTAATAGATGGAGCAGAAGGAACAGATGGAGAAGTAAAACATGCCGGGAGTCTCCGCATTTATTGTGTCAATGATGCCCAGTCCTTCGTCTGCGAAGAGACGGATATGGAGGCTTCTTCCGTCAAGATAGCCCCATCCACGCTTGAAGAGATGCAGTATCTTTATGAGCCGAATGCGTCGTTGATGAAAGCCGGCTGTTTCGGTGTTCTTTCCGGGCGATATGATGTAAGGATGCTTTCCAAGAACAGCCATCTTTTCGTGAGCCAGGCACCTATCGAAGCATTCCCAGGCAGAAGTTTCCGCATCATCGCCGTTTCTTCCTTTAATAAGAAGGAGTTGAAGCGTCATCTGTCAGGAATCACCAAGGCGAACATCGCCACCCGCAACTTCCCCCTTTCTGTGGCAGAATTGCGCAAGCGCCTGAAGCTGAAGGATGGTGGTGAAACTTATATTTTTGCCACCACACTGAGCAACGAAAGCCATGTGCTGGTAATAACGGAGAAAGCTTAGAAAAACCTCGAAAATGTGTAAAAATGTACCTGCTGAATACATAAAAAAGCAAGTTCTCTTGTTTATTTTCGATTTTTGTTGTACCTTTGCTGAAATCTTCTAATTTAATTGGATTATAGAAAATGGCAAAGGACGATAGTGTAGCTAAATCAGGTAATCAGCAACTGCCTGTAGAAAATAATGTGGAGTCTCTGATACGAGTTATCAGAGGACAACAAGTGATGCTTGACCGTGACTTGGCTGAACTGTATGGAGTAGAAACAAGAAGGTTGAATGAGCAGGTAAAACGTAATATAGAACGTTTCCCTGAAGACTTTATGTTTCAATTGACAAAAGAAGAGTTTGAAAATTGGAAGTCGCAATTTGCGACATCCAATTCTATAGTTATGGGTGCTCGTAAAAGACCTTACGCTTTCACAGAGCAAGGAGTTGCCATGCTTAGTGGAGTTTTGAAGTCATCGACTGCAGTTGAAGCAAACATCCGTATTATGCGAGCATTCGTATCTATGCGCCATTTTATGGTGAACAATGCGGCGATTTTCCAACGATTGGAAACAATCGAATTTAATCAGTTGGAGTCTAATAAGGTTCAGGCGAAGATTCTTGCTCATCAAGAAGTACAAGACCATCGCATAGACGAAATTTTCCGTCGCTTGGACGAAGGAATGTACAAACCGAAGCAAGGAATCTTCTTTGATAACCAAATCTATGATGCTTATTCCTTTGTCTCTGAACTCGTAAAAAGTGCCAAGCAGCGTATCATCCTCATAGATAATTATGTCGATGAGACGGTCTTGACGCTATTAGATAAGCGAGGTGAGAATGTTTCTGCCACCATTTATACTCAGCAGGTAAGTCGCCAGTTTCGCCTTGATGTCGATCGCCATAATAGCCAATATCCTCCGATAGAAGTAGATGTCTTCCGTCGTTCCCACGATCGTTTTCTTTGCATTGATGATACAGTTTATCATGTGGGAGCCTCTATCAAAGACTTAGGTAAAAAATGTTTTGCCTTTTCTAAGATGGAAGATTTCAAGCCAGAGGAACTTGTTGCAAGAATCAACGAAGCATTTTGAAAAGCTAATTTGGAATTCAAGTTAAAAAACTAAGAGAATGGTGTGTTTGGGCGCAATAAGTCTTCTTTGTGTGCCCAAACATCATTTTTTTATCCTAACTGCTAAAAAAAATCCATGAAAAAGATACGGGTAATCGATTTTTTCATTACCTTTGCAAGCGATACCACTCTCGCTCACGCCGTATCGATGCATAGAGGATCTTTTTAGAGGCTTTTGTGCTGAGAAGGATTGCGGGTAGGGCTTGGTATCGCGACATAATATAAAGGCGTTTACTTGACGCTTTGTTCTTGACGTTCTGAAACTTCGCAACTTTCATGTGTTGTCTTGAGCATTGCAACGGTAGATGCCCATTGGGATGTGATATATTCGCATCCCTTTACTGGTATGGCTTATTGCGTCTTGCGATGAGTCTTATATCTGTATAGGGAGAAGTGTATACATATCGGCGTGGGCTTCGACGTTGCTCGTTCAACAACACAGGGCAATGCGAAGGCCTCAGAGCGTGGGACGGGTAACAGGTAGAATCCTACGCTTTTTATTTTGCCGTCATCTTAGAGTGTGTTTTATTGCCAATTGGGGATTCGTGGCAAAGTCAATTTTTTCTAAGAAAACAATTAATATGGGAAATTTTTACGCAAGATTGCAACTAACAGTTGTTGCATTATTTCTCGCTGTTATCCCATCCTTGGCAGATAATGTGGCACAAGGTGTGTGTGGAACAGGGGTGAATTGGAGTTTAGATGACCAAGGTGTACTCACGATTGGTGGAGAAGGCGAAATGAATAATTTTTCCAATCCATCCAATACTGATGCAACGCTGCCTTCATGGAATCCTTGGAAGAACAAAATCAAAAAAGTTGTGATAGAAGGAGGTGTTGCGTTTGTTGGTAACTATGCCTTTTATAAATATGACAATCTGGAGGATGTTGCTTTTGGGGAAGGTGTGAAGCGTTTAGGTAATAGAGTGTTCTTTGGTTGTACAGGATTGAAGAAACTTGAATTGCCGGAGTCTATGGAGCAGATTGGTGATGCATGGACAAATTATAGCGATTATGGTGCTACTTTTTGTGGTTGTTCTGGTATTACAGAACTTACCGTTCCTACAAACATGAAGTTTTTGGCAGCGAATTCTTTTACTAATACCAAAATAGAGAAAATCAATTGGAATGCTATTGATTGTGATGCAGATGTTGTAAGTTATTCTAACTATGACGTGTTTGGCTATTGCCCTATTAGAGAAGTATATTTTGGTGATAAGGTGAAATCCGTTCCTGCTTATATTTTTGCAGGTCGTGGAAGTCTTGCGACAGTAAAAACTTCTGGTACAATAGAGTATGTTGGTGCAAATGCTTTTAGGGGAACCTCTTGGTTAGGAGCTCAGGAATTAGATAAAATGATATATCTTGACCATGCAGCCTATCAGTATAGACAAGATACGCAAACTGCTGAACCTATTTCGTTTGAATTCCCTGAAGGAACAAAAAGTATTACTGCTTCCGCTTTTCAAAATAATAAGCTACTTGTAAAAGTAACGATTCCTCATAGCATGGACCGTATAGGCGAGAATGTATTTGATGGTTGTTCTTCTCTAGGCGAAGTAGTTTGGAATGCGGATTCTGTCAATAATGATAGGTGCAGATTCTCTAAGTCACTTTATAAGATTTCAATTGGTGATAAAGTGCGGGTTATTCCTAATTATTTCCTTTATCAATGTACAGGATTAGCGGAGATCAAGTTGCCGGAGTCGGTTGAGAGTATTGGTGAAAGTGCTTTTGGCGAATGTGATGGAATAAAGCAATTTGTTATTCCTAATAGCGTGAAAACAATTGGTCGCATAGCCATTAGTTATTGTGACAATCTGGAAAAGGTTGTTGTTGGTGAAGGATTACAAAGTATGAACTTTGATTATCTATTCGCTGCTTGTCCGAAATTGAAGACTTTAGAATGGAATGCAATTAATCATAAGGAAGTAAAGGAAGATTTGTATCATCAGTATGAAAGTTGTCAAGCACCTGTTGAAAATGTCATATTTGGCGATAAAGTGGAATATGTGCCAGGAATGTTGTTCTTTGGTGTAAAGACATTGGAAAACGTAAAATTTGGAAAGTCCGTCAAGCGAATTGGTGAAGCGGCATTTAGAGGATGTACAAATTTGAAAGCTTTGGATTTGCCTGAATCGTTGGAAACTGCCGGAAAATGTGCTTTCTATGAGACTGGTCTTCAGTCTTTGTTTATACCAGCTAATGTTACTGATATTGGTATTTGGGTTGGCTCTTCTCCTTTGAAGCAAGTAATTTGTGTAGCGACGAATGCTCCAAAAGGTTCTTTTGAAGTAGGAAAGGATTGTATGTTTTATGTTCCTAATACAAAAAGTTACAGAAAACAAGGTTGGGGAACAAATCGAGGACAACTGCTATCAATGATAAAAGCAGACAAAGAAACTATTTATTATACAGGAAAGGCTCCTATAGTAACATTTACGAGCAATATCCCTGGCTATGAATTGGTTTCTTTGACAAAAGATTATGTCTTAAACGGTGAAGTTGGTGAAGATTCAGTACGCCTTGTCGGTACATTCAAGGGAGAAAAGGAGTTTACTGTCGAAATGACCTATCATTATGAAGTGAAACCTGGTAAACAGGAAGTTACTTGGGAACAAGACTTGTCAAATCTCCATGTAGGTGATAAGGTTGAGTTAACTGCGAGTGTAAATACGGGTAGGGAAATGTGGTATGTGAACTATGACAATCAGGTGGTTGATGTTAAAAAAGAGGACGGTAAGTTTTATCTTTATTGCAAAGCTGTAGGAGAAACAGACATAACAACATTCCAGTATGGAGATTTTAATTGGGAAACTTCTCCGCAGATAACCAAGCATATTGTAGTTGCAGAAGTTGGTGCAGGTATTGCTGATGTGGTTATGACTTCTGATGCCAAGGAACTCTCTCGCTATTCTGCTAATGGCCAGCGCCTGACAACTCCAACCAAGGGCTTGAACATCGTGAAGTATAGCGATGGAAGCGTGAGAAAAGAAATGGTGAAGTAGAAGTTAGAGTATAAGAACAAGAATAATACAAGAATAAGTGGTTGTTTCCTTTGTGGGAATAACCACTTTTCTTTTTTTTTTTTGAGATGCCGCTTGCCTGTTCAACACGTAATCATTATACTAAAAGAGCAAAAAAGTAACAAATTCCTTCCAAAATATTTGGAAGTAACTAATATTTTTCTTATTTTTGCAGCATGGAAGAAGAAAATATACGGCAGGTTATATATTCTGAGGAATTTAATGACTTTTATGATAGCTTAGATTCCAGGATACAGGATAAGTTTGATTATGGGTTACGACTCATAAAGACTCAGTATGTAGTAAATAAGAAGTTTGTTAAACATCTTGAAAATACAGACTTTTATGAACTGCGTATATCTATCAGTTCTGATGAGTATAGGACGGTATTGTTTGCAATAGACAATGATAGTTTTATACAATGTAAAAGAGTTATTTTGCTGAATTCCTTTATTAAGAAGGGAACAAAGCAATATAAAGCTGAGATTAAAATGGCAGAAAGGTTATTAAAGAAATATTTGGAGGATTAGTCTTATGTTAAAGTTTAATGAAGAAAAATTAGCTAAATTGCGAACATTTGATGATGTTTTGCAAGAAAAATATGGCGAGCCTGGCAGTGCGGCTCGCAAGGAATTTGATGCGAGAGCCAAGGCATGGTATTATGCAGAGTTATTAAAGGATGAACGCAAGAAGCAGAAGATGACTCAGAAAGTTCTTGCAGAGAAAATCGGAAAAAAAAGAGAATATGTTTCTTCTTTGGAGAAGGGGCAGACAGATATGCAACTCTCTACTTTCTTAAGAATTGCTGATGCCTTAGGCCTTCAATTCTCATTGGTTGTTGGTTAACCCAATTTTATAGTAAGAAATGGCTAGAACTACAGCTTATAGCCCTTATTTAAATGAACTCAAAAAAATAATGGCAAAGAAGAAAAAAGTAAAGGCAGCGGCAATCCTGTGTTAGATGCGCTAACCGAAATGTTGAGCGTAATGTCGCCCGAAGAGAAAATGCAGTTGATGGCTAATCTCGAAAATATCGCACAGTCGGGTAGCCTTTCTGCCGCCTGCAGGTATTGGGATGGGCTGCGGATGTGCTGAAATCATGTGTAGAGGTGACGATTTCTGCCATGGCGATGAACATAACAAGTGAAGACGAGACTTTGTTGAAACTGTTATCATTACCGAAGCAGAATTAATAGAAATATCACATCATTAGTTCGGACGCTACAAGCATGATATAAGTATATACAGGATAAAGAATTTCTTTGAAACTAAAATTCTATAACGATTCTTGAAGCACCATTGGTTATACATTCATAGCCAATGGTGCTTTGTTTTTTCCATTTTCAACTTTACAGCTGTTTTCAACTTTACAGCTGTATCTTTACTGCCTTTCCGTCATATTCCACGCTCTTGCTTGTCTGCATAGGCTGATCGCCTATTCCGCTATCAGCACCCACCAGCACGATGTGGAATCTGCGATGCTGGAGCATTCCCTTATAACTGCCCTTACGTGGCGCGATGTTCAGGGTTCTGGCTGCTTCATTCCATACAAACTGGATTTCTGAGAATTTTCCCTTCTCATAGTTGTAGTTGTCACCCTCGTCCTCATAGAGAGTAAATGAGCCGTCTGCACCTGGATAAACACGGATTTCCAGCTCATTCCAAGGTTTCTCTGAACTATACTGAACTTCAGGACCGAATGGCAGGATGGTACCAGCCTTGATGAACACAGGCATAATGTCGATAGGACAAAGGCGCTGGATATCCTGACCGCCCTCATACTGGGCATTGCTCCAGAAATCATACCATTTATTACCCTTTGGCAAGTAAACATTCACAGGCGCAGCTGCCTTCCTTACATCAGGATAGATGGTATGGCCTTTCTTAGCCTTATCCTTCCAGGTATATAAAGGATCGGTTACCGGCTTCACCAGAATGTTGCGGCCGAAGAGATACTCATCGTTCAGGCGGGAAGCCTTCTTGTCTGCCGCATAATCCATCACCAAGGCACGCATCATGCTTCCGCTATTCTGTACACAGTCGCCAGCCGTACTGTAGATATAAGGCAAAAGGCGATAGCGCAGCTTGATGGCCTTAATCATAGCATCATAAGCCCAGTCGCCCTGCTTTCCGAATTCATACAGTTCGCTTACCATCGGTGAAGAACAGTGGTTGCGCATCAATGGCATGAAGGTTCCCCACTGCATCCAGCGGGTCTGCAGTTCCTGAAGGGCAGGGTTCTTTGGATTCTGTTCAAACTCCCAGTAGAAGAAGCCTCCCAGGTCGGTGTTCCAGAATGGGATACCGCAGAGGGAGAAGTTCAAGCCCGAAGGAATCTGATTCTTCATCTCGTTCCAGGAAGCCACTACGTCACCGCTCCAGCAGAGGGTGCCATAATGCTGAATACCGAAACTGCCGCTTCGGGTCATCTGGAGCGAACGCTTTGTGTTGCCCTTCATCGCTCTCTGGTGCTCGTAGATGCTCTTGTTGTGCAACAATGGGAAGGCGTTCTTCACTCCCAGCCATGAACCGTCGTAGGTCTGATAATTCTCATCACCCGGCTTCTCAAAATGGTCTGGCTCCGTAGAATCGGTCCACCAGGCATCGAAGCCCATCTGGTAGAGATGAGTAAGATACTTCCAGTAGAGGTTGCGCGCCTTCGGATTGAAGACATCGTATGGCATCACGCCACTGTTTCTTGGCCAGGTTTCGAAAGGAAGGAGCGCATTCATCTTCTTCAGTTCACGATACTGATCTGTCCAGGGACCGAAACTTGACCAGATGGAAATCATCAGATGGGCATCGTTCTTGTGAACATACTTCACCATTTCCTCCGGACTCTTCAGGCGAGGCTCTCCCTGTGCCTTCATCTGCTTCATATCTGTAGGAAGATACTTGGCAAAGGCTGGATCGCCCACCTTATTTATATAGTATGGGTTCTGGAATTTCATCGCATTCCAGTTGGAGTCGCATCCCCAATACTGCCAGTCCTGCACGATGGCATCGGTAGGAATCTTCAGTTCGCGATACTTGTCCAATACGCCCGCCAGTTCATCGCTGGTCTTATAGCGCTCGCGGCATTGCCAGAAGCCCATCGCCCATTTCGGGAACATGGTTGCCTGTCCGGTCAGTTCACGGATGCTGGCGATGACTCCATCCTGTGTACCATCCTTGTACATAAAATAGTAGTCGGCACAGGTTCCTACTTCACTGGTGAAGGAAGTACGGGAAGACTGACCATCATCATCATTGGATGCTATGATATCATTGAAATAGGTTTTTCCCGCATTGTCCCAGTAAAGACCATAGCCTTTCTCGCTGGTGAAATAAGGGATGGCGATATAAGTGTTATTGTTCCAGAGTACGATGTTCTGACGGCCACGCTGATTCATATGAACATCACGCAACTGTCCCAGACCATAGATGGCCTCGTCGTCGGCAAGACGGAAGTTCTGCTCAATGCGGTACTTGCCCTTGTTGGCTTCATCCTTGCGGGCTTCCAGACGGGTCTTCGTATCGGTAAGCAGCAGCTTTCCATCCTTCGAAAGGAAGCGGATTTCGCCAGTCTGCTGGTTCAGTTCGACGCAAATGAATTTAGATTTAATATTTACAACATCTCCATTTTCCTGTATCTGAACATCCTTCAGCTGCTGAGGCTTCAAGATGACAGAATAGCTTTTCTTCTGAACGGGAGCAGCAAGTCCGGCATCTGATTTCAAGATGCGGACGATGGATGGAGAATAGAATTCGATGGTTACATTCTGCTGAGCAACCTGACGGGTGACAGACTTGGCAGCCGCACCTTTCTGTGTGCCTGCCACCTTTACGCTCTTGGCGCAGAGTTCACTTGGAACGCCAACGGCAGCGATGCCCAAAAGGGCAATGAGAGATAAATTCTTTAGCATACTCTTGTTTATTATATTAGAGGGTTTATGATTTGTACAGTTACAAATACATCAGATTGTATTTCGGTTGCAAAGGTAATGCTAAATGGTGGAAAAGGGATAAAACAAATGAAGAATCGAGTGGCACATTTGTTGAAAAATGCCGGAAAAAGCCCCATTTCAGGGCTGTTCCGGCATCATTTATCTATATTCGGAAGGCAAAACGCCAAATTCCTTCTTAAAACACTTGGTAAAATAGCTGGGCGAGCTGAATCCCGTTAGCTCGGCAATTTCATTCACACTCTGCTTACCCTCCTGAAGCAAGACTGCCGCATGATGAAGGCGAATGCTGCGGATAAATGCCACAGGAGTGGTATGGGTCAGAGCCGTCAGCTTTTTATAAAGTCCTGTCCGCTCCATACAGAGATCATGTGCCAGTTGTTCCACGCCATATTCGCCATCTGCAAGATGCTGCTCTATCAGAGCACGCACCTGAAGAATCAGTTCGGGCTCCTGATTAATAGCTTCGGCTGTTTCCGGTAGCAGACTATCCTCTGGTAAGGAAGGATTGTCATCTTTTGCGGAATCAGCATTTATTACATTTATTCTCTTTCCTCTACGAAGATAAAGAGTGATGATGCCCACCAGAATCACGAGGAAAACCACAAAGCCAGCTATCGCCCATCCCGACTTCCACCAGGGTTGGTCTATTGTAAAGAAGAGGCCCAACATGGGTGAAACATAAATCAGACCATCATGATAGGTTCCCAGCCAGATGGCTCCTTCCTTATCCCGATAAACCGTATTGATGCCCGTGGTGAGTGATTTTCCATCAGGTAAAGACAATTCCTTTACCTCGCGTGGAGCAGTTCCCAACTTGAAGTCGAACATCAGATAACCATGCTGACAGCTGATCAAGGCCTGATTGTCTGATGACATATTCAATGTATGCAAGATGTAATCGCATGCGAAGATCCTGGAATACTTACGGGTTTCCGGATTAAAATGCAGGAAGATGGAAGCATCCGTCTTGTTCTTTTCATCACGTCCGGTTCTAATCTGGTAAAACTGTCCGCTCGGTGTCTGAACGGTGAGTGAGGTGTTCCGATAATGCTGAGCTTCGGCTGCAGAATAGGCAGAAGTGGTATAGGCCAGCTTGTCTTTCTGAAAAACCGCCACGATTCCCGAATCCATGAAAGCATAAACCTGTTTGCCATCAGTATCCAGATCCTGCAAACAACCCCATTCCTTCTTCAAATGGATTAGGTTGCCATCCTGCGTATTGAGCAGCGAATCACCCATCACAACCCAGACATTCTTCCTGCTATCAACAAACAAATCCTGAATGGCATTCCGAGCCGGTCCGTTTCGCATCATTTTCATCTTATCCTCTTTTCCATTTCCTGGCAGATCATCAAGGGGATGCTCCAGAAGTCTGCCCTCTGCAAGCAGAATACAGAATATCTTCTGGTATTCCTTTACCCATAACCTGTCCTGGCTATCGGCATAAAGATGCGTCTGCCCCTTGTATTTCGTGATGCTTTCTGCCTTTTCTGCAGGAAGGGGAATCAATGAGAAACGCCTTCCATCATAGAGATTGATGCCCTTGGGAGTTCTCACTGCCAATCTGCCATCTGCCAACTGCATCATCTGCAGGATACAGTTATCAGAAAGCCCCTGTTGGGTATTGAGCACATAGAAATAATCGTTTG
>ERZ1034719.1252-NODE-1252-length-12070-cov-4.701873_pt1 | contig 12070 bp, 9 predicted proteins | sample MGYA00520703_ERZ1034719 | MGnify/ENA primary metagenome ERZ1034719 (study PRJEB33766, sample SAMN09781716) | gut metagenome | biome: gut microbiome | host: Homo sapiens | place: Madagascar | study: EMG produced TPA metagenomics assembly of the PRJNA485056 data...
CAAAAAGCTGCAAAAGAATCAAAAGCAAAATTCCCGGGAAAGCATGAAAAAAAAGCGCGAAAAAAGTTGCCGCCACGTCAGTTCTTGTTCCGGCCTTGCTAGAAAAATAAACTCCGAGCAAAAAAGAAAACGACGTGATAAAAACAAGCGAAATCAAATTCAAAACTATTGAATTTTTAAGCCGCGATAAAATCAAAAAGCTTACCGGTGTTCTGGAAATCAGACTGATTCCAAGATCGTGATTTACAAAAACTCTTTTTAGCCAGTCCATATATTGAGAATAAAACGGTTTGTCCAGTCCCAGTTCTTTTCTAAGCTGCTGGCCTTGGTCTGTTGTAAAGCTGTTGTCCTTTGAAATCTGCGATGATGAAACCGAAGTTGAATTCATGGAAGATGCGATTTGCTGCGTCATCATCTGGTCAACTATGTCTCCGGGAGCAAGTTCCATGAGCGCGAACATTGCAAGCCCCAAAATAAAAAGAAGAGCCGCCATTGTTGCAATTCTTCCAGTTATAAAAGATGCGAGGGGCCTTTGCTTTTTTAAGTAGTTCCAAGGAAAAGAAATTGTTTCCCAAAGTTTTTTTAAAAATGCTGCCATATTTTTTCCCTTACTGAATCTGCGACAAGAAAATCCGTTCCGTCATTGCTCCGTTCATGTTGTCATAAAAAAAATTTGAAATATCCCATTTGCCTTGAAGCGCAAAAAAAGTTTTCATGCTTACAAGATAAATTATCGGGCATTGCTCAAGAATAATGGACTGATATTCGTCCCAAATTTTTTTTGCCTGATTGAAATCGTTTGTAAAAGAGCCTTCGTTGTAAAGGTGGTCGATTCTAGCTTCCCATTCAGTTGCCGGAGTTTTTTGCTCTGGATACCAAAGATGCAAATTTCCGCTTGAAGGCCAGACATTGCTTCCTTGCGTTGGAAAAATATTTGCGCCAAGACCGATGAACACCGACTGCCAGTCATAAGTTGAAGTCAAAAGCTCAATCAGTTTTTGAAAATCAACCTGACGCACATTCACGGTTATTCCTACACTTGAACATTCGTCCGCTACAATTTGCGCCATGTCATTTGAGGTTGCGCTGGATGAAGGGATTGCAAGGTCAAATGAAATTTCGTTTCCAAAGGCATCGCGCATTGTGCCGTTTGAATCTTGGTTTATTCCGATTTTTGACAAAAGTCGTAAAGACATTTCCTTGTCGAATCTGTATTTCAGCGTGATTTCTTCGTTGTAGTACGGATTCACGCTTGGAAAAAAATTGTATTTTGGTTCGGCAAGTCCGCGGTAAGTCTGTGCAATTATTCTTTCACGATTTAAAAGGCAACTCATTGCCTGGCGGAATTCTTTTTTTGTAAACCAGCTGTAGAAATTTTTTCCTCTGTTTTTTGGATTCTGATTGAACGTCCACATTGCAGTTCCGATTGAACCTTCCGAGCGGAAAACTTTGTAAGAATCTTTTTGTCCGTTTATCACAGCGTCAACTTCTTCCGGAACTGGCGAATAGGATTCCATTTTTCCCTGCTTGAATAAAAGATATTCAGTCCGCGGATTTCCTACAATTTGAACTGTTTTTGTGTCTATGTAAGTTGTGGTTTTTCCTTGCGAGTCTTTTTCCCAGTAGTACGGATTTTTTTTGTACACGATTCTCTGGCCAGGAATATATTCAGCTATGTACCATCTTCCCATTGAAGGAATTTCACGGACATTGCACGAAGCCTTGAATAAGTCTTTTACACCTTCTGCGCCTTTTTCTTCTTTTGCTTTTTTATAGATAAAAGACGGACAGAAACTCATGTTTGTTGCAAGAAGCGGATCTGCTATAATCCGCGGAAAGACAAAGTCAAACTGCCTGTTGTTTATTTTTACACATTCAATGCGCGCGGAAGTTCCGTCTGGCATAGAAACAAACTGTCCGCTATAGCCTGAGCTTTGGAATGCCGGGTCTCCTGCAATTTCGTTGTACCAGAAAACAATATCATCAGAAGTTACAGGAACTTTTTTGTCTGAGCCGTACCAAGTCCAGTAAAGATTTTCACGCAAAGTGTAATGGACGGTTAGCGTGTTTTTTTTCTTGTTGGTTTCTACTTCAAAGAATGCCGCTTTTGGAAACCATTTTTTTTCAGCATTGTCATAGTCCACAAGCGAATCCAAAGTCTGGTTTATAATTCCTGCGCTTTCTGCATCGCGTTCTGCAATATACTGGTTGAAAGTTTTTGGATCTGCGCTTATTGAAGAAAACCATTCGCCTCCTTCTGTTCCGTCTGCAAAACCGCCGCCTTTCCATGGTCTGTATAGCGTTTTTTCAAGAAGAAGCGAGCCTGAATTTTTTTTGTATTCCGCGATTTCTTCAAGTGTCATTTCAGGAGATTTTTGTCCGCAGCTAAAAAACAAGCCGACGCATAAAAACAAAGCGAATGTTTTTTTCATTTTATGCTCCTACGGTTATAGTTCCTTTAAAGACATCCCGGAGAATTTTTACTTCTGTTGGAATTTCCTGTTTTTTTTCTTCAACTTTTTTCGGAACAAACTGAATTTCAAAGCTTATTGTCCGCCCATAAATTTTAGAAAGATATTCTGAAATTTTAGAAGCCTGCTGCTGAATCTGCATCTGCTCAAACTGATTTTCACTTATCGCGTTTGCTTTGTTTTCTTCAAGCTTCCATTCTTTTGTCTGCATTAAACTGCTGGCAAGCAAAGCATCGTCTATGGAAAAATCGGAAATCATTGCATCTTTTACTTTTTCTATGTCCGAAGTGTCCACGTTTTTTGCAACGGATTCTTTTTGCTGCGGAATATCTTGATTTTGCTCTAAAGGCTTGGTTTCTGCCTCTGCTGAAAATTTTTCAGGCGGTTCAGCTCCGCCATCATAAAAAGAATCTTCGTCTTCTTCCAGTGCGCTGAATGTGGGAATTGGAGCGGGAACAGATAAAAACGAATTCCTTGGCGCATTTATATTTACCGGTTCATTTTTTTTTTCAGCGGGAATTTTTCTTTGTGAGCTTGAGTTTGCCAAAATCGGTTTTACAGCGTCAATTGCTTTTTTTACTTCCGCCGCGGAAACATAATCCTTGAGCCAGCAAAGCCTTGAAACTGCAAGTTCAAATTCGTATCTTGGACTTAGCGAGTAGCGAACATCTCTGTAAAGCTGCATGAAAATTCCAAGTGCTCTTTCTGTCTGCATGGAATTCCATGAATCCAGCACTTCCTTGGAAAAACGGTCTGCGCTTTGTCCAAGCAATGATTCTTTTTTTACGCCGCTTTTTATAAGAAGAATTGAGCGCAAATAATCCGCGCAGTTTGAAATAAGCTGCTCAATGCTTACTCCGTTCTGCAAATATTCATCAAGCTTTAAAAGCGCGTTTTCAGAATCTTTTTTTACACAGAAACCGAAAATTTCATTCAGACGGTCAACTCCAACAAGTCCAAGTTTGTCGCGGATTTTTTCGTAAGTGATTTCTCCGCCGGAAAAAGCTGCAACCTGATCAAAGAGCGTATACGAGTCTCTCATTGAGCCTGTCGATTCTCTTGCAATCCAGTAAAGTGCTTCGTCTTCTGCCTTTATTCCAAGTTCGTTGGCGGCTTCTGCAAGCTGCTGTTTTACTTTTTCAATTGGAACAAGCCTAAAGTTGAACTGCTGGCATCTTGATTTTATTGTGGCTGGAACTTTTTGGATTTCCGTAGTTGCAAAAATAAAAATGCAGTATGGCGGCGGTTCTTCAATTGTCTTTAAAAGCGCGTTGAATGCCGAGGTTGAAAGCATGTGCACTTCATCGATTATGTAGATTTTGTATCTGCATGAATTCGGCGGAAACAAAACCTCGTCTTTTATTTGGCGGACATCGTTAACGCTTGTATTTGAAGCTCCGTCTATTTCAATTACGTCGAGCGAAGATCCTGCTGTTATTTCTTTGCACGCTGCGCATTCTCCGCATGGAAAAGCTGTAGGTCCTTTCTGGCAGTTCAGGGCTTTTGCAAGAATTCTTGCGGTTGATGTTTTTCCGCATCCTCTCGGACCTGAAAATAAATATGCGTGAGCTATTTTTTTTGACTGGATTGAATTCTTGAGAGTTTCCGCAACGAATTCCTGACCAATAAGATTGTCAAAATTCTGTGGACGACGCCGTGTCGCCGTAACTTCGTAAGCCATACTTTATAGAATACATTAAAAAATCAATATTTACAACGGCAGTTTTTAAAGATGAATGGAAGGTATGACGGAATTCATACAGGGAGACATTCAAACGCTTCTTGAATCCGTGCCAAGAATGACATCTCTATATTTGTCTATATTTGAAATTCTATCAGAAAAAGAAATTTTTAAATAGTGCTTAGGTTAATGACATTGTTGCCTACATGCTTAACCGGAACTTGAATTACTATGATAACTTTTTCAGGCCTCAATTAGCATGAAAACTCGAATTTCAGGCTAAATAGGTAGTAAAAGCCGGGACTGAATGGGGATTGCTGATGATTGGATATGGTTTCAAGCAGCCGGTTCGATTAATGAATGCCTAAAGAAAAAAAACAAGACGATAAAAACTGAAAAAAAAAAGTTGTCTTTTAAGAAGTTTTGACAACTTAAAAGACAGTCCTTAATATTTCCATGGACCATCTAGGACTTGTCTTTCATTCACTGCCTTTCCTCCCGTAGGTCGGTGTTCATTACGCTTTAAGTCCCAGAACTTTTGTTGATTGCTTTAAAACAAAAACAGATACTTCATTACAAAGTATCCTTTATAGTTTTTTTGGGCCATCTAGGACTTGAACCTAGGACCAAGGGATTATGAGTCCCCTGCTCTAACCGACTGAGCTAATGGCCCGAATGTCAGATATTATATCTGAAATTTTACATTGGGGTCAATAGCAAAAATGTTTCCTCAGCGCTAGATTTTGAATTTCGACAGGACGCTGTCCATGACCTTTATGCTGTCGTGGGTTGTCTGCGCCATTTCGGAAATGTTCTGAGCGGAGGTGTTTATTTCCTTTACGCCTTCGGACATTTCGTCCATGCTTCCTTCAACCTGCTGGGCCAGCATATCGAGGTTTCCTGCGGCAGTAGCGACGTTTTCAATTGCGGCGGACATTTCCTTTGCGGTCTTGAGAACTGTCGAAGTCGTATCGTCCACGTCCTGCAGATTCGCCAGAACCTGCTTTGAGGACTCATGCTGGCGCGACATTGTGCTGTCCACATTCTGAACAAGCGATTCGGTGGAGCTGACTTTTTCAGTTATCTTTTCAAATTCCTTTACGGAAATCTCGGATGTCTCGACAACCTTTGCAATCACCTGGCCGATTGTCTCAAGCTCCTTCTTGATTGAATTTGACTGCGCGGCGGAATTCTCGGCAAGCTTTCTGATTTCATCCGCAACAACGCTGAATCCTTTTCCGGCTTCTCCCGCGTGGGCTGCTTCAATCGCGGCGTTCATGGCAAGGAGGTTTGTCTGCGAGGCAATCTGCGAGATTACGGAGTTCGCGTCGGCAAGATTCTTTGACTGCTCCGCCATGTTCTTGATTTCATCCGCCATCTCGTTCTGACGTGTTTTTCCGGAATCAGTAATACGGATAAGCTCCTTGTATTCGCCCGCAAGATTCGCGACGGATTCCGACATTTCCGCGATGTCTGCCACCATTTTTTCGATGAACGATGACGATTCGGTGATTTTTGCGGACTGGTCCTCGATGTTCTTTTCAAGCGACTCAATTCCGTGGCTTGAGCTGTCAAGAATTCCCTGAACTTCATCAAGCGTCTTATTCTGCTTTTCAATCTGATTTTTTACGCTAAGGATGTTCGACATAATCTGCGAGACCGCGCTTGCCGATTCCTGCGAAGTTGAAGCCAAACTTGTTCCGATTGACTCAAGCTGGGATTCCGCCGAATTCACGTCTGCAAGAAGTCCGCGCAAAGTGCCGATAAAATGGTTCACGGAATCTATCATCTCGCCGATTTCGTTTTCATTTTTGGCGTCTATTTTTATCGTCAGGTCTGAAGTTCCGGATTCTCCGTTCAGTTTTTTGAATGCCGCGGAAGTTCTCTTCAAAGGTTTTGTCACAATCTGAAGGATTATAAAGAGAATTATTCCAAGGCTCAAAAGAATCGCCGCAACCACGACAGGAAGCGCGAGTTTTATAAGCCGCGAAGAGCTTTTTTCAAGTTCCTTTAAATTTATTCCGAGATAAAGCATCGCGTTTCCGTCATCGCTGTCAATCGGGCTGAAAACCGTAGCGGCAACGTTTCCCTTGTAGCGGTCAATCAGCTCAAGGACATGACGGCTTTTGTAGACTTCGCCGATGATGAACGGACTTCCCATTTTTCCGCCGGTCTTTGGCTTGCCGTTTTCACCGATGTCCGAGCTTTCAACGCAAGTGTCTTCTATAAAAATATTCATGCTGCATCCGAGCGTGGAGCCGTATTCCGAAAGCCATCCGTGGTCTGAAATTTCCTGCTGAATCACAAGAACACTTCCGCTTATCGCCGGAAATCTTGCGGCTGCCGTTGCAAGAACCTCGTCATTTTTGAGCGAGAGGCACGAATTCAGTTTTCCGCCCGCAGCATTTGAAAGCGCCTTTTTTTCGGAGGCAAGTGAAGCTGAACTGTTCTTCCCGGCTGAAAAAATTGTCTCGCCTGAATTTTTGGCAAGAATCACGCTGTAAAGCTCCGCCTCTTCCTGAACTTCCGAAAGCCGGCTGAAAATTTCATTCTGCGAGGAAATGCTGTTCCAGTCAATTTTATCCAGAATCACGGAAAGTTTTTTCTCAAGATTTTTCTGCCGCGCGGTGAACAGAACGTGCATTCTGTCCGAGCTTGCCCTGAGCTCCATTTTTTTCATTCCGGTAATTTCGCCCGAAATCATATTATAAAGAACAAGCGAAACGCAGACTGAAACCACAACCGAAAGCGCGACCGAAATAGCAACAAGCGTAAAATAAATCGACTTCTTCTTTTCCATAAAAACACCTACCGAGAATTTCGTAACCCATTTTTATATTATTCAGGCGCAGGGGGAATGTCAATTTTTTTTATAAGAAACTGCATTCTTAACTAAACTGTATTTTATTGATACAATTTTAGCATGACCAGTGTAACTACGATTATTCCTACACCTTCAACTTTTAAACGCGTGATTCTTGTTATTGCCGGCGCGGTTATTTTTTCCATGAATCTGAATTCTTTTGCCTATGCGGCGGAACTTTTTCCAGGCGGATTTGCAGGAATTTCGCTTTTGATTCAGCGCGCATTTTTGAAGTTTTTCAATGTGAAAATTCCGTATACAGTTTTGTATTTTGCGTTGAATGCAGTGCCGGTTTTTATAAGCTTTAAATACATTGGAAAGAAGTTCACAATTTTTTCTTTGCTGATGATTGCAGTTTCTTCATTTCTTACAGATTTTATTCCTTCAATCCGTATTACAGATGATTTGCTTTTGTGTTCGATTTTCGGCGGAATCTTAAACGGACTAGCCATAACTTGCTGTCTTTATGCTGATGCAACAAGCGGCGGAACGGACTTTATCGCAATTTATTTTTCTGAAAAAAAAGGCATGGATATGTGGAATATGATTTTTGGAATGAATATTTGCGTTCTTGTTGTAGCCGGAATTCTTTTTGGCTGGGACAAGGCGCTTTACTCGATTATTTTTCAGTTCAGCTCGACTCAAATTTTAAATGAGCTTTACCGACGCTACCAAAAAATCACTCTTTTGATTATTACGGAAAAACCTGACGAAATGTACCAGGTTGTAAAGAATTCTACAAATCATGACGCTACAAAATTTATTGGAACAGGCTGCTACAAAAATTCAGAAAAAACAATGCTTTATACGGTTGTTTCTGCGGATGAGCTTGGACCTTTGAGTCGCGAACTGAAAAAATGTGATTCTGCAGCTTTTATAAATGTTTTAAAAACAAAAGAAATTTTCGGGCGTTTTTTTACAAGAAGCAAAGATTAAAACGTTTGTTAAACATTTCCGCAGCATTTGAGAAGAAAAAATATGTGCTGAATTTTTCTTGGAAGAATTTTCCGCAGAGGCTCGGTGCTTTTGTTTTCGGGGCTGACTGCCATTGCCTGCGCCATTATGTCGCTCATTGCAGGAGGAACTTCGCCCAGAATTTTTTTTGCCATATCTTTTGAATATTGTCTGTGGGAAAGTCCAAAGTCTGAAAGTTTTTCTTCCGGATAAAATTTGCATGGCCGCCAGACAAGTGAACGGTTTTTGCTGTAAAAACTGCTTGCTCCAAAAAGTCTGCAGATAAAAGGTCGCGCGCCATAAATGGAGCAGTGACAGTCATTTTCCGCATTGAAAAAAATGCAAGTTTTACTGGGATTTTCATTTTCTTCAAGAAGTTTTTCTGCGGTTTGTCTTTTGTTTTGTATAAGCCACAATACCATAAAATTTGCTTCGGCTTCTGTTAAGTCCGGCTCAAAGTTGTGGCAGCACATTCCGCAGCCAGAATGGCAGGTGAATTTTGTTTTTTTGTACCAATCCAACTGCTGTTTTTCAAGTTCGGCATAAAGTTTTTCTATTTCAGCGGCAATTTTGCCTTCGCAAGTGTCTTTAAGGTTTTCAAAAACTGATTCCATAGACTTTGCCCAAGTTAAGCTTTTGCAAGAATTTTGCGCTGCGCAGAAAATGAAAATTCCGCACAGCATATTTTTTATTTAGCTTTTGTAGGCGTCATTATGCACGCCGCTAATGGCTCTTCCGCTTGGTTCGTCCATTTTGCTCCAGGCTTCATCCCATTCTAGGGCTTTTGCTGTTGAGCAGGCGACTCCGGCTTCGTGTGGAACTGCAAGCGCTGCGCTTTCGCTTGGGAAGAGGTTTGAAAAAATTTCCCTGTAATAATATTCTTCCTTTGTAACAGGAGTGTTTACCGGGAATCTTTTTGCTCTCTGGGCGAATTCTGCATCCGAAACTTTTTGTGCCGTCATTTCCTTCAATGTGTCAATCCAGCTGTAGCCTACGCCGTCGCTGAACTGCTCTTTTTGTCTCCAGCAAATGTCAGGTGGAAGAATGTCTTCAAATGCCTTGCGTACAATCCATTTCTCAATGCGCTGTTTTCCGTTCGGAAGTTTTATGTTCATTTTGTCAAGCGGATTCAGTCTCATTGCAATGTCGATAAAATCCTTGTCAAGGAAAGGAACACGGCCTTCAACTCCCCAGGCTGCAAGAGATTTGTTTGCACGCAGGCAGTCGTAAAGGTGCAGTTTGCTCATTTTACGCACAAGCTCTTCATGGAATTCGCGGGCGTTAGGCGCTTTGTGGAAATATAAATATCCGCCAAAAAGCTCATCACTTCCTTCGCCGGAAAGAACCATTTTTATTCCCATTGATTTTATAACGCGGGCAAGCAAGTACATTGGTGTTGATGCGCGCACTGTTGTAATGTCGTAAGTTTCAATGTGGTAAATTACATCTTCAAGGGCATCTAAAGCTTCCTGAATTGTAAAGTGAACTTCATGGTGAACTGTTCCTATAAAATCAGCGGCTTTTTTTGCTGCGATTAAGTCAGGGCTTCCTTCAAGTCCTACTGCAAAACTATGAAGCTGCGGCCACCAGGCATCTTTTAAAGAGCCGGTCTCAATTCTTTTTTTTGCGAATTTTTGTGTGATTGCCGCGATTACAGTTGAATCAAGTCCGCCTGAAAGCAAAACTCCATAAGGAACATCGCTCATAAGCTGCTGTTTCACGGCTTTTTCAAGTCCGTCGCGCACATTCTGAATTACATCTTCGTTTATGATTTCTCCGTTGTCATCCGTCGCGCGTTTTGCATTTTCTACTGCGCTGAATTCTTCCCAGTCGCGTTTGTACCAAAGAGCCGGCTTTTTGTCTTTTGAATAGAAATAATGTCCGTTTGGAAATTCTTCAATAGAAACCATGTTTTGCCCTTCAAGAGCCTTTAGTTCTGAAGCAACATAGTAACGTCCCTGCTTGTCCCATGCCTGATAAAGCGGAATAACGCCGATTTCGTCACGGGCAATTAAATAAACGTCTTTTTCTGAATCATAAAGCGCGAATGCAAAAATTCCAGAAAGCTCTTCTATCATTTTGCAAAAGCCGTTTTCTTCTGCTCTGTATTTTTTGTAAAGTGGAATTATAACTTCGCAGTCGCTCTGTGTTTTAAAGCTGTATTTTCCTGCAAACTGTCTGCGGATTTCCTGATGATTATATATTTCACCGTTTGCCGCAAGAATGATTTTTCCGTCATCGCTAACAAGCGGCTGTTTTCCAGAAAGCGGATCTACAATAGAAAGACGTTCGTGGCTTAAAATCGCATTGTTTCCTGTGTAAACTCCGCTCCAGTCCGGTCCCCTATGACGGATTTTTTTAGACATATCCAGAACTTGGGAACGAAGCTGTTCTTTTAAGCCTTCATCAATCGGCTGCGAGCCGCTGTTTAAATCAAATGCGCCAACAAATCCACACATAAATAACCCCTTTTCAATTAATTGGCAAAAAAAAAGACGCCTGTTCTGAGGGCATAAAAATACCCAGAAAACAGACGTCATTGTCTAAAAACAATATATTGATTTTTTAAATTTATGTCAATTCTTAGATTGAAAATTGAAATTCCCTTTGCTTTCTATTATTCTGTTTTTGACAAAAAAAATAACGGACTGCCCTAAGGAGGAAAAAGACAGTCCGTTTCTGAAGCGTGTTGACTTCATTTTGTCGTTTATTTACTGCTGGTTATAATTTACATGAAAACTGTAATGCAGTCAATGGTTTTGAAGAAATTTTTAGAAGTTTTTTGTAAATAATGCGGTATTTCGCAAGGAGTAACATTTTATGTCAAAAAAGGTCGGGATAATCGGCGCAATGAGCGTTGAACTGGAGCTTTTAAAGTCAAAATTGGAAGAAAATCCGGCGGTAACCAAGGCTGGCGGAATGACATTCACTGAAGGAAAAATCAACGGAATTTCTGTAGTTCTGGTTCAGTCTGGAGTTGGAAAGGTGAATGCGGCTTTGTGTGCTCAACGGCTGATTCTTAAGTTTGGATGCACGCATATAATCAACACTGGAATTGCCGGCGCAATGGCTTCTGGACTTAAAGTGCTTGATTTTGTTGCTTCCACGGATGCAGTTTATCATGACATGGACGCGACAGGATTCGGCTACAAAAAAACTGAAATTCCGCAGATGAAATGCAGCGATTTTCCGGCGGACGGCAAAATGCTTGAAGCGGCTCGTTCTGCATTTAAGGAATTTCCGGCGGAACATAAGCTTGTGTTCGGACGGATTGCTACAGGCGACCAGTTTATAAGCGACAAAGAGAAAAAATCAGCAATTCAGGAAACTTGCTCTCCGGCTTGTGTTGAAATGGAAGGAGCTGCTGTTGCGCATGCCTGCTGGATAAATGAAATTCCATTTGTGATTATCCGTTGCATGAGCGACATGGCGGACGATGACGGAGAATCAATTTACAGCTTTAATGAAAACGAAGCGGCTTCATTGAGCGGTTCGCTTGTTTTGTCCATGCTTGGCAGGTTTTAACCGCATTTAATTCTTTTTCTTGCATTATATTGCTAAATCTTCCCATTTGTTGTAAAACTATAACTTTAGTTATTTACAATAAATGGAGATGTTTTCAATGAAAAAGTCATTTTCTGCAGTTGCGCTTCTTGCTATTTTTGCAGGTTTTCTTAACGCTGAGCCTAAAATCACGAAGTTTGAAATTCAAGGCTTAAAGCGCACAAAAGAATTTGCAGTTCAGCGCGACTTAAAAAAGTTCATTGGAAAAGAGGCTTCCGCGGAAACTTTGCACAGCATAGAAAATTCACTTCAGGCGGACAACCTTTTTACAAATATTTCCATTGAATGCGAGCCTATAACCGAAAATGAGAGCCGCGTTAAAATTTCACTTGAAGAAAAAATGTCCATTTTGCCGCTGCCGATTGTTGCCGTTAATGACGGAATTTTTTCTGCGGGCGCGTTTCTCATTGATTCAAATGCGATGGGTCTGAAAGATTTTTTTATGCTGGGCGGAATTTTTTCGCGGGACAACATTTCTGGAATGGCATTTTTTTCACGTCCGCCAAAAGGCTCGTCGCTTGGATTTTCGATTTACAC
>ERZ1034719.1258-NODE-1258-length-12050-cov-7.170905_pt1 | contig 12050 bp, 14 predicted proteins | sample MGYA00520703_ERZ1034719 | MGnify/ENA primary metagenome ERZ1034719 (study PRJEB33766, sample SAMN09781716) | gut metagenome | biome: gut microbiome | host: Homo sapiens | place: Madagascar | study: EMG produced TPA metagenomics assembly of the PRJNA485056 data...
CAGAGACTTCTTCACTACTATGGGCTCGGCTGACTTCTCACAGTTCGTTGTTACTGGGCTAATGAAACCTCTGTGAGACCTCCTCGCTTAAGGTGCACGCTCTTTCTCTCCATATATCCGCCACATTTACTCTGCTACTACAAAGGTGATAGTTATTAGACTTCGTTGCTTCAAGCCAACTTATCTCTCGTAGCCTAGCCTTATATGTGATTTCTGTTCGTCGGACCAGAGATTTGCTTACAGCTTCCTTCAGATTCCACCTCACGATGGACACCCTTGCTGTTCGGCTATACACTTCCCACTATCTGGGCATGTTCGGGACTTTCACCCGTTAGAGTGCGCCCATGGCGCGCAAACTTAAAAAACAGGGTGACTCTCATCACCCTGTTTTTCTTTCTATGCGTCTATCTCATATCTGCGCAGATTATTTTCCCTTTGGCGTCCACATCCACGTCAATCTCATATTATTTTCTCCGCAAAGTAATTCTATTGTATATACCACATCCTGCCATTCCGCCGCAAGCCATAACCAGCAGGATCATATAAATCCATGGGCAACTCTCATCCCCTGTTTTCGGTGCATTTGTGGTTGCCGTAGTGCCTGCTCCGCTATCTGATGCGGCAGTTGTTCCGCTTTCTGTAGTTGTCTCTGCGGTACTCTTTCCGCCCTCTGTAGTTGCCTCTGTGGTACTCTTTCCGCCTTCCGTAGTTGCCTCTGTGGTCGTACCGCCTTCCGTAGTTGCCTCTGTGGTCGTACCGCCTTCCGTAGTTGCCTCTGTGGTCGTACCGCCTGCTGCCCGTTTAATCTCAAAATCCGCACTGCATTCGCCGTCTGTATAAATGACTGTTATCTTATGCGTACCAACAGATAAGCCTTTTAAGTAACCGCTCTTTAATGTAATGATCGTGGAACCGGATTTTACGGTATACTGATCAGCCGAAAGCATGGCACCATCGACCTTTATGCCTGTAAGCTTGCTGATTTCTCCGTTTACACGGAATCTTAATGTACCGTTGCCGCCCTGCGTCCATGAAGCATTTTCTCCCTCCAGGAACTTATAGGTACTTTGTACTACTGTCGGCTGCATGGTCTTAAGTGCCATAGTATATACAGTATCACATCCTTCATCGACTGTTATTTGGGATGCATCGACCGCTTCTCCATTCAAAGTCATAGTCAGTCCCGTATCTACGTCTGCAAAGTAATTTTCGTTGACTGTCTTAAGTTTGATACTGTACGTATAGGTTTTGTCTTTTTCAAAGGCAATTATCTTTTTATCAACCGGCAACTTTGCATTTTCTTCCGCATCCGAATACCAGAATCTTACCGGTACCAGACTGCCGTCATCCTGCTTTTCCATTTCCTCCCAGCACTCATATGCAATCCTGTAATCAGCTGCATTCTCGCCGGTCAATGCTGCGGTTGCCTTCGGTGCGTCACCTACTTTATATGAAAGAGTCGCATTCGCCACTTCAATCTTCTTAATTTCCTTCGGCACCGTCATCCTCATAATATTCTGCGCATCAACAAGTACGTAGTCTTCTCCGCTCTTTTTATTTGTAATCGTAAAGGCTGCTCCGTTAATAATTACTGAAGTCTGTTCCGTAAAGCTGACATCCCAGAGTTGACAAGCAACGGTTATGGAATAATAATAGGTCTTTCCTGCTTCAAAGGTTTTTAACAGCTGACTCTCATCCCTCGGATTCTCAGAATCACGAGAGGAACACCACTTGACCTTATTTCCATTCTCATCCAGCTCACTCCATTGCTCACTTAAAATATAATATTTTCCATTATCTTCCTCCGCCACCTGTGCTGTGAATACCGGGGCATCGCCGTCCTGAAACTGCAAGGTTGCTCCGGTAATCTTCGCTTTATCATACATCAGTGTGCCGTTCTTATATTCCCTATATTTTATCCGGCTCATATCTCCAAGGTTAAATATGCCGTTTTCCTTAAAGTATTCTGTCGCATCACTGCCGTCCATATTCGGACTGGCTATCAGAGATGCCTTTGTACTTTGACAAACAAAATCCCCGCCACCTTTTATTGTAGTCATGGTATCACTCCGCAGGATCACCGAAAAATCTGTATGCTCACATCCCCGGTAAAGATAATTCGACCCCGACGAATACAGAGAAACCGCCTGCGGAACATCCACTCCTGCAGGTGCAAGACTGCTGTCTGCTGTAATCGTAAGTCTGGCTGCCGCATCACACGGTATAACACTAATGTTTGCATAAATTCCATACTTGGAACCGGTAACACTGCAATCTCCATTAATACGCAGATACACCCTGGTTTCCGGCTCCGGATTGTAAATACCTGCATTCAAAGGATCCTCTGAACCACCCTTTGCTGTAATGCTTACATTTACCAGATTCACGTATATTGACTCTATAGGAGCACCGTATTTCCCGACTGTATTGACCAGTATGTTTGCCTCCTGCTCGGTACAGGCTGCAATCTCTCCACTTTCCTCATTATACTTCCAATAGCTTGCCTCTTCTAACGGAACCGTCAGTTTATTGCCGCCGATATATATTGTCTGTGTATTATCGTCCGTATCATCTGCAAATACGGTAGCCGGTACCATTGCAAAGATCATACTAAGTGCAAGCATAACGCTTACCAGCCGTTTGATAGCATAGCTTTTACGTGTCATTTTCATAAAAAAATCCCCCTTTTATCCTCATTTACATTGATTGAAATCAGACCATCGATTATGATATGATGTTCATTGTACCATAGATTTTCTTCCATTACTATTGTTTAAATTAAACAACGTGGCATTTATTGAATCATTCCTCTGATATTGCTAATACTTTGCTATCATACGATATCCAGCAATCGCCTTTTTGCGATAAATTGCGTTCAGACGGACGCTATAACATCCAGAATCGATTCCGCTTATTTGCAAATAGCAGGCTACCTTTTCCTCAATCTCTACATATGCTGCATCCGAAAGATCTGCTGAAAAGTCCGGGTTTAATCCTATCTCCTGCATAAATTTAATTTGTGTGATGTTAAATGACCGGGGCATGTCTACATGCCCCGCATAGAATCCGCTTCTGTAATCTGCCGGATAACTCTGCATGGATTCCCAGCCGCAAGAGAATGAGGTGGAATATCTCTGGTCACCACACTACCGGCTCCAATTACACTTCCTTCGCCAATTGTAACTCCCCCTGTGATCACCACATTACTTGCAATCCAGCAATTGGATTCTATTACCAGCGGTTTTCCATATTCATCATCATATGGTGTTCCGTCTGATTTAAACTTTATATTCCGCTCCTGATATCGTAGCGGGTGTAATGGTGTAGCCAATGTACAGTTCGGTCCAAAAAAAACATTATCACCAATTGTCACCGGACATGTATCAAGCACCGTAAAGTTGAAATTTGCAAACGTATTTTCCCCAATGGTTGTAAATACACCATAATCAAAATATATCGGTCCCTGCAAATAAACACCCGGTCCACAATTGGGTAGTAATTCTTTCATTATACGTGCCCGTTCCTGCTCCTCCTCGTCATATAATCGATTATAGTCCTGGCTTAAACGATGAGCCTTCATTCTTAATTTATTTAATGTCTCATCGGACGGATCATATACTTGTCCGGCCAACATTTTTTCTTGTTCTGTCATCTGATATTTCTCCCCATGGTTTTACTTTCTAAGTGTTTTTCATCCGTAGCTCTTGACTCCTTGATTTCAGCTCTTATCTGCATCAAGATAATGCCAAGCCGATTCGCTCCGGAGCCGTTTACCGTTCCCCAGATTCTATCGCCCCATGTATTGCCTTCTTCTAAGTGTGCATCACCTGTGGCAAGCAGTTTATCCGCAAGGTCCGGATTCTGTGTAAACTTTGCTCTAACAAGCTCCTCCATAATTTTCACTTTGACTGCTTCCCAATCCTTTCTCAGTTTTACTCGTCTGCCCAGTTTTTTCGCTTCGGACGGGTTCAGCTCCGTGAACTGTTTTTTCTCGGCATCACTTAAGCATTTCTGTGCCTGAAAAGCAGCTTCGTTGTTAGCGTAGGTCAGCTGTTTATATGTTACCGGGCACTCATAAAAATTGCTTAAGAAAAAATATTCTCCCCGAAATTTTTGAATTGATTGTTCCATAATGATTCACCTCGCTATATCATGCATATATCATTATAACAGTCGTCCAATATACTTTTTAATTTTCGATAATAGTCCCCTCTGATTTATATGTACCGCATTTACAAAGACCAATGTAGCACTTGTTTACAGCTCCACACTTCGGGCATTTCCAATCTGCTAAATTAGAATCACGTTTTTGCGGACGATTAACTTTCCCATATGCAGGGGCAACTTCTTTAATAGCACCACAAAATTTACAACTTTTCCTGTCAAGATTATTTTCTTTTCCACAGTTATAACATGTCCAACTTGTAGGAGGAAGTTTTTCTTCCTTTTGAATCTCTTTCTCAGCTGTCTCAACCACATCAGTTATATCCGTATTACCAGCACCAAGAATCTCATTCTTCTTTTTGTCAAATTCTTCTTGATTTATTGCCCCCATATCAAGTAACTCTTTATACTTTTTCAAAATTTCCAAATTTGCATTTTCAGTAACGAGTGTAGTCGTTGATGCTTGTTCACTCCGTTTATCTTCTTCAACTTTTTTCTCATACGATTGCTCTTTTGTCCATCCACATGCACATGTACCTGTAGCACTCGTATTTGTTCTGCCACAATTGTTACATTTCCAGCCACCGGCACGCATTATTTGCTCTATACTCTTTTCTCTTGCTGCTATCGACAATGCAGAGTTACTATCCGTTTTTACATTTCCATACTGATCTGCCTGCTCATAATAATGGTGATTATCTGGTTTTGTGAGCGCCACAATAAATGCTATAAAACCAAAGAAGAATCCCCACCAAAACCAGTTTTCATCATATCCTTTGTTTTCAATTACCTTATTGCAGGCAACTCCCCAGACTATACCCCAGATTACGGTTCCTATAAAATAATATATCATTAGCTTAGTTCCTCCAATTCTTTATTTTTATTATTGCCCATCTACAAAATCCACAAAACCTAAAGATTTGAAATGTTCTTTCATATCTGCGCTGTTCAACTCTTCTTCCGTAGCACCACGTGACATCATTTACATCACCCTCCTAATGCCTACATGCTCTGATATAAAATCTCTTTCTCTGTATTCTAAGATATCACATTTTCGATGATAACTCAATCCTCTCTTGGTTGTACAAGAAAAGACCGTGAGCTATTCACGGTCTTCTTAATTGATCCTGTCGATGTAATTTTTATGTTGTACAGTCCATTATAATTTGTTCCCAGTAGTCTTCAGCAAACATGCCTTCTTTAGCAAAAGGATACTCAAACAATAAAACCCAATCATCTATTGTCTCTTTCTCCATACTCTATGATTTCCCCTTTCACAAATTCTTTTGCTGCCAATTGAACTATCTCTCGTTCAATTTCCCAACTATTCTTACCCATATCACTTAATTTATTCTTGAATGATGCACCATTTTTGATGGGGCATTCAAGGGTGTTCAACCATGCAGGAATAGTGATATTTTTCCGTACAGCTTTGGAACCATACTTTTAAGAATAACTGGTCATATCAAGGACAAGAAGGTTGACTCGCTTTGCCTGTTCCAGATAATATTCTCATAGTCTTATCCTCGTCGTTCAACTAATAAATCCAACCCCAGAACATTTATCAGTTGAATTGTCTTTTCAATCTCTGCTGTTGGCTTTCCCCGTTCCAAATCTGAAATAAAAGTCACAGGAAAACCAGTAACGAGTATATATGTAGCATTTTGTTTTCTTTTTCAATACATTCGCTCCCCTCTATTGTGGTAAAATCAACGTCGGATTTTTCAACAGTGTGGCAATCACAGGAGCATATTTAGATATTCCATAATCTTCGACAATACTGGTTATTCTAGCACCTGCATCCTTTGATGAAGCCCCACATAAGAAAACCCTTTCATCAGCAGTTCCATAATCCAACACTATAAATCGATCATGAAATATACCGCCTGTCTTTTTCATTGACAAATTTACTGTTGGATACTCCTTGCAGAAATCTGTAAATTCTATGTTGTGAAGTTTATTATTTCCAACGTTATCACTGAATAAAATAATATCTACTCCGGTAGGAGAATTCTTAAGGTGTACTAGCGTTCTTAAGCCAATATAATTGTCAACGACATATATTGACGACTTTGCCTGCTTATAAATGGACTCATATACCTCATCTGCACTACTAAATTTTGCATTAAACATGAGCCACTTGTCATCATCATCTGAAACAAAGCTGTTCATCATATCAGCCAACTCAGATTTTGTCACAACATCCTTCAAGCATTCTGCAACATCGGAAATCTGTTTTTCAAGAGAGATCATATCTGAGTTGATTTTGTTAATTTCTATTCTGTTGTTGGCAGTCTCCATGCTTAACTGGAGTAGTTCCCGCTGACCTATTAAATCACGATTTTCTAATATGTAATCTTTCATTTTCTTAAAGGTTCTTATTAATGCCTTGCTCTGCTTAACAGCCAACGGTCCTTTTAAAACAGTCATCAGCATATATAGTCCTTGCTCTGTAAATACATGAGGATTGTAACGACTTTTTGAACTTATATTTGCGGTACAATTTTTGTACCGCAAATCTTCTAATTCCTCATCTGTCAATTCAAACATAAAATCTTCATCAAATTTTTCAATATTATTTTTTACCTGTCTATTAAATCCCTTCGTATCATAGCCATATATCTCTGCTAAATCAGCATCAAGCAATACCCTTTTACCCCTAATTTTATACAATTTTTCTTTTAGATATTCTTCTGTTACTTCTATTACTGTAACATCGATTTCTTTCTTTTTATCTTCTGCCATAGAATTCCTCCATCCATTTTGCGGTCAAAAAAATTGTCCGCAATTCTCATATAACATATTGCTGACATCAGCAAAATGGTCTATTCCTCTTTTTTCCTCAGTTTGTCATAATACGCTTTATACCTATAAATCGTCCGCTCACTGACATTGTTCCGCTTTGCAATTTCTACCATTGTCATGCCGCTCTCATACCCAACAACAAAATCATTATAAATTGCCATCCACTTGGCGTTATGTTTCTGACGACCGCTTAACTTACGATTTCTGTAATACTCCAATTCCTCCCGAAGTTCTGCATTCTCTTTTTCCAACTCCTCAATTCTTTTTAATGCCTCTTCAAGTGTTACAGTTTTCTCCATTACCCTGTCCTCCATCTATGTCATTCTCATTTTGTCTATATTATAAATATCTATGTTACTTTAGTCAATCCGATTATGTCATGTTGTATCACAACATCCACACATCTCTCAAATGCTGCTGTAGATATGTCACTTGGCAATCTACTGACGCTTGCAGACTTCTATCATGTAAGCACCGAATATCTTCTACAACAAAAATTAAGCGAGCTGAATTTGTCAACTCACTTATTTTTGATAAAGTCTTATTTGTTTTGTCGTTTTATAAGATGTGAGAACGGTTTTTTAATGCAGAGACACAATGATAATGACGACAATAAAAATAGAAATAATGAAATCCAATAGTACATGGTATTGCTCTTAGTATCGCATTGTTTGATTGCCACGTTATAATTCATTGTAACTATCTATCTCAGATGATTGAATAGAAAATAATAAAAAGAGTATTACATTCAAAATGAAAATATGCTACAATTGCAAAGCTAATAAAAAGGTTTAATTGGAAACGCACAATCCTCCGGGATGATAACGAACAACACTAAAATAAGTTATCATTAAGGAGGATATTTTTATGCCAAAAAACAAATTTCAGGATGTAATTTTTACGATCATTATGGCGACAATCATGGTGTATGGGATGGTGGTCTATAACGTTGCGCTCAATACAGGAGGCGTCACCGGTCAGACATTTATAAGTGCCGTTCATGAACTGCCGATTATGGTACCAGCAGCATTTGTACTGGAATTCTTTGTTGTCGGAAGAATCGCTAGAAAACTGGCATTTACAGTTATGAAACCGGATGACAGACCACAGTTTATTACATATGCTATTTCTGTCTGTATATGCTGTATTATGTGTCCAATTATGAGTTTGATTGCAACACTTTTATTTAAAGAAACAAAAACATTTGGAACCTGGATCCAGACATGGGTGAAGAATTTTCCTATGGCAATCTGCTATCAGATGTTTTACTGCGGTCCCCTGGTAAGACTGATATTCCGGACCATTTTCCGTGAAAAAAAGTAGAGTAGCCGGTATTACATACTTTAAAACACCGCCGTAACTTGAACTTTGTTACATTCATTATCAATCCAGTAATAAATCAAAAAGTTCTTTACTACAGGCTTACGTATACCTTCGCTTCTCCATGGTTCCTCATCAATCAATGAATACCTTTGTGGCAAAGCAGACAATTCCATTATTGCTCTCATCTGTTCTAATGCCTGTTTGGTTACTTTTACTTCATATTTAAACTCCAATGCAAATTCACTATTTCCAGAGCCAAATACACTTGAAAATGATTCGGCTATTATTGTTGAATGATACACCATTTTTGACAGGTCATTCAAGTACAGACTCAAAAGGTATACACATGAAACATCTGCATTTTGTGCGTATAATATCTGTATAAAACGTATAGAAAGGAAGAAGTGTGATGAAGAAGCGACTCAACATTTCTCTCGATGAAGAAACGGCTGAAAAGCTGAAAGAACTTGCCAAAGACTCTCATAAAAATATGAGTCAGTGGATAACCGATAAGGTATGGGAAACAGCAGACGGGCAGGAGAAAAAAGAAAATAAAAGCAAATAATAAATAAAAGGTCCAGCTTTGTTTGCGCCTTTTTTGTTTGTTTTGCGAATTGACTATTTGCATAGCATAGGATATAACATAATTAAAGTGCAATATATTGCGTTTTATATTTTTACAAGAAGGTGATATTATGTTGATTACAAACAATCTGGACTGTAATGTGACTATGAAAGAGTTTGCTGCACGTTTCAAGCAGCACAGGGTAGCCATTCGCATCACACAAAGAGAATTGGCAAAAAAAACAGGTGTCGGATTGAGAACTATTTCCCGTTTTGAAAAAGGCGAAGAAATAGGAATGCTGACATTTATCAAACTTCTTCAGGGGGTGGGACTGGAACACAATCTTGAAAATGTCATACCAGATTATACGAGAAGACCTTCTTATTTTGCCAATAATGGTGTTCTCCCTAAGAGAGCAATCAAAAAAGAACAATTAAACAGCGAGTGGAAATGGGGCGATGAACAATGAGCAAACCTGTTACAACAGCAGAAGTATGGCTTTGGGGTTCAAAAGTGGGCTATTTATATCAGCCAGAAGGTTCAAAATTAGTTCAGTTTGAATACGACAGAGATTTTCTGAGAAGCGGCATCGAAATATCTCCAATAATGATGCCATTGTCGGAAAATGTATATGCCTTTAACGACTTAGCGGATATTCCTGCTTTCAAAGGAACGGCAGGCGTATTCGCTGACTCTCTGCCTGATAAGTTCGGTAATCAGATTATTGACGCATGGCTTACAGCACAAGGAAGAGCTAAAGACTCTTTTACGGTAATTGAAAGATTATGTTACACGGGCAACAGAGGTATGGGAGCATTAGAATACCGTCCTGCAAGCAGTCCTGCTTCGGTTGAAGAAGACTTAGATGTTACCGAAATGGTAAAACTTGCATCAAGTATTCTTGAAGGTAAGAAAAACGTTACATTATCTGATAAAAGAGCGAGTATCGCACAGTTTATAGAAATAGGCTCTTCGGCAGGCGGCGCAAGAGCGAAAGCTGTTATTGCGCTTAACGAAAAGACAGGAGAAATACGTTCGGGTCAATTACAGAATGGCTCTGACTTCGATTACTGGCTTATTAAATTTGACGGAGTAAGCAAAAACGGAGACCATAACGTTAATGACGGCAAGCAATACACGAACATAGAATATGCGTATTACCTTATGGCTAAAGATGCAGGCATAAACATGAGTGATTGCCGTTTGCTTGAAAAGGACGGTCTATGTCATTTTATGACAAAGAGATTTGACCGTGAAAACGGTGCTAAACTACACATGGTTACACTGGCGGGACTTGCACATCTTGACTATAACACGCCTTGCGTTTGCTCTTATGAAATGTATACGGAATATGCTAGAAGGATAGGTGTTACTCAACATGAAGTGGAAGAAATGTATCGCAGAATGGTATTTGCAGTTGAAGGAGTGAACTGTGACGACCATGTTAAGAATTTCTCATTTCTGATGAATAAAAAAGGTGAGTGGCATATCTCCCCTGCATACGACATCACTTTTGCATACAACCCTGATAACGAATGGATTTCCAAGCACCAAATGACAATCAATGGTAAGTCTTCAGAAATTACAGATATAGATATGATAACTTGCGGTAAAAAAATGGGACTTGAAGAAAACTTCTGCAAAGAAACCATTGATAAAGTCAGAGCCATTGTATCGGATTGGGTAAAATACGCTGAAAAGGCGAATATAAGTGAAAACCGAACAATGGATATTGCCCTTGCTCTTGAAGAAATAAGAGGAACAGAGCTTAAAGGCATTACAAGTGAACAAAGGCAGTTTCATCTTGAAAGAATGAAGAATGAAGCCAAACTTAAAAGCGAAGCGGCTTATGTATCATTAGGTTGAATGATACACCATTTTTGACAGGTCATTCAATGCAAGACAGAGGCTCTGCACCGCTCACAACGGCGTGTGAGTGAACCAAAATACGGTAGCAGATAGCCTTGTCTGTTGACAGTCCGTTATAGTTCTTCTGATAAGTCTTATGTGAGAGTGGGACTTGTTATAAGATGAAAGGGATTTGTGCAGGAGCAGGCTTTCGGGCTTGCTCCTTTTTGCTATGTAAACTATTTTCAATATTACCCTTTATGTGCTAATATGATTGTTGGGACACATGATTTTAGACAAAGGGGATATTTAATATGCAAATAACAATGAGCGATGCTTGGCTTATAAGCGTAAAAAACCGTATTCGTGAATATTGCGTTGCTGCAAATTCTATTGCTCTTCTGCCTGTTGCACAGCAAGAGTCGGCAAAGGAATTTGTTAAGCGCATTGATGATTTTATTAGAAACAGAATTTTTCCAAAAGTAAGAGAAATGGCAATGATAAGGAATGCTGAGATAGACGATGAAGGTCTTGAAGGGCATGGAATGGTATACAGAAGAAGATACGTTTTCTGTGACTATTATTACTTCAAGAACAGTTCTTCTGAAGAAGACGTTTACATTGGACTCTCTCCTATCACTACCATTCCGACCGAGAACGTTCTTCCCGCTCTTGCAAAGGCTGCGAAAGACCTTGAAAACCTTGTACGCTGTATGCCTAATGACATTCTTGTGAAGCGACTTGAACGCTATCTCTATACAAGAGAGTTAATGTCTGCTATATGCAAAGGCAATGTCATTTTTGATAAGGAAGATAAGGAAAAAGGACTGTTCTACTGTCACACAAATATAGAAGGCAACTCCCTTCTCCGCTCTGTGACAGCAAAGTTTACAGCCGAGAATTATGAGCTTCGTGACGTTTTTGAGACACAGAGAGGAATCGACTTCGGCGGCAGTATAAGACAGCCTGTTATAAACATCGTTCTCAGAACGCACCCTGTCCCACCAGAATGCAAATACGCTGTAAAATCAAAGGACGGAAAGTTCTTAGCTCTTCTTCCGCTAAAGGGGGAAATTAACGCAGGCTATCAGCTCACCTTTGAATTTCCTGTATCGGCGTTTGCGTCTGAAGAATTTAATTACAGGTTCAATCGGGTAATTTACCCTGAATTTAAAAATCGTGAAAGGAATGAACTTTAAAGAATGAAAACCAGACCTTGACTGAGTTCCTTAGTTGAATGATACACCATTTTTGACAGGTCATTCAAGTATCTTTGCTTTATATTTTGTCTGGATTGTATTCAAGTCTGAGTTCTTTACAAATATCTTCGACCGCAAGATGTTCT
>ERZ1034719.1259-NODE-1259-length-12047-cov-6.479069_pt1 | contig 12047 bp, 11 predicted proteins | sample MGYA00520703_ERZ1034719 | MGnify/ENA primary metagenome ERZ1034719 (study PRJEB33766, sample SAMN09781716) | gut metagenome | biome: gut microbiome | host: Homo sapiens | place: Madagascar | study: EMG produced TPA metagenomics assembly of the PRJNA485056 data...
CCCAGTTCCTTGAAATATTCAGGATAGTCGCAGATTTCAGGCTCAGAGACACCATTATATATAAGGTGTACATTCTTCGTCCTTCCATATTTACGGGCAATGAGGTTCTTGATGACATTCGAGATGACGATGACATCATCGGCAAACATGCAGCCCATACGCTCACCCATCCTCAGGATTGTCTTGGCAGCAAATCCCCACTTGTCCCTGTCATAGTCAGGACCATGATGTGTAAACACCACCTTCATGCCCAACAGTTTGGCGTATGGCACCAGCAAGGCAGGACCGATGGCATGGATATGCAATACATCAGCGCCCAACTTCTTCGCCTCATTGATAGCACGGAAAGTATGGATGATTGCCTCGAAACTCTTCTTCTTAGGAGAAGGAATCGTTACCAGTTTCACACCTTTCCATTCATGTAAGTCATCCTTCACATAGTTCGAGCGTCGGATCAACGTTACATCATACCCACGCTCCACCATTCTAGGGAACAATTCCTCACAATGCATCTCCACGCCACCCATGATATTCGGGATACCACGAGTACCTGTTACTACTATCTTCATAATGTCATCTCCTCCAAAACACCAATATATCTTTTTCTAAAAATTTCGGTTGAATAATCATTCTGCAAATGTTCTTTGCTATATTTTCCCATAGCTTTGCACAAATACTCATCATTCAACAAATCCAAGATTCTATCCGCAAGATCTTTATAGTCTCCTATCGAGGTCAAAAAACCATTTTTATTATTTTCAACCAAATAGCCATTGTCACCTACATTCGTGCAGACAATAGGCATATTGGCATTCATACCTTCCATGATAGAATTACTTGTTCCCTCGAACAAAGAAGTTGAAAGGTAAACATCTGCCTGATTAAGTAATTCCGGAATATTATGAGGATTAATATAGATAGTAGTCACATCTTCAATACTATATTGTTTAATCCAACTTCGAATTTGAGTTTCTAACTCGCCATATCCCACAAGATCAAAATGTATATTAGTATAGTTCTTTTTGACCTCGACTATGGTCTTAATAGCAGTTTCATAATCCTTTTGAGCAACGAATCTTCCAACTGTTATGATATGTTTTACCTCATTTGAAGCCTTCACATGATAAGGCTGGATATTTTCAAAACAATTCGGAATCACTTCAATCTTGTCTTTTCTAAAACCATGAGCAGAAAAGTTTGTTTTACCAGAATAGCAGTTAGCTATTGCTTTTGTTGCAATCAAGTTAGTCATCACCCTATCCGCTAAGAGTTTCAGAGGCGGAAGTTCAGCATTACGCAACCCCGTATAGACATTCATCTTATGAAAGAATGATGCCATACTAGCGTAAGCATTAGCAGCCGTTAAATATGAGAATACTGCAGAAATGTGATTTACCTTAAGATACTTAACAAACTGAGTGAATCTGCTTAAATGTCCTCCACGGAACATCGCCACAGTCACCCTGCTATTCTCTCTCAACAAATCTAGATATTTCTGGTGCAACTTTTCACCATTTAAGATAATGAAATGAACATCAAAATCACCAGATAAGGTCTTAGCTAAGAGTACAGCTTGTTTCTCGGCTCCACCACTAGTGAGATTCTTAACAAAAATTCCAATTGATTTCATATTTGATTTATAAATATGTCTTTCCTATTTCTATGCCTCTACAGGAGACAACTCTTGCAGGATTTCCTACTACTACAGAATTATCAGGAACATCATGAATAACAACTGCACCAGCACCTATAAAAGCATTATCTCCAATGTTAACATTTCCTACTATTGTAGCATTTGCACAAACAATGACATTATTTCCTAATATTGGACAACCAGAAGCAGTTTTACCTAATGTCACCCCTTGATAAATGGTACAATTATTACCGATGATCGCTCTTTTAGAAATCACAATACAAGAATAATGAGGAAATTTTAACCCTCTACCAATTTTTGTTCCAATGGGTAATTGTATTCCTGTAATGAAATTAACCCATTTATAATTTAAGTACAATATCTTTCGAAATGGGGGGGTAAAATCGTAAGAAGGCGAAACCAAAAAGTAGTCATAAAAGATGCGCTGGTAAAAAGTGCGCCAAACATATGAAACACTTTGTATAATACCGACTTTTCTTCCATCTCAGGCCATATTCTATAATAATCAGACAAAATGAGATTTAAATGTTCCATAATTCTAAAACTTTTTCTATGATAGGAGCCATATCATAGTACTTGTATTCAGCTAATCTACCACCAAAGATGACTTTCTCTTCATTATCAGCCAATGTTTTGTATTTGGCATAAAGAGAGGTGTTTATGTCATCATTTACAGGATAATAAGGCTCCATTCCTTCCTTCCACTCTATCGAATATTCCTTAGAGATAATGGTCTTAGGATTATCATATACCTCCTGACCAAACATCTCAAAATGCTTATGCTCAATAACACGGGTGTAAGGAACCTCACATTCTGTATAGTTTACCACAGCATTGCCCTGATAATTTGGTTTGTCTATGACCTCTGTCTCGAAACGAACTGTACGATAGTTAAGCTTTCCAAACTGGTAATTATAGAATTCATCTATCTTGCCCGTAAATACTATCTTGTCAGCTATTCCCTCCCAATAAGAGCGGTTTTCAAAGAAATCAACATTCGTTTTTGTCTCTACTCCTTCAAGTAACCCATCAATCAGTTTGTTGTAGCCACCTACAGGGATTCCTTGATACTTATCATTGAAGTAGTTATTATCAAAGATAAGACGGACAGGCAAGCGCTTGATAATGAATGCAGGAAGTTCTGTACATTTTCTTCCCCACTGCTTCTCTGTATATCCCTTGATAAGTTTCTCGTAAATATCTTTTCCTATTAACACCTGAGCCTGCTCCTCTAGGTTACGAGGTTCTGTTACGCCATCAGCTTTCATAAGAGCCACAGCTTCTGCTTTCTGCTCATCAATCTTAGCTTGCGCCTCGTCAGGTGTGACAACACCCCACATCTGATAAAAGGTATTCATATTAAAAGGCAAATTATAAAGCTTGCCTTTATAGTTAGCAACAGGTGAATTAGTATAGCGGTTAAACTCCACAATAGAGTTCACGAAGTCCCACACCTTCTTGTTGGAAGTATGGAAAATATGTGCGCCATACTTATGCACGTTGATACCCTCAATATTCTCACAATAAATGTTACCACCTAAATGAGAACGCTTATCAATAACCAAGCATTTCTTTCCCTGCTTGTGGGCAAGATAAGCAAATGTAGCTCCGAAAAGACCGGATCCAACTATTAAATAATCATATTTTATCATTGTTCTAATTTTATTCCTTTTATTATATGTTTGGCAAATTCAATTCGAGCCTCTTCAAAAGTTTTATAGTACTTAAACATTTCAAAACCTTGCTGAGCTATTTTACGATACTGTCCTGTATTTAATTTCGAGATAATTTCATCAAAATTAGAAAAATCCCAATCTACAGGCACATAAGTTTTATACGGTTGATACCAGTTTGGATAGGTTACACAATGATCCATAGAAGGCTTAATTAAAGTTGCTCCATAGGCAAAAGCCTCGAAGTCTCTACCACAAATTTCTCCCCATCCAAATGGACTTAACACTGCCTTTGCTCTTTTTATCTCAGCAATATACTCCTTATACGGAACTTGTGAATTTACATCAGGGTGGGTAACAGTAGTCAAATTAGCAATCAGTTCTTTACACTTTGCCCTTTGATATCCTGCAATAGGACTCCATCCACTTCCACGAAAATGAATATCCAAATTCTTTTCAGGAGAATCAGGCGAAACAAAATTAGGCTTCTCTACGCCAAAAGGTCGAATCAACAAGCGATACCCCTTAGCAAACAAATCAGCGAGTCCGACATTCCATGAAATTTGAATTTTATCTACATATTGTAAATCCATAATAGGATAAGTTCTTTTCGCCAATTCAGGATCCTCTTTCTGAAGCTTATTATGATAGTAATCACAGAATAAGCGTGATCCATAAAGTTTCTTGGCATATAAAGACTTATCCTTATAAATTTGCTTCTTGAAATAAACATCCACATATGGTAAAACATCAAACATCCCACATCCTGCACTATCTGCAGTATCAAGCCAAACAACCCAATTATAGTTATTGTGGATTGATTCTAAAATTTGTCTACGTTTGTCAGAAGAACAAAGACATAAATCAGAAGTAGAATGATGGAATGCTAAAAAGGCGATATCACCTTTTGAATTTATCATATCACGAATATTTCTTTTCTCCCCATTCTTAAAAATAGGAAGAAGCTGTAAAACATCATGGTACTGTACAGAATAACCTAGTTTTGCAAAATCCTTCCGCGCAGCAAACATGGGTTTAAGCCATCTATAAATATAGTGACTTCCATCATAAAAGACTGTGATAGTTCTCATAATAAAAAAATATTTTAAATACTTTGCAAAAAGTTTACGAATGTATGGCCAACGTTTTCTATACCAAAAGAATCTTTAGCAATACGAAGTCCTTTTTCTCCCATTTTGAGAGCTTTTCCTTGATTGTCAAGCAAATACTTGATACCATCAGCAATCTCATTTATATTCTCAGGAGATACCAAATAGGCATTCTCCAAATGAGTAAGATATTGCTCTATATCACTAACCTTTGTTGCCAAAACGACATTGCCGGTAGCAAGATATTCTGACACCTTAAATGGAAAGCCGAAATTAGCAAACTTGGAATTTACACGAGTCATAGTTAAAATATCTGAGTTCAACAGCACTTCATTTAGCTTCTCATCAGAAACTCGTCCCAAATACTCTGCATGAGGATTATCTTTTATCAAATCCAGCACTTTCATATCCTCAGCCTTTCCTTTACCAGTAAGCAACAATTTACAATTATAACCTTCCTTCAAAACTTTCAAGAAAGCTTTAATCAAGTATTCAACGCCATCTTTTGGAGCATATGTTCCTGCATAAAGAATCGTTGGTATCTCATCAAAAGATGTTTTCTTTGTTTTTTGCAAAATTGGAGTTGAGTTAGGCAGTAAGCCTAATGGCATTTTGGGATAAGCTTCCTCATTTTGACATTTCAAAGCCTCTGAAATAACAAAACAGCCATCACATTTAGAATATGCTCGCTTAGCAACAAATTCATTCAGCCAAATATGCAGTCTGCTCTTAAACGAAGTTTTTGTTCCTTTCGCTCGATAACTGGTTTCCACTTGGTCAAATATAACTTTATATCCAAGTTTCTTAGCATAAGAGAAGAACGGATAGTCGATTATATCAAGTATGGTTGGAAAAATAAGGATGTTTGTCTTATGTTCATCTTTCCATTCCTTCAGCCATTTTTTACCAGCCTTGTAATATTGCGACAAAGATGTACCAAACAAAGCACAAATGTCGTGGTAATCACAAAGTCCATAATTACCATCTTTATCATTTTCAGATTTCGTTTGTGCACATCTTGTCACTAACACATGGCTCTGAATTCCATGTCGGTTCATATAATCCACCATATATCTTCTTCGCTTGGATGTAGCTGCACCTCTTGGAAACTTATCTGCACCTATATATACTACATTTAATTCTTTTTCCATTCTTTTATATATTTATTGTTTTATTATTGACAAGATTCATTACATCTTGTTTCAAAGCCTTTATACCTTTATCTTGTGGACGTTCCTTTATCTGGTTCAAAACATTTTGTACGTCTGTAGGCGAAGTTTTAGAAAACAATATTTCCTCTCTAACAAAGTTCAAAATGGCACTCCAGTTATATGTTGGATCATCAGAAATTTCTTTAGCATCTTTAATTGCCGTCAAATACAAAGTTCTTCCTTCTTCTACACTTTTCTCTCGGAATGCAATCAATCCCCGAGTTGCTGTTAGGCAAATTCTTGTTCGTTCATCTATATCAGAAATTTTATTTATACGATGAATTATTTCATTCGCTTCTACTAACTTTCCGTCCAATGCATAAGTATAAGCCAAATTGTTCAAGAACGCAGGTTCATTGGGATTTGCCTCTAATCCTCGTTTTAAGATTTTTTCTGCAGTTGAGTAATCATGAAGAAATGTATATGCTATATTAGCACCTATAAATATAGGATTTTTCGAATATGGCATATCATTTAACCAACGAATAGATGATTTCAAAGCATCCTCATACATATCATTTTGGTATGCATACAAAGCATTTGCTTCATAACTTAGATTCACTTTTTCACAAATATCTCTATTAAAAACAAGTGACAATTTGTTTGACTTTGCCCATTCTGCTTGAGCAAGTGCATTATCATTTGGCTTAATCAAAGATTTATTAAAGAACACCTTACTTTTCTTTTGAGTACCCTTGATAAATTCCAATGTACCCAAACTACTCATTAATTCTGAAAGACTAAATGGACTATAGTCACCAGAATTTACCATTTCCAAACCCTTTTTAACCAAAGATGAACTTCTATTTCTCAACAAATTAACAGAAATCTCTGATGCAATCAACCAAGGGTCTGAATTAATTTGTTCGTTATGCTTTATAACATAATGAGCTCTGTCTAAATCTTCAACATGAACAAATAATCTTGCTGCACTTCTTGAAACAAAACGATTTGTTGAGTCAAGAGCTAATGCAATATTCATCACCTCTATAGATTGCTTTGCTTGTCCAATCATTAGATAAAAGCGAGCAGCCTCTACATAATTTATTGGATTGAAAGGATATTTTCGGATAAGACTTTTCAAAAAACCAATCTTGGCATAAATATCCTTTGTATTCATTAAAAGTTCATCTATTTCATGATTTTTTGTTTGAACGACACTGGCATCATTATTCAATAAAGATAAAGCAACAGTTCTCTGTGCATCGGTGACTTTACCTTCACTAATCACTATAAATTCAGCAGCTTTTTTTGCAGTAATATTGTCTGTAACATTATTAGCCACTGCTGCATTTACGAGTTCGCTTGCATATACCAAAGAGTGATTTTTATTCCATTCATGCACATATTCCGCTAAATCAAAAGTTTTATGACTCATGTGCTTTGGATATTCCAATTCCCCATTTGATATAGTATCACTCATGGAGCGCCAATTAGGTATAACTCTCCTATCTAATGTTTCACAAAGAAAAGCCATAATCTACTTTTTTAAAGTTAATCGATATAATTCAAATTCCGCTTTTTTACGCAATACATCCAATTCTGTAATATAGCGTTGTAAATCATAATTTGCTTCTCGTGAATTAACAGCTTTAGGATGTCCTCGTCTTTCAGGTATCGGATAACATAGAGACTCTATCATGCGAATTGTTCTTCCTTTATCCACAACATCTGGCAGACTATTTTCCAAATCAGATAAAACATTTTGATAAGCATTCAAAAGATTAGACTCTATTGCTTTGAATGATCCTTTGTATATGCCAGGATGAATATTATAAGGCAAATATTTAGCCATTAACGCTGTTATTGTACTACCTGTCAGATAAAAAGCTACAAGATTTCCCAACAAGAAACAGTCTGTCATATAATTTTGCAGATGCCAGTCGTCTGTCCAAACATATCTATAAAAGACTTCTAATGGGGCATAAGTTTGATCGCCAGAATATATCCAGTCATTATAAGGACCATTCATATTTTCACACATAGAACGCCCCAAATCACTAATTTTAGATTCCTTATCAAAGACCAAGACATTAGATGGTTTTAAATCTTGGTGAGAAACACCAACTTTATGCAAATCTCTCAAACCAATGGCTATATCTTTAAGAGACTTAAAACACCATGCAGCATCTGTTGCCTTAGAGATATCCATAAATTTACGAACATCACAGTCTGCCTTTTCAAAAACTAAATATGCAACATTACCGACAACATAATTTGGTAAGTTTTCTTCACCCGAACCTGCAATTACTACAACCTTATTTACATTATGCTCTTTACAATAATTGGACAAATCTCGTTCATACCTAAATTCATTTAATTTTTGTGACATTCCATCAATGAAACTTGAAGAACTTGCAATACTACTAAAATCCAATGCCTTTAAAAAGTATTCTTTTCCATCACTTTCTGCCAAATAGCACACTGAAAAATTACCACCAGTCCCTGACTTTGTCAATTTCTTTGTGACATGCCACTTTCCTCCTAAAGTTTTACCTTCTAAGTCATAAGCAGCAAAAACTTGATTCATAGATACTCCAATCATTGAATAAACACATTATTAAATTGTTTTTATAACCTTACACGGACTTCCCACAGCAATACAGTTTGCAGGAATATCCTTAGTCACGATGCTGCCAGCACCGATTATCGAGTTGTCACCGATTGTCACACCTTTCATTATCATACAATTCATGCCAATGAAGACATGATTGCCAATATGAACAGGCTTCGGTGTTGTATGCAAACGCTCAGGATGGTCATCCCTGTCACCAATCAAAGAGTTAGCTCCTACCGCTACATGATTGCCAATGACGACCTCCTTGTCTGCCACAATGCTCACCCCAGAGAATCCACACCCATTGCCAATCTTGATGAAAGCGTCCTCTTTCCCTGTCTGAATAATACAAGGATGGTTTATGCCTCTGAAATTGAAACGACTGTAAGAATTGAACTTGCAGTTGTCGCCAATTTCTATCTTGCTGCATTGAAAGCGATAAACATTCATCATACCTCTCGCCCTAAGCCCTTTGCCAATCTTTACCCCCCCCATTTTGCATTTGAGCCTACAAAAGAAAGAGGTTGTTAAGTCTAAGCACACATCAAGAACTTTACCGCACACAAAATTCATTTCTCCTATAAAATCACGTTTGAGATACCCCAAATGGACAGCCTTTGATTTCTTACTCATAAGTTACTAACTTTTTTGATTATACAATTGCTCATACAGATCAGATGCCACTTGATCGAACACTATCGTATGCAAGAAGAGCTCTATATTATTACGGAAAGACATACTACCTTTACTTTCCGCTTCTTTCATAGCTCTTGTTAAGTCACCAGAAATTTCAGGATTAAACATGATTCCAATACCATATTTTTCAATGTATGAACGATAAGGCTCATAATTTGGTGCTATTATCGGTCGATAGTTGATAAGAGCTTCCATCATCGTTCCATTCGTTACACATGACTTTTGCTTTTCATCTGCCAGCACAACAAAATGGGATTCACGTATTAACTTATAAAACCTTTCATAATCCATGAATTCATTGATACGAATGATGTTATCTACACCTGCAATAGCGTTTTCAATTACCTTTTCATAATTGCCACGTCCTTTTCCCGCCAATACATATTTCCACTCTGGCTTCCTTGAACTCACATACTCAGATATGGTATAATCAATACGCTTTTCTTTTCTAAGCATTCCGATTGTCAGCAGAGAGAAATTCGGACTCATTAGCTCATATTCAGGATTTTCCAATTCATAAATGCATCTTTCCTCACGTATTACCATTCTTGAATGTGGCACTCCTAATTTCTCAAACTCATGTTTGATGATGTCATTTGAGACAAAGAGGCATTGCGAGTCATTCTTCATAAAAGCATGACGGAGCTGCAACATTCTGATAGCATTAATCGGATTTTGCTTAAAAAAAGACCAAAAGTTAGTCATTCTTGCACTACGCAGTCCCCAATAATAGCATATTTTCTTGCTTCTCATAAAGACACGTGACATACCGATATGGTAAGAGCCACAATAGAATCTTTCTGCCAAAGGCTCTACCTCTGCAAGCACTTTCTTCATATAGAAATGCTGCTGCCAGAGATAACGCACAAGACAAATCAAACTAAAGAATTTGTTTTTAGGTGCCTTCTGCCACTTATCGTTTGGGATTTCCGCATTACTATGCAAGTGAACGACAGGAATTCCTTCTTTCTCATCCTCTTTGTCCTCTTGATATAAATCCAGCACTGCCACATTTAGTCCTTTGCTCTTTAAAAGTTTGGCTATCAAGAACAAGTCATATTTATGGTTTGAGGCAAGATGATAATTCTCAAAAAGGATGAAATCATATTTGCTTTGTTTCATCATATTCTATACTGTTATATTACTCCTACTTTTTTCTTCTCACAAATTATTGTTCAGAAAGCACCATACTATATACATCTGCCAATTGTTTTGCGGATTTTTCCCAAGAGTATTTTTGCAGTTGGCAGTTCTGCTTGCTTATTAAAGAATCTATTTCTTCCGAACTCATTCTTGAAAACTTTTCCAGTAATGGTGTCAGCGTGTTTTCATGCTGGTTCAATTTGAAATACAGGGCAGCTTCGCCAGCAATCTCAGGGAAACAGCTTTCTTCTGACAACAGAACAGGACATCGCATCGCATAAGCTTCCAAGATGGGGATTCCAAAGCCTTCGTACAATGAAGGATAGATAAAAGCCATTGCGTACTTATAAAGAGAAAGCAGCTCTGTATATGACGCAAAGACATGAACAATTCTGTCTTTTATTCCAAGGTTATCAAACAACGCCATTTCATCTTTATTAAAATCGCCTGCCGTACAAACCAATTTATAATCCGTATGCTTCTTCAAGAATTCCGCCATTGCCTTAATCATGGGCTTAAAATTCTTGTAATCCCCTCTACGGCCTACGAATAGGAAATAATTGCCATCAACGACCTTCTTATATGCGATGTTGTCAGGAATTGAAACACCATGATAAATTACACTTATCTTATCAGAGGGGACATGCAGGAAGTCTACAGCATCTTGCTTGGTCTGCTCGGAGACAGCAATCAAATGGGCAGCCTTAGAAGCCAATAGTTTTCGTCTTTGCGTTTGCACATCATTTGGACTACAAAACTTGTCTGTAATAAAGTCATGAACTGTCAATACAAAAGGTTTGTTTCCAAGATATTTCAAGAAGTATGGATGAAAGAAAGTTGGATGAAAAAGATCAAAGTCTTGTTCTTCCAACAAATCTATACAATATTTTTGATTTATATGCTCAGACGAGGGGAAGCTATTAAAATGTTCATTCAAATATTTGAACAAAGTCGCCTTTCCTTTAAAAGGTCTTTTCGTAAGGAAGTTCTCTGCTACGAGACTCTGCTCTTTTACATCAGGCAGAAGCCCTTTTTCTCTCAAATGAACATTATTGCTTTCCTTCAGACCGATAGTCCAATCTACCGAATTTGGCAGGTGAGCTATCAGCTCAACAAAGCAATTAGACACGCCTCCCACCTTTTGCATCTGAAAGGCTTGATAATCATATAATACTTTCATTGTTTTTCTTCCATTATGTAATTGTTCAAGATGAAATTCACACACATGACATACATAGGGAATGCAAGAGGAAAGGCCAAGTTATTATTCGTACTTCCAATCACTATCAGAGATGCCATTATTATAAATTTTGTCGTCATATCATACTGCTTCCCGATTATTTTATACGAGAGAAACAACTCAACAAAGATCTTAAAACCTCCAACAATTAATCCATATTGAGCCAAGATCATTAAATATCCATTTTCTCCATAAGTCATTTCATATCCGCCCATCAAGAGCGTATTAAATGGTATCGAAAGGAACTCCTGAATAGAAAGGACTCTTACCATTGCACTGTCATCCATTACTCCTTTCGAAGCCAAACGTCCTCCAAAATTTGAGAAATTTGTTATGAGATATATGGCAACTATCAAAATTGCTATAATAACAGTAATTTTGTGTTTTGCATTATACCTAACATACTGATAAATAGAAGGAGTTAACAAACCCGCCGATACCAATATGGCTCCACGAGAATTAAAACAAAATAGAGAGGATAGTCCCATTGCTGCAAGTAATAACCTAAGTTTTAATGGTATTGACTTCGCATAGAAAACTATAAATGCCATAAATGCCATAATGTTACCATTGTTCAGAGGATGCCCAAAAAGAGCAAAACTTCTAAAACTTGAATTAGAACTTTCTCCATATTCCATTTGTTGCATTAAGATTCTATCATCAGCATCTGGCTCCATCAATAAAGAAAGAGTAAAACGTTCATAAAATGCAGCACATGCATTTGCAATAAACACAACCAGGAAAAGATACATTAAAGGTTTTAT
>ERZ1034719.1268-NODE-1268-length-12016-cov-5.257504_pt1 | contig 12016 bp, 6 predicted proteins | sample MGYA00520703_ERZ1034719 | MGnify/ENA primary metagenome ERZ1034719 (study PRJEB33766, sample SAMN09781716) | gut metagenome | biome: gut microbiome | host: Homo sapiens | place: Madagascar | study: EMG produced TPA metagenomics assembly of the PRJNA485056 data...
TCGCCTCTGCGGAGGCGACAAGGGGGCTTTCCGATCGCCCCCTTGACCCCTTCGGCTTCGCCACTCCCATGCAGCAAGCTGGTTATGTGAGTTGTTTTAATGGACAAAGGGGCACTAACTAAAAAGGCTTCCAATTAAAACCCAGTAACTTAGATGCGACCCGAAGGTTTCCAAAGGGCGATCGCAGACTTCGTCTGTTTCCACTGCCCTTTGGTCGCGTCCGCAGACGCGAAACCCTCTGCATGACAAAGCAATGTTTATGTGGGAATCACGCGAAACACGAAAAAAATCCCCCGCTGCCAATCCAGACAGCGGGGGCAAATCCCTTAGATGCAGTGATATTCCTTGAGCAGCTTCTCGATGTCCGTGCCGGAAATCTTCTTCAGCACTTCCTTCAGCGCCAAGCGCTCCATCAGCGGCAGATCCAAGTCGGTAATCTTCTTGCCGTCGCGCAGCTGCACCGTCGCGTTCAGCAAATCGCGGATGTCGTAGGTGCTGCCCCAGACTTCCGGAACGCCGCGGTCAACGTTCAGCAGCGTGTACACGGCAACCATTGCGGTACGCATGGAGTACTCCGTGGTGAAGATGGTGTCACGCGGCACCTCCGCGAACTGACCGAGGAACGCGAAGTTCACAGCCCCTTCCGGCACAACGTCCGGACGGTCGCCCGCTGCACGCGGCATGAAGAACGCCGTGATGTAGGGCATCATGACCGGCACCGTGTTCGCACTGTGCTCCGCCAGCTCCTCGATTTCGCTTTCCGGCACGCCCATGTGGTACAGCCACTCCATGCAGATTTCCTTGCCGGTGCAGTCACGCATGGGCTTCTTCACATAGTCGCCGGGCTTGTCAGAGAACAGACCGTACACCCACACGCACAGCTGATCCTTCGGCTGATCGCGGAACTGCTGCTGACGGTTCAGCGTCCAGGACATCAGCCAGCTGGAGTCCTTCACGGTCACGATGCCGCCGGTGACGGTATGGCCGGAGAAGGGGTCGCGCTTGCAGATTTTCTGGATATACTGCGGAATCTTGTCGTCCAGCGTGGTGACGGTTGCGCTCATCCAGTTGCTCTGCTCCGGATCGTAGCAGAACTTTTCCGGACGGCCGAACGAAGCGTCCTGCGCGGCAATCTTCTTCCACAGATCCCAGCCGTTGCCGGGCTTCAGCTCCGGGTCAAAGGGCGCGGGGGTGTTCTGGTCGCCGTAGGTGCTGCTTTCGACGCAGCCGCCGTTGGTGATGAACAGCAGGTCGTTTTCGGTCAGGTCGATCACGTCGGTCTGCCCGTCATGCTCCACGGTGATGGAGGATGCCTGCTTGCGCGTCGCGGTAACGTCGAAGCGAACGTCCGTGACCTTGGTGGAATAGTGGAACTGAACGCCGTGCTCCTTCAGGTACTTTTCCATCGGCAGGATGATGGATTCATACTGGTTATAGCGAGTGAAGCGCAGCGCCTTGAAGTCCGGCAGACCGCCGATGTGGTGGATGAAGCGCTTGATGTAGAGCTTCATTTCCAGCGCGCTGTGCCAGTTTTCGAAGGCGAACATCGTGCGCCAGTACATCCAGAAGTTCGAGGAGAACACCTCGTCGTCGAACACGTCGGTGATGCGCTTGTCGTACAGCTGCTCATCGGGCGTGAAGAACAGGTGCATGATTTCCATCGCGCCCTTGTCGGAGATGGCGAACTTGCCGTCCGTGTGGGCATCCTGCCCCTGCTTTTCGGTCGCACGGCACAGGGAGAAGTTCGGGTCTTCCTTGTTCAGCCAGTAATACTCGTCCAGCACGCTCGCGCCTTCCGTTTCAATGGACGGGATGGAGCGGAGCAGATCCCACATGACCTCGAAGTGGTTGTCCATTTCGCGGCCGCCGCGCATCATGTAGCCGACATCATACTTCCGGCCGTCGCACGCGCCGCCGGACACCGGGTCTTTCTCGAAAATGTGGATGTGTTCGCCCTTCATCTGACCGTCGCGCACCAGATAGCACGCCGCCGTCAGAGAGGCCAGACCTGCGCCGACAATATAGGCGCTCTTGTGGTCAACGCCTTCCGGCTTCTTGGGATGGGCAAAGGCTTCATAGTTACCGCTGGAATAATACATAAGTTTGTCCTCCTTCAATCAGACGCAGTGGAGAAAAATTATGGTTCATCCGAAGCGCGCTTCATCTCGCTTCGTGTCTGTATGATACCCCGATTTTCCCCGGAATACAATAAACAAACCGCAGCCGGTGTAAAAAAACCTGACACAAACGGCAATTTGATAAAGGCGCCAACTCATTTGTGCAGTGTCACCTAAAAACAGCCAGAGAGTTTTTCATCGTCTGCGCTTTTTGTGTTCTTTCCGCCCAAAAGCATTGACGCACCGCGCCGAATCCTGTATCATGAAGCTGTTCATTCGGCTGTTTTCGCCCGTTTGGGCATTGTGCATATTATGAAAGGAGTCCTTTCCTCATGGCGATGAATCTGACTCAGAAAATCCTGTCGGCGCACCTGCTCAGCGGCGAGCTGGTTCCCGGCTCGGAAATCTCCATCCGCATTGACCAGACGCTGACGCAGGATTCCACCGGTACGATGGCGTACCTGCAATTCGAGGCGATGGGTGTCAAGCGCGTCAAGACAAAGAAGTCCGTGGCGTACATTGACCATAACACGCTGCAAACTGGCTTTGAAAATGCGGATGACCACTATTACATCCAAACGGTGACGAAAAAGCATGGCATTTACTGCTCCAAGCCCGGCAACGGCATCTGCCATCAGGTGCAGCTGGAGCGCTTCGGCGTGCCGGGCTACACGCTGCTCGGCTCGGACAGCCATACGCCCACGGGCGGCGGCATCGGGATGCTTGCCATCGGCGCAGGCGGATTGGACGTTGCGGTCGCGATGGGCGGCGGCGCGTATTATCTGGCGTGCCCGCGTGTCGTCGGCGTGCGCCTGCATGGCAAGCTGTCCTACGGCGTTGCGGCGAAGGACATTATTCTGGAAGTCCTGCGCCGGCTGACCGTCAAGGGCGGCGTCGGCAAGGTGATGGAGTACATCGGCGACGGCGTGAAAACGCTGAGTGTCCCGGAGCGCGCGACGATTACGAACATGGGCGCGGAACTCGGCGCAACGACATCCATCTTCCCGTCGGATGAAGTCACCCATGCGTTCCTCAAAGCGCAGCAGCGTGAGCAGGACTTCGTGCCGCTGTCCGCAGACCCGGATGCGGCGTATGACGAAATCCTCGACATTGATTTGACCGCGCTTGAACCGCTCGTCGCAAAGCCCCATATGCCTGACATCGTGGAGACCGTCAAGCAGTGCGGCCCGATTAAGGTCGATCAGGTGTTCATCGGCTCCTGCACCAACTCCTCCTATACGGATATGATGCGCGTTGCCCGCATTTTGAAGGGCAAGACTGTGCATCCGGACGTGAGCCTCGTCATCGGTCCCGGATCGAAGCAGGTGCTGACGATGCTGGCGCGCAACGGCGCTTTGGCGGACATGATTGCGGCGGGCGCGCGCATTCTGGAATCCGCCTGCGGGCCGTGCATCGGCATGGGGCAGTCGCCGCGCACGAACGCTGTCTCCGTTCGCACGAACAACCGCAATTTCTACGGCCGCAGCGGAACCAAATCCGCCGGCATTTACCTTGTCTCCTGCGAGACGGCGGCTGTCACGGCGCTGACTGGCGTGCTGACGGACCCGCGCTGCCTTGACATTGACCTCGACATCCCGATGCCGGAGACGTACACCGTCAACGACAATCTGGTCATTCCCCCGGTCGCGCCGGGTGAAGAGGACACGGTGGAGGTCGTCCGCGGCCCGAACATTCAGCCCTTCCCGCTGGGCAAGCCGCTGGCGGATGCCATTTCCGGCAAGGTGCTGCTGAAGATGGAGGACAACATCACCACCGACCACATTGCGCCGTCGGACGCGAAGCTCCTTCCGTTCCGCTCGAACGTGCCGTACCTGTCGGACTTCTGCCTGACGCCCGTGGACGCGACATTCCCGGCGCGCGCGAAGAAGGAAGGCGGCGGCATCCTCGTTGCGGGCATGAACTACGGGCAAGGGTCGAGCCGCGAACACGCCGCGCTTGTCCCGCTGTATCTGGGCATTCGCGCCGTCGTCGCCAAGTCGTTCGCCCGCATTCATCAGGCGAACCTTATCAACAACGGCATTCTTCCGCTGACGTTCCAGAATGAGGCGGATTACGACCGCATCGCGCAGGGCGACACGCTGAGTCTGCCGAACGTCCGCGAGACGGTGGAAAGCGGCAGCGACACGTTCGTGCTGCATAACGACACGAAGGGCGAAGATTACACCGTGCTGATGCCCCTGACCGCGCGCCAGCAGGGCTGCATCCTCTATGGCGGGCTGCTGAATTATACAAGAGAGAGCGCAAAGGCGGAATAAGATAGTTTGTCCCCCGGAAGTATGGGCTTCCGGGGGATTTTTGGCGTTATTATTTCAGGGGGGATAGAGAGGCTTGCGAAAATCTGCTGCTTTTGCTACAATCAAGGGGAAAGGAGGCTGCCCTGATGAAAAATATCAAGTACACCGTCACGCATCCTATCTTTGTGTTCATGAAGGAGCATTTTTGCCCGCATTGCAAGGCAGCACTCACAGTGGAAACGGCGCATCATTTGGTGAACTCCCGTTCCGAAGAAGCGAAGAACTACGATTTTTCCACGGAAGACGGCAGGATGATTGGCACAGTTGACTTCCGCAATCCGTATTTTGCCTGCCCGAACTGTCACGCAGAGTTTTCGGTGGAAGAATTGTGGAAAATGGAGAAGGGAAAAAGGGCAAGCAGATAACGCAGGTGAACTGGAAAAATCGTATGAAGAACAAAACAGCCGGGGACTGCCTTTCCAGCAATCCCCGGCTTTCGTAATCCCTATGAACTTTTACTTGACTTCCAGCAGGTTCTTGCATTCCGCGAACGCGCGGCGGCCAATGATTTCAATCGTCGCGGGCAGGGTTACGCTCTTGAGCTTCGTGTTGCCCTCGAACGCCTGCGCGCCGATTTCCACCACCGGCAGACCCGCCACCGTGTTCGGAACGGTCAGCGTCGATGCCGTGCCGTTGTACTTGACGACCACAATGCCCGTCGAGTCGTCACGAACCGCGAACACGAAGTCGCCTGTCACGGTGAATGCCTTGTTGACAGATTCCAACTCCGTATTGCCGGACAGCGCCTTAATCGTGATGGTGTAGTCGCCCGGCTGCAGCAGCTTCAGACCCGGCACCGTGTAGTTCAGCGCCGCCGTTTCGCCCAGCAGCGCAGCCGTGCCATCCGGCGTGGTCAGCAGCAGCTGATACTTCGTTGCGCCGCCAGCAGCCGTCCACGTCACCGTCAGGTCCTCACCCTGCTTCGCGGCAGGAACGGTCACGGTCAGCGGATCGTCGGTCACATACAGCGTCAGGGACTGCGCCGGGGAAAGCTCGCCAGCGGTCGTTCCGTAGTAGGGCTTGAACTGAATCGTGCGGACACCGTTGCCGCTGCCCAGAGAGGCGAAGGCGCGCTCGATAACCGTCACATCGCCAGTCGTCGGATAGCTGGTGTTCGCCTTGCCGTCCACATACAGGACGACCTTCGTCGCGTTCTTGGTGTTGACCGTGAACGTCAGCGGCACATTCAGCTTCACGCGGCTGGGATTCATGGTGAAGTTGACGACTTCCGGCTTGTTGACCACGGTCGTCGTCAGTGTAATCGTGTACGCCTTAAACTTTTCGCCCGCCGTCGTGCCGTTGTAAGGCTGGAACTGAATCGTACGGACGCCGCCATTATTCCCCAGCGACGAGAACGACATCGTGAACTCGTACTTCGACATGCTGGTCGTTACGTCCTCAAAGCGGCGGTTCACCTGCCCGTCGACATACATCAGCAGCTTCGTCGCGTTGTCCAGATAAACAGTGAATTTAATCTGCTCGCCCAGCACCGCGGTCGTCTTGTCAATCTTGACATTCGCAATCACGGGGGCAGCAGACGAACCGCTCGTCAGGGAAATGGTGGTTGCGGTGGTCTTGTCGCCGCCGACTGCGCCGTTGTAGGCTTGGAACGCAATGGTACGCTTGCCCCCGTTGTTCCCCAGCGAAGAGAACGCCATGGTGAAGGTGTATTCCGACATGTCAGGGGTGATGTTCTCGAAGCGGCGGTTGACACTGCCGTCGATGTACATCAGCACCTTCGTGGCGTTCTTGATGCGCAGGGTGAAGGTGATATTTTCACCCAGCGTCGCGTTCGGATTGCTGATTTTCAGCAGCTCAACCTGCGGCTTGTTCGCCACGCTGATGGTAATCGTCTTGGTGTCGGACATAGCGCCGGGTGTGTTGCCGTTGTAGGGCTGGAACGCCACTGTGCGCACGCCGCCGTTTGAGCCGAGCGTCGAGAAGGACATCTGGAACGTCGTTGCGCCGTCCTTCACATCGTAGATGTAGCGGTTCAGCTTGCCATCAATGTAGACACGCATCTTCGTCGTGTTCTTGGTGTTGATGGTGAAGGTGATGGTTTCGTTCAAATCAACCGTGTATTTGCCCGGAGTCCAGCTTGTCACGGTCGGCTTGTTCGGGCTTTCATTTGCGACGGTCACCACCCGATCGGAGGTCTTTTCACCCGCCGTCGTGCCGTTATAGGCTTGGAACGCAATGGCGCGCTTGCCCCCATTGCTTCCCAGCGAAGAGAACGACATGGTGAAGGTGTATTCCGTCATGTCGGGGGTGATGTCCTCGAAGCGGCGGTTGACACTGCCGTCGATGTACATCAGCACCTTCGTGGCGTTCTTGACGCTCAGGGTGAAGGTGATGTTTTCGCCCAGCCCCACGGTCGTCTTGTCGATATTCTTTACCGTCACCTGCGGCTTGACAGACGGCTTCGTCAGCGTAATCGTCTGTACATTAGACTTTTCGCCGGGCGTATTGCCGTTGTAGGCTTGGAACGCGATGGTGCGCTTGCCCCCGTTGCTCCCCATCGAGGAGAAGGACATGGTAAGCGTCGACGTGTCGGTGGGCACGTCGTAGATGTAGCGGTTGACGCTGCCGTCAATGTACATCAAAATCTTGGTGGCGTTCTTCGTGTGGATGGTGAAGGTGATATTCTCGCCCAGCTCCGCCGTCGCCTTGTCCATTTTGAACGTCGGTTTGCCCGGAATAATCACATCTGCGCGGTCGATGTTTTCGAGGTCATCCGGCACGTCCGTAGGCGCGGGGGTCGACGCGGGTTCCTCAGTCGGCTCAACAGCAGGCTCTTCAGTCGGCACGACAACAGGCTCTTCAGTCGGCACGACAACAGGCTCTTCGGTCGGCACGACAACAGGTTCTTCGGTCGGCACGACAACAGGCTCTTCGGTCGGCACGACAGCAGGCTCTTCGGTCGGCACGACAGCAGGTTCCTCCGTCGGCTCAACAGCAGGTTCCTCGGTCGGCACGACAACAGGCTCTTCGGTCGGCTCAACAGCAGGTTCCTCGGTCGGCACGACAACAGGCTCTTCGGTCGGCACGACTGCAGGTTCTTCCGTCGGCTCAACAACAGGCTCTTCCGTCGGTACGGGCGTGGGCGCAGGGGTCGGCACGGGCGTGGGCGCAGGGGTCGGCACGGGTTCTTCCGTCGCAGCCACAAGCACCAGCAGGGCACTGGGCATTTCCACGCCGCTCGCGAAAACACCGGTGTGACGTTGATTCTCAATGCCCTCTTCCGGCACAGGATGCACTGCATCCGCCGCCAGATAGCCATATGCAACGCCAGCCGTCTGGTCATACACGCAGACGGAAATCCGTTCGTTCAGCTGACCCTTCTGCGGACGATGCGTCACATACACCACGCCAGCTACCCGGCCAACCAGCTCATCGCCCGTCGGATTCAGGTACAGCTGTGCGCTGCTGAACGTCGCGGCAAAGCCAGAGTCAAAGAACTCGTTATCCAGCACGGAGCGGCTGTAATCTACGGCTGCTTCGTCCACGATTTCGGGTGCTTCCGTTACCTCAGGAACATCCGTCGCTTCGGGGATTTCCGTTGCTTCGGGAACATCCGTCGCTTCGGGGATTTCCGTTGCTTCAGGAACATCCGTCGCTTCGGGCGCTTCCGTTGCTTCGGGAACATCCGTCACTTCGGGGATTTCCGTTACCTCAGGAACATCCGTTGCTTCCGGTGCTTCCGTCGGCACGACCTCAACCGTTTCCGCCGGCGGAGTTTCCGGCTCTTCTGCAGCCGCCGTCAGCACTGTTCCCATACTGCCCGTTACCATGAATACAGCCAGCAGGAAAGACAATGCCTTTCGCATCCACTTTTTGTCCTTCATCGTCCTCACTCCTTGTTCCGTGCAATCTTCCGGCACGACGTATGGTTGTGCCAATGGAAAGTATTGTTACTTTCCGCCTTCCTTTTCGCGGTGAGCCGCTGTTCTTCCGGTGGATATAGCAACACCTTTCCCAATTCCAGCTATATTGTAACAAATTACAAGTCGGCTGTCAATACTTACCGCGCAGAAAGCCGCATTTTATACGAAAATCATGGCGATTTCTCTGTATCTGTTTTATAGAACTGATTTTTCCATTGCCGAATTGCCGTGGTCGGCAAATCAATCTGCGTCTCCCATGCGGAACAGATGCGCTCCTCCAGCACATCCAAATTCCCGCCGCGGGGCAGGACGGGCAGATTCGTGTCCTTCGCGATTTCACTTGCGCGGTTGTCTACCGCCAGAATCAGGCTTCGGCAGCCCATGTTCATTGCGTGGATGCCGCCGTGCAGCCGCGTGCCAACGTAGTCAATCCCGCCTGACGCCAAAAGCGCCGTGTAATCTCGCAGATTCGGCTGAATCAGGTGCAAATTCTGCGTCACGCGCGCATCCATTTGGCGCAGGCAGGCGTAGTCCTCAACGGCTTGCAGCCACACATACACCTCGCGATAGTGCTTTTGCAGCATGGTCAGCATCTGCGCATCCTGCTCCGGGCTGCTGCGGTAGTCCGTCAGCGTTGTCACGACGCGCTCCGCCTTGTGCGTCGGAATCTGCGCGCATTTGTCGGCTGTCAGCCCCCACATTGTCGGGCACGCCGTATTCAGCACGTTCGTGATGCCCAGCTTCAGCAGGCGCTGGCGCGTGTATTCGTCGCGCACCGCGTGCAGGTACTGCCCATCCAGCAGCGTTTTTAGAATCCGCTTCGTGTACCCTGTCGGCTCGTCCTGATATTGATACCACCCCGCACCCAGCAAAATGACATGCGTGCGCTGAAATTTCTCACGAATCAGGCGGAAATTCAGCAGCTCCCGCTTGTGCAAATCGCCGCAGCGCATCATCACCGCGTCCCGCAGGCGGATATTCCACATCCTTTGGCGGCGCATGTCCGAGGAAAGCAGATTCGTCCCGCAGACAAATGCGTAATCCGCACTGCCGACGTGCTTCATCGATACCTTCGACAGCCTGTCCCGAACCGGCACGGCGACGGACAGCTGCACAGGAAAGCAGTCGTGCAGCACATGCTCGCAGGCGTTGCGGATGATGAAATCTCCCTGATTCGCTGTTGAGATGGTAGGGTCAAAACGCACAATTTTGCGGCAGTGCTGCATTTCCTGATCCATCATGCCTTCTTCCTCCGTTTGCGCAAGAAACTCCGCCCTTTTTCAAGCATCCAGCGGTATTCTGCCGTCCGCCCCAGCGCCAGCGTGTACAGGAGCGCCGTCACCGCCGCGCAGGTGATGCCCTTGATGATAATCCACATCAGCGTATGCCCCATCCGCGCGCACAGCAGCAGCGACAGCACCATCACCGCGCCGTTGAGCAGCAGCAGGCCGCCTTGCGCCTTGAAATACGCGGCAGCGCTGCGCCTGAAGGTGCGATGGAACAGCACTTTCGGCTCGTACCAGAAGATGGTGAAGAGCCGTGCCAGCCCGGTTGCGCCGATGATGCCCGCCACGCCGAAGAAATGCCCCAGCAGGATGGACAGCAGGATGTTGACCAGCGCCGTCATAAACATAACATACTTCATTTGCCGAAAAAGCCCCAGCGTTTCGCGGTACATCCACACAGGCGCGACGATGGTGCTCAGGTAGAACGTGAACAGCACCGCCGCCACTGTCCCTGTATCCATCAGGTACTCTTCGCCCACCCAGATGGGGATGAAATCCTGCACAACCGCGCCGTACGCGGCGACGCAGAAGCCCGTAATCGCCCCGAAGAGGACAATCAGGTTGCGGAACATGGCGTACGACTTTTCCGAATCCTTTTCGGCATTCAGATTTCCCAAGCTGGCGGAAATGCCGGTAATCACGATGGAGACGAACGTCGTCACATACGTCGTCAGCGACGCGTAGTTGGAGTAGTAACCGACGAACACTGTGCCCAGCATGACGGAAATCAGGATGTTGTCCGTGTTGTTGATAAGAATCGTTGCCAGCTTGTAGAGAAACATGGAGCGGATGTTGTCGTTCAGCTCTTGCTTGCGGTGCATCGGCTCGTGCTTCTGCTTTTCCCGCAGGAAGGGGTACATCTTGTCCGCTAAATGGCTCAGCACCGCATTCTGCAGGAGGGTGCAGGCAATCTGAATCAGCAGATAGCCCAGATAGCTGCCCCAAATCAGCAGGCACGCCATTTGCGCCGCATACTGCACCACCAGCGCCGCGGCGGAAACCATGTTCTGCAAATATGCCTTCTGGTCGGCCTGAATCAGCGTCGTTTTGTAGATGACCAGATAGGAAGCCACGGAGTTCGCCAGGTACAGCACATAGTAGACGATCAGCTGCGCCATCGGCAGCTCGCTGCTGATGATGAGCGGCAGGAAGGGGATTACCGCCGCGCCCAGCAGCGCTACCGCCAGCGCAATCAGGCGGTAAATGCGACGATAATAGCCCAGCAGGTGCTGGATTTCGCCCGTGTCGCCCCGGTGCAGCGGGGCGTACAGGCTGTACACCAGCACGTTGCCCACGCCCAGCTCCGCCAGTGACAGCATGGCCAGAATGTTGCTGTACAGCCCGTTGACACCCGTGTAATCCGCACCCAGCCGGCGCACGAACACCGTTCGCACGGCAAAAGCCAGCAGCAGCGTAACCACTTGCCGCACTGCGCCCACGCCGATGTTGCGCGCCGTGTTTTCGCTCCTTGATGCTGTGTTCATGATTCCTCTCCGCCTGTTTCGCCTGTCTGCTCCTGCGCCGCGTCCTCCGGCTGAGGGTTAAACGTCAGGCGCAGTTTTTCCGGCGGCACAGTGCAGCGCCTCCTGCACTTCCTCTGTCTGCGCGCATTTGCCTGCTGATCAGGCGCTTCCTCCGCGTCCGGCTGCCACTTGCCCAGCAGCCCCAGAAACAGTATGTTCAGGAAAACGCCCTCTGTGTTGATGCACAGGAAATACAGCAGGAAAACGCCCAGCACATACAGCAGCCGCTCCTTGGCAAATTTGGTGCGGATACCGAGGTACATCAGCCACAGCCAAACTGCCGGGAGAATCAGGCCTGTATCCATGACGAAGGCGGCAAAGCCGTTGGAAATGTTCTGCACCCTGTGTTTCAGCAGGATTTCCGCCTTTCGCTCCGAGAAAACGCCCTGTCCCGCAATGGGGGATTCCAGCCCGATTTCAAAGCCGCTGAAGGTGTCGTTCCATCGCGTGTAGAACGAACCGCCGGAATTTCGCCCGATAATCTTGCTTTCCACCACGCCCGTGGCAGACTCGATGACAAACAGCAGAATCAGCCCAATGAACGCCGCCATCTTGATGCTGCGCGCCATTTTCCTGCCCTTTATGCGGAAGGCCACCGTCAGCAGCACAACGCCCAGACAAATGAAGCCTGTTGTGGACAGCGTGCTGAGGATGGTAACAATCAGCAGCGCAATCGCCCAGCGGTATTTCTTCTTGCTCATGCCCATGCGCGTTTCGTCGCTCATCAGGAACAGCAGCGCGAAGTTCAGGAAAATCTGGTGGCTGCCCGGTTCGTTGAACATGCCCGCGTTGCGGTGGAAAACCGGGATGTTCAGCCAGCCTAAGGTGAAATAAGGCGTCAGATAAAATCCGTTGACGCTGGAAACTTCATAGTGCAGCAGCGGCAGCGGC
>ERZ1034719.1269-NODE-1269-length-12015-cov-3.498161_pt1 | contig 12015 bp, 8 predicted proteins | sample MGYA00520703_ERZ1034719 | MGnify/ENA primary metagenome ERZ1034719 (study PRJEB33766, sample SAMN09781716) | gut metagenome | biome: gut microbiome | host: Homo sapiens | place: Madagascar | study: EMG produced TPA metagenomics assembly of the PRJNA485056 data...
GTTATAATTGTTCCGACTCAAAAAGAAGCTGACGAATGTGAAACAGATTTAAATACAGTTTTTGAAGATTCCGTAGAAATTTTTAAGTTTCCTTGGTGGGGAACGATTCCTTATAGAGCTGCGGCAAAAGGCTCGGCTGTTTTTGGAGAAAGAGCTGGAATCCTTGCAAAACTTGCAGTAAAAAATCCATTTTCTGAAAAAACAAGAATTTTTATAATAACGCAAAGAGCTTTTTTAACTCCAGTCCCGCCGGCTTCATATACAAAAACGTTGGTTACAGTTTTAAAGAAAGGCCAGGAATTTGACCCTGAAAAACTTGCGGAAAAACTAACAGAGCAGGGCTACCTTAGAGTTCCAAAAATCGGAATGAAAGGCGAATTTGTTTTGCGTGGTGAAGTTCTAGAAATCTTTATGAGCGGAGAAAAATATGCGCACAGAATTGTATTTGATTTTGACACAATAAGCCAAATAAAACTTTTTGATTCAGAAACTCAGACTTCAAAGGAAAACATAGAGCGTCTTGTAATTTATCCGCAAAAGGAAATTATTTGGACAGAAGAGTTTATTGAAAAACTAGAAAGTGAATGGAAAAAAGAGGACGAAGCCGGCATAAAAAATGATTTTGCCCTTTATGATAAAGCAAAAAAACAATCAACAAACGAACAACATTCGGCAGAAGCAAACAATAACAAAACTGACAAATCACAAACTAACGAACAGTCAGACATCAATAAAAATGAAGCAGGAATAAAAAACGACACTAACAATCGGTTGTTAGATAAAAAAAATATACATCTCGCTCTTACAGATGCCGCAAAACAAGAAAAAGACAGAACACTCGCCGAACTTATCGAATTCAAAGAAACAGAAGGCGAAGAATTGTATTATTCGGTTCTATTTGACAAACTGTATTCAATTTTAGACTACTTAACAAACAATACAGATGTTTATTTTTTCGATTGGGACAGACTTGTAAATGCAGAAAAAATGCTAGAAAACGAATATACGGTGGCATACAGGCTCGCGCGTCAAAACCTTCCAGTGTTTCCGCCAGCAACCATGCAGCTTGATTTTTTCAATCTGGCAATAGAATGTAAAAAACTTGTTGCATTCAGAACTTTAGACACGTTAAGCAATTCGGAAGAAAATATTCAAGACAAATCCGTTTCATTCAACACATCGCTAGAAATAAAATCACAAGCAGGGCAAAGTTATTTCGGAAACATAAATTACTTAAAAGAGCAACTTTCATCATTTTTAAAAGAGAAATATAACATTTTCGTTTTTGCTGACAATGGAAACCAGACTTTAAGAATAAAAGAAATTATAAAGGAATTTTGCGATTCTGGAGTTCAAGTTCTTCCGCAGGCTTTAACAGCCGGATTTATGTTTTCTGATGAAAAACTCCTTGTTATCCAGGAAAATGAAATTTTCGGGCGCAAGAAAAACACGCCAAAGTCAATCAGAAAAGTAAATTCAAAGCCAATAGATACGTTTGTCGATTTGACTCCGGGAGATTATATTGTCCACGTAAATTACGGAATCGGACTTTTCAAGGGAATCGAGCGCGTAAAAGCAATGGGCACAGAACGTGACTACATAAAACTTGAATACGCAGACGAGGAAATTGCTTTTGTTCCTATAGAGCAAGTGAATATGGTTCAACGTTATATAGGGAGTGAAAACGAAAAACCAAGGCTCGACCGAATCGGCTCTAAAAACTGGAGCGCAAGAAAAGCAAAGGTTCAGCAAAAAGTTGAAGAAATTGCAGAAAAACTGATAGATCTGTACTCAAAACGGCAGGCTTCACGTGGCTTTCCGTTTCCAAAGGATACAGAATGGAACGCAGCATTTGAGGCAGCCTTTCCTTACGAAGATACGCCCGACCAGTTTTCAGCAACGCAGGAAATCAAAGCGGACATGGAAAAGCCAGTTCCAATGGATCGGCTTGTATGCGGAGATGTTGGTTACGGAAAAACTGAAATTGCTATGCGCGCGGCATTCAAGGCAGTAATGGGCGGAAAACAAGTCGCATTTCTTGCGCCGACAACAATTCTTGCAGAGCAGCATTTTGAAAACAGCCAGGAACGCTTCAAAAATTTTCCAGTTACAATCGCGCAACTTTCAAGGTTTGTTTCTCCAACGGAACAAAAAAAGATAATTTCAAAAATTGCAAGCGGAGAAATAGACATTCTTATAGGTACACACCGAATTCTGCAAAAAGATGTCATTTTCAAAAATCTAGGGCTGATGATAATTGATGAAGAGCAACGATTCGGCGTAAAGGACAAAGAAAAGCTAAAAACATTAAAAACAAACATCGACTGCCTTGCAATGAGCGCAACGCCAATTCCGCGGACGCTGCACATGAGCCTTTTAAAAATCCGGGATATGTCGCTTCTTACAACACCGCCACAAAACAGACAGCCAATTGAAACTGCTATTGAAGAATATAACGATGAAAAAGTCGCCAGGGCAATAAGAAACGAAGTTCAGCGCGGAGGACAAGTTTTCTACCTTCACAATAGAGTTGAAACTCTTGAAGAAACAAGACTGAAACTTGAAAACCTTGTTCCAGAAATGCTAGTTGAAACCGCACACGGAAAAATGACCAGCGAAGAACTAGACGATATTTTTAGAAGATTTAAGATGGGAGGATTTCATATTCTGGTGGCAACTACAATAATTGAAAACGGAATAGACATTCCAAATGTAAACACAATAATAATCGACCGCGCGGATATGTACGGAGTAAGCCAGCTTTATCAGTTGCGCGGACGTGTAGGGCGAAGCGACAGAAAAGCTTATGCATATCTTTTTTATCCGCAGAACAAAGCTTTAAGCGAAGTTGCAATGAAAAGCCTTCAGGTAATAAGCGATTTTACAGAACTGGGGTCAGGATTTAAAATTGCAATGAAAGACATGGAAATTCGAGGCGCAGGAAATCTTCTTGGAAAAGACCAAAGCGGTGAAGTTTATGCAGTCGGATTTGAAATGTATTTAACGCTTCTAAATTCCGCAATCGAAAGACTTTCAAACAGCGACTGGACAGCGCCAGAAGAAGTTCTGCTTGAACTTGAATACACAGGATTTATTCCAGACACCTACATAAAAGACACACAGACAAAAATGGAGCTTTACAAAAAAATCGCATCCGTTCAAACTCAAGATTCCTTAAATTCAGTCTGGGAAGAACTTTTTGATAGATTCGGACCGATTCCAGATGAAGTAAGCAGCCTGCTAAGCCTTGCAAAAATCCGCATAATCTGCAACAAACTATCTATAAGCTCTTTAAAAGAGAAAAAAGGAATTGTCCAAGTTGAATTCAGCAAAGTTTCAAAAGTCAACATTGACAAACTTCTAGGACTGATAAAAACAAGTTCAGGGCGCGTAAAACTAAATTCAGCAAAACCAAATCAAATTATCTTGCAAACCGAAGCAATCGACCTAAAAAGCAAAAGTGAATTCATAAAGGAAAAACTTGAGCAATTGATTTAAATTCAGTTTTCTTCCTGAAAAAGGAAAGTTTTGGAATATACACAACTGGCTATAATGCGCATTCTGTTTAGCTTACTGGATCTTTTATAAGCCTCATTAAGTTGGTACCGCTGACCAGCAAACTAATTTCGGTTCAACCATTCGATTAATGCTTTGATTAATCGACGAGCAGGGGAGAGCCAAAGAATGAACAATAAGCAAATAAATGGCAACATCATTTCCATATCAAAATCATAGCATGATTTTGAAACGGTGTCAACTGGCAATATTAACGACGAGAGCCTACCATATTGCCACGTTGCCGAAAAAAAAACGGCGCAGTTTTCACACTTTCCCACAATCACCGCGCGTTAAATTCGCACGCTCATGTGGAAAAGTGGAAAACTGCGCCTCTCTTTCTCTCGGCACCGCTTCCGCTACGGTCAGCCCTCAAGGGGCTTCGTTGACACCGTTTCTTTTTCCGCCGGAGGCGGATTTTTTTCCGGGGTTTGAATAGTAGGTACTAATGGCGATTCATATTCATCTCCCTGAAGCGTTCCACTATTCAAACGTATAGATTCAAGCTCATCTTTAAGCTCATGGGCACGGGCAAGCAAATCAGAACGGCTCATGAAAAGCATATCGTCTTCCGGCAGCTGCTCATCAGCTTTAGCAAGCTCTTCATAAATTGCTCTATACTGAGGCGAATGCTTGAAATCAAGAAGACGCTCACCGTCTGCAATCATACGTTTAATCTGCTTGTCTAACGGTACATATCCAGCGTCATCCACTCGCCGGCGGTTATAAACCCAGTCTCCCACACTGGGAGGAGCGATACATCTATCCCATGGAGAGCGAAATTTTTCGTCATCCGGCACGGCAAAATCATATTCAATTTTCTTCGGCTGTTTTCTTTCAATTGTTTTTTCAAAAGCAAATTCGGCAATGTCTTTTTCTTCATCCATAAATTCCTCACATATCATGATCCATTCTACCAGGTTCCGGGTAAGCTGTAATAGGTCTTACTGCGTCCAAAATCGTAGCGAACTGACAAATAATTCCGGGCTCTGATTGAACAGCATAAATCTTCTTTGATTCACTAGGCTTGCACTCAATAAAATCTGCGTCCAGCTCCGGGCGACTATCAAAATGACGGCTGAAATTCCAATATGCGTAAGCATCACGCATAGCACCACAAGCAAGACTTGTTCCGGCTCTCATCTCATTCCAACGACCTTGAAACCCCCAAATCTTGGTATCATCTTCAGTATTATCTACATAAAGTTCACCGGCATAAATACCTTGTTCCGACAAATTACAAAGCTGCGGCAAATAGAAATCATAGCGGCTTTTCTTAAACCACTGTCTATTTACACCTTGAGTATAAAGCGGAGTAGGGCGGCAGAAAACAATACCAACAAGACAGCCATATTCCTCGGCAAAATATTTTCCAACATAATTCGAAGCAACTGAAATTCCATGTCCGGCTTGAGTACCCTGAGCGGAAGTATCAGTAGTTTGCGAAGTCTGCAAAACTTCATTGATTACTACTGGAACCTTTCTTGCACCAATAAATTCCGGTCTTTGAAGTCTTGAATCCTTTGGAGAAACAGAAAAGAAAGAACGCAAATATTCAGTATAACGGCTTCCAGTGCGGTTAGCACGCTCAAGAATCTTCTGAATCTGAATAACTGTACGAAGCTCTGAAACGTCAAAGGTAGTTCCATCATTAAGACGAACTAAACCATTAACAACAGAGCTACTAGTACTAGGATCGCCACTAGCTCCCGAATTAGGAACAGTAACACGGCTATCAACATAAGTTTTAAAACCAGTACCACCAGCAACAACAGAAACACCTGAACGAGTTGCAGCTTGATTAGGCGAATTCAAAGAAACTCCATTAGGATAATAAGATGTAGCAAATACAGGTGTATCAACAGTTGGAATAGTATTACCAACCGAAAAATAAACAGGTAAATCACCACTAAGCGGCAAACTTGGCGCAATTCCTTTTTGCTGTGAGAGTAGAGCAGAAGTAAAATAATCTTTTTTCCAAGCAACATTAAAAATTCCGTATTCCTCTTTGTCAACAGTCGTAGACGGAACAAGAGAATTGTCAAAATCACGCTTAGTAACCATTAATTTACGCTTGCGTTGCAGATTCTCATCTCTGAACCACTCATTGTAAATACTATGATAAGCACGGATAAAATAATCTGTACACATCTTGGCAATCGGAGAATTTGAAGTAAGACCAACAGGCAAACCGGCATAATCCATAAGACTATACTTTTTTACAGTCTGAACATTAGTATCTAAAAAATTAGAACCAATGCTAGGAAATGTATAATCAAATGCAATCGGGTTTCCTTCCTCGTCCAAATCCTCATCATCGCCGCCAGTAATACCTCTTTCAAAGTTTACGTCTAAATTACGGTAAGGCACAAAGAAATAGAAAGCCCAAAAGTCCAGTCTTCCCATGACTGGACTAACAAGGGGCTTAAAGCGGTTGATTACATTAAAATAAATCTTGAAATTATCACCGGGAACCATATCACGGAATTCTACCGGAATAGCCTGTCCAATGTCATAATCAAATGAACGCTCATCAACGAGAGTTCTGCGCGAACGCTTTGGAACTAAAGAGCGTATACTATTAAATGGATCACTCAACTTTATTCCTCCAAATAGTATTATTAAAACGATAATTAATATTATGCTCTACCATATTAGCTTGATAGACATATTCCAACATCTCATCATTCACAACGGATTTAAACCGTCTTGAAATAGGGTCATAAAAACTACGAGATAAACCACGCTTGCGAGCTTCAGCAAATCTCTTGCGTCTATGCTCATGCGTCATACAAGTATAGTAATCTGTCAAAGAATCACTAAAATGAGGCGGAAAAGCGTGGCAAACCTTAAGCTTTTTTTTATAATAACGGGGTAGGGGTGAGACCTTACCACGCCAGGGACAACCATGGATTGACATAAGCCTGTCAAAATTAGCAATAAAATACTGGTAGCCTATACCATGTGATTGCAGCTGAAAAGGCGGAATTCTTCCGGTTGTCGAATAAACCGAATTAGGAACTTTTCCATAAAGTTTCTTCTGAATATAACCGGCAACATAACTACACGTCTTCTGATTAACATCATCATAACTTTTTCCTTTACACCACAAAAAATCAGCCTGATAAGTCCAACATTTCTTGACTATCTCAACATCAGCTCTATCAATACCAAAAATAATAGCGTGATAATGAGGACGGCCTCTTGTACCGTACTCACCACACGCAAAATATTTAATAAAGCGTCCATGTAAGTTCTTACGAAGCCTCTTAAAGAATTTCTGCAAGTCTGATTTAACCAAAGTAGCGTTTTCCGGAAGGAACTCCGGCGCATAAGTCAGCGTGATAAAAAGGGCTTTTCCGTGAAAGCTCTCATACTCGTGGAGCATACGGATTGCCCATTCTCGAACACGGTTTATGCGGCAAGGCATGCACCGACCGCAGGCAAATTCGAGACCGCTTTTATCTTTATAGGGCTTCAAACAAATCATATACGAATACCACCACGTCCGACACGGACTGAATGAATCCGACGACCTCGGCGACGTCTACGCATTCTAACCTCCTATAGAAGCAAACAAATCTAATAACATTTTGCCAACAGTAACAACAATGTTAAGAACCACTGTACCAATAGTAATTTTGGTTTCCTTATTCATTTATTTTTACCTCCAAAACCAAATAAAGATTTTCCAAGCTCACCAATAGACTCAAAAAAACCGCTAAGACCATTCTTAACAGAATTAAAAGTATTAGGAACAGCAATGCCAACTGCATTATTAGCTGCCAAAAGGGGTAAACCCCACTGAGAACCATAAAGCTTAGACGGCTGAATACCGAAATTCTGATTGTAAATTCTATCCCAATCAGAAAAATAAAGCTCATTATTCAAAATGTCAGTCTTATACTTCTGTGCCTTAATCTGATTTTCTTTAGTACGCTCAAGAATTTCATTATTAAAACCTTGATTCTTATTTTTCAAATCAAGGCCATAATTACGAAGCTTATACCACTCGTCAGCATTTTCACCAAAAATAAGCTTATTAGCAGTATCAGCCTTAACATTCGCAGATTGATTCTGCAAATACTCAATTTCAGATTTCTGCCTGTTAAGCTCACCAACTGCTTTCAAAGCGTCAAGACCGGCACCAATCATAGAACTAAGTCCATAAGTTGGCATAGTATTAGGTGAATAGTCATTATGCAAAGCTTGAGTTTCAATAGCCTGCCCGGCATTAGCGGCACTTCCAGCGGCAAGGGTAGGACTAAGACCGGCAGCAACCAAATCATCTACACGTCTTTGGACTGCGTTATCCTCACGAGCAAAAATTTGCTTCTGCAAATTCTTCTGATACTGCAAATTCTCATCTTGAAACTGCAAGTTCTGATTAGCAATATCTTTGTTCGTCTGATTAGTCTTATCCGTATTGCGCATATTTCCCAAAGTGTCTATTAAACTAGACACTCCGGGAAGTGCAGCAGAAGCAAAACCACCTAGAGCACTAAGAACACCCATTAGGCATTATCCTTATCAAATCCAAAATCTTGCTGAATACCTTTAGAATATTCAAGCGAAACTTCCGCAACAGTATGACGGCAAAGCTCCAATTCAGAAGCATTGTAATCATTATGCTGTTTTTGTTCACAGTTAATCAAATAACGCTGTTGCTTATCCAGCAGCTGCAAAAGATAAAATAAATTCTTAGTCTTCATGAAGTAAATCAACCATTTCAATTTCTTTAGTCATTTCCCAATCAGAATCATTTACTTTTTCATATTCATAAAGGGAAAATCCATCACGCAAAAAACCGGGTTTTCTTCCTTTTCCATTCTTAACATCTTCAAGACAATCAAGAAATGAACGCCTTAAAGTCGCTTCATTCTGCATAAAAAAACAGCTTACATCTTCGTTCGCAATTTGGTCGTGTACTACATAAAGTTTCATAATTTACCTCTAAAAATTTCAAAATTTTCTGTCTACCATTTACTGAATATAATGCGCATTCTGTCTACCAAAATATATTATTTCCTTTTTATATTTTATTTTTATTAACCTTTTCATTTGAAAAAATCATGATGTGACTTTAAAAATTCTTCCTGTTCAATTTGAAGTTCTTTCCGTTTATTTATAAGATCAATGTTTATTTTTGCAATCTGCGAATAAAGCTCCATATACGAAACTGGATCTTGCCCGGATTTGCAGGAGGCTGACTTTATAAAATTCTTATTATTTTTTCTCCACATTTCTTCATCTTCCGCAGTCCATCCATTTATTTCATTCTTGGCAAGCGTATGAAGTTTTTCTATGCTGACAACTTCATACCATTTTTTTTCATAAAAGGATTCAATTGCAAGGCGGAAATTTTTATCGCTGACTGGCAAAATCGCTTGATATTCATTTTTTTCTATGGATTTAATTTTTGCGGCTGAATTTTTTTCAAGGAATTCACTATACTGCTCTGATTCAAAAAAGGCGTCTGACGGCAAATAAAAACTGTACCTATAAATTCCGCCCCAAAGCCCTTGACTCAAGGATTCTCGTTTTCTCATATTTGTTACGGGAAAAATGAAAGCTTCGGTAATCTGCAAATTTGAAGGCAAAACTTTATTCATTTTTGAAACAAACTCGGAACTTTCTATATTTTCATAAAGCAAGCAGGATGCTGTTTCCTCAAAAGAAGATATTCCCAAAGTCATTGCAGAAGCAAATTCCAAGCGCGGCAACGGATTAAAACCTGATGAAAACACAAAATTCAGCCCAGAACGCAAAACCGCTTTGTGAAAAATTTCAACTTGAGACAAATAAGCCGTAAATTCTCCACCATTTTTTCTTGTAAAATTGAAAATTACTCTATAAAGAATAGGAATATTACATTCAGGCATCGGCAAAGGAGCTTTTGGTGTATTATTTTTTATACATTTTAAGACAGATTCTACAGTTTGTTGTGTAAATACTTCTATTTTTTCCTTTGTATTGCAAACGCCGCATTTATGGTTGCAGTCTGCACTGCATTTTTCAGTAAGTTTATGTTCAAGGGATTTTTGCCATTCCTTTTTATAGAAACCTTGCGCAGGACCAAGGCTAACAGAATTCCAAGGCAGCGTATCTTCATTCCAATTGTGAAAAATCCAGTCTTTGACATTAAAATCAGATTCTGCAAAAGCTTCTTCCCACAAAGGAAAATCTTTGCGCAGATAGTCATCCCATGCATCAAAACGGACGCCCTTTTTGTAAGCATTCAAGATAACTTTGCCCGCATTAAAATCACCACGGCTCAAAAGACCTTCAAGAATAGTCGCACTGTAATTGTGCCGTCCCATTTTAAATTTTCCACGTGGAAGGCTTTTGAATATATATTCAATTTTTGCTTCTGCGACTTCAGGCTTTATCTGTTTCACACGTTCATAAGGAGTATGCGGCTTGGGAATAAAAACTCCGACATTTACATTGCACTGAATTTTTGTTTTTGCTTGAAGCTCAAGAAGAAAATCGACTATAGCTTTTTCTTCACTTCCCTCGGCTCCTGAATCACAATTTCTGTCTTCAAAATAATCGCCAAGCGGAAGACCTATCATAAAATAAAATTTTGCGCTCGACCAGCCACGACTCTTTGCTTCCTTTATAATTTCTTCAAGATGGCTTGCATAAACTTCCTTGTTAAGGCTTAGCTGCCACATTTCCTCTGGAGTTTCAACGGCGAATGTAAGACCGCTTTTTCTGATTTTTGAAAGTTTCTCAAGAATATCAAGTGAAAATGCATTTACTTTTAACGATGGAAGCTGAAACGAAACATTAAAACCTTTATAGCGTTCATTTAAAATATCAAGGAGATTTGAAACTTCGGGAAAATCCGCGCTGCTCAAGGAATTAAGACTGACTTCTCTGTAGCCCGCATCAAAAACTAAATGGTCAATTTCTTCAATTATTAAATTTTTGTTTTTTACACGCATAGGCCGGTAGTAAATTCCGGCATGGCAAAAACGACAGCCATTTGGACATCCGCGCATAATTTCAACAACGCCATGATCCTGAACAGGCTTACAGGACGGCAAAGGAAACCAGCCTGGCACAGACGGAACAAGACCAAAATCAGACTGCACTACTCTTCTTGCAACTTTTTTTTCAAGGTGTTTTTTCTTTGTCCAAATGAAATTTTTTGATTCTAAAAATCCAATCAAATCTTTTCTTGACGCGCCGTTTTTTTTCAGCTTGGACAAATCTTCAACTAAGTTAAAAAGCGCAGGTTCGGCTTCGCCTATAAAAAATGCGTCAAAAAAATCGCTGAATGGAGCTGGATTTGTAACACCACAGCCGCCAGCGATAACTATTGGCTCGTCTTCAGTTCTTTCGCTTGCAAGAAGATGAACCTTGCCAGAATCAAGCATTGCCAAAACTTCCGTTATTCCAAGCTCGTAGCCAATTGAAAAACCAATCATGTCTGTTTTGAACAACGGAATTCCAGTTTCAATTGTGTAAAGCGGCACATTATTTTCTTTTAAAAGATTTTCAAAATCAACATCAGGAGCAAAAACGCGTTCGCATCTTACATCGGGAAGAAGATTCAGTCCGTTATAAATAATTTTTACTGCAAGATTTGACATTGCAATTTCATACAAATCAGGAAATGCAACTGCAAAATTAAAATATTCGTCCTGCTCGGAATGTGGCTTAACTGTAATTCCGAATTCTCCGCCAACATAACGCGATGGCGACTGAATAGAATTCAACTTAGAAGCAAAAATTTTCAGAGGATCAATTAAATCAGAAGTTTTCATAAAGTTGTTTTAAAATCAAGACGGCGGCCGTTAATGCTCATCAAAAGACCAATCGCAAGCATATTTGTCAAAAGCGCAGAACCTCCATAAGAAAGAAACGGAAGCGGAATTCCTGTGATTGGCATTATTCCCATAACCATTCCAACATTTACAATAAAATGAAAAAAGAACATTCCAAGAATTCCAGAAGCAATGTAGCAGCTGTAGGAATTATTAGTCTGCCTTATTATGTGCGTAATTCGAATCAAGATTGCAAAAAATGCGCAGAATAAAACAATTCCGCCTACAAATCCCATTTCCTCTGAAAAAATGCTGAATATAAAATCCGTGCTTTGCTGAGGAAGAAAACGCAAATGGCTTTGAGAACCTTGCATGAATCCGCGCCCAAAAAGAGTTCCAGCTCCTATTGCAGTTTTGGACTGAATTATATTCCAGCCGGCTCCACGAGGATCGCTATTCGGATCTATAAAAACTATAAGCCTTGCAATCTGGTAAGGCTTTAAAACTTTTCCGCAACACCAGGAACCAGCAATTGCGCATGAAAAAATTCCAAAGAAATATGTAATCCAATAATAATATTTTTTCTTGAAAAACATATTTCCCAAAATTCCAATTATACAAATTCCAAGGGAAGCTGAAAAAACAAGAATTCTAAGTTTTATGTTTGAAAGAACATGGATAATGG